>Ga0172365_10000964_pt1 | contig 20272 bp, 16 predicted proteins | sample LakKivSesite48cm_FD_114535 | JGI IMG/M metagenome (GOLD analysis project Ga0172365, IMG submission 114535) | Sediment microbial communities from Lake Kivu, Rwanda - Sediment site 48cm | ecosystem: Environmental > Aquatic > Freshwater > Lake > Sediment | place: Rwanda: Western Province, Lake... | reverse complement strand
AAAACAGGGGCTAAAAGACAGGGAGCGGGCGATCAGGGAATTAGCGTGGGTTTTGCCTGCAAAGAAACGCCAGAATTAATGCCCTTGCCTTTTTCTTTAGCCCAGAAATTGGCAATGAGATTAGTCGAGGTTAGAAAGAAGAAAATTTTGTCCTATTTGAGACCGGATGGCAAGACGCAGGTAACCGTCGAGTATTGGCAAGGAAAGCCAAAAAGATTAGGCAATATAGTAATTGCCGCTCAGCATGAGCCTTATGTTTCTATAAAAAAACTTAAATCGGACATTATTAAAAAAGTAATTAAGCCAGTTTGCCAAAAATATTTAGATGAAAAAACAAAATACTTTATTAATAACACCGGCCGCTTTGTTATCGGCTGTCCGGTTTCAGACACCGGTATGACCGGCAGGAAAAATGTGGTTGATGCTTACGGTCCCCGGATTCCGATTGGCGGAGGGAGTTTCAGCGGCAAAGACCCGACAAAAGTAGATAGGTCGGGAGCTTACATGGCAAGATATATTGCTAAAAACATTGTTGCTTCGGGCCTTGCCGAGAAATGCCAAATTGAACTGTCTTACGTCATCGGCGGGACAGAGCCGCTTTCAGTAGATATAGATACTTTTGGTACGGGCAAAATGGGCCAAGAGAGTAAACTCTTTTCTTCCTCCTTCGCTGGCGCTCGGGTTTCCGAAGAAAAAATAGAAAAAATTATTAAAAAAGTATTTGATTTATCTCCGGGCGGAATAATCAAACAGTTGGATTTATTACGGCCCATTTATCGAAAAACCGCCTGTTTTGGTCATTTTGGCAGAAACGATCCGGACTTTACCTGGGAAAAGACCGACAAAACAAAAGAAATTCTCAAATATGCCAATTAAATATTTAAAATACTCAAAAATTTATTTCATTTTTTCAGGAATTTTAGTCCTGGCAAGCATATTTTGTCTTTTTATTTTTGGCTTGAGACCCGGCATTGATTTTACCGGCGGGAGCATTCTGGAGATAGAATACAGAGACGAGCGGCCTTCAAACCAAATAATCAGACAAGCACTGGAGATTGATTTGGCTTTGGGAGAATTTTTTATTCAACCGAGCGGTGAAAGAGGATTAATTTTAAGAATGAAAGAGATTTCCGAGGAAACCCACCGGGAAATTGTTGAAAAATTAAGGCAGGACAGCGAACTGGAGGAGCTTCGTTTTGAATCAATCGGACCAGTTATTGGCCGGGAATTAAGAGAAAAGAGCGGCGTAGTTATTGTCTTATCTTTATTGGCCATTCTATTTTATATCGCCGTTGCTTTCAGGAAATTAAGTTTTCCGGCCAGGTCCTGGCAGTATGGCATATCTTCTTTAATTGCCTTGTTTCATGACGCCTTAATTCCCATGGGAATTTTTTCGGTTTTGGGCAAAATCTACGAAATTCAAATTACCATACCGGTTATTGTCGCACTTTTGACGGTTTTGGGATATTCAATCAACAACACAGTGGTGGTCTTTGACAGAATCAGGGAAAATTTATTAAAGAGAGTAGGAAGCGATTATGAAAATACGGTTGACCTTTCCCTAAACCAGACCCTCACCCGCACGCTTAACACGTCGGTAACCACCCTTTTTGTTCTGCTGGCTATTTTTTTCTTTGGCGGCCAAACTCTTAAATATTTCTCTTTAATGCTTATTCTGGGAATTGTTGCCGGTACTTACTCTTCTTTTTTTCTGGCCGGTCCCATGTTGGTGGCCTGGTTAAAATGGAGAAAACTTATTTGAACGGAGCTCGGCGGAAATTGACAAAGGTTTCATAAAATGTTAAAAAAAAACAATGACCAGCTTTAATTATAAACAGATTTGTTCTAAAATTTTAAAAGTCTTGTCTCCGAGACAAAAAGAAGTGATTTCGCGCCGTTTTGGTTTAGGAACTGAAGTTGGTAAAAATCAAAGAGAAACTTTAGAGTCAATTGGCCAAGACCTTGGCATTACCAGAGAAAGAGTCCGTCAGATTGAAAAGGATGGCTTTTTAAGGTTAAAACCGGAAACTAAAAAATATCAAAAGATTTTTAATTATTTCAAAAATTGCCTTGAAAAAACAGGAAATTTAAGAAAAGAAGAGCCGTTTTTGCTGGAGCTGGCTGGCAGAAGATTACAAAACCAAGCTTACTTTTTATTGACTTGGGGAGAGGACTTTGAAAGGTTTGGAGAAACAAAGGACTTTTATTCCTTGTGGACAATTAATCAAAAATCTTGGCATCTGGCTCAAAAAATCATCAATTCCGCTGGTGAAAAATTTAAGAAAGCAGGCAAACCTTTAAAATTAGAAGAGCTAATTAAACCAAAATTGGTCAGTCCGGAAATTTTGACCTGTTATCTAGAAGTTTCAAAAAAAATTCAAAGAAACGCAGAAAATTTCTGGGGTTTAAAAGACTGGCCGGAAATTAACCCAAAAAGAATCAAAGATAAGGCCTATTTAGTTTTCAAAAAAGAGCAAAAACCTCTTCATTTTGCTCAGGTGGCTAATTTAATTGGTCTGGCTTTGCCCCAAACCGTTCACAACGAACTGATTAAAGATTCAAGATTTGTTTTGGTTGGCCGGGGCATCTACGCCTTAAAAGAATGGGGGTATGAGGAAGGTCTGGTTAAAGATGTTATTTTTAACATCCTGAAGAGGGCGCCTCGGCCTCTTAAAAAGGAGGAGATTTTAGCCAAGACCTTAAAACAAAGACTGGTTAAAGAAAACACCGTTTTCTTGAATTTAAGCAATAAAAAATATTTTTTAAGGACTTCTGACGGTTTTTATACCATCAGGGAGGCTTAAAGAAACATGCCCATAGATTTTACTTTGCTTTATCCTTTTCTAAACGTTCTCTGGCAGATATTGAAGAACTGGTGGTGGATTATTTTGTTCTTTGTCCTGTTGAAACCTTTCTTATTTTTGTATCGCTGGTGGAGGGTAGACGGTTTTCTTAAAAGAAGCAGATGGATTTTGCTTGAAATCAAACTGCCCAAGGAAATATTAAAACCAATCAGAGCCATGGAAGTAGTTTTTTCAAGCATTCAGTCCGCCATTTACCAGCCGCCCGATATGTGGGAAAAATGGATAGACGGCCAGGTTCAGCTTTCCTTAGCGCTGGAGCTCGTTTCAATTGACGGCCAGCCCCATTTTTTTATCAGAACGCCGGTCCAATACAGAGACAGCGTGGAAGCCAGCCTTTATGCCCAATATCCGGAAATTGAAATTGTAGAAGTAGACGATTATACCAAGTATGTTCCGCAAAGCATTCCCAACAAAGAGTGGGATCTTTTCGGCTCCGATTATAAATTAGTACAAGATGACCACTACCCGATTAAGACTTATCCTCAATTTGAAACAGAACGGGAAAAAGAAGAAGAAGAGGTGGTTGATCCGATTGCCGGACTCTTAGAAGCCATGGTTAAAATTAAAAAAGGAGAACAGCTCTGGATTCAGTTTTTGATTGAGCCAGTCGGAGACGCTGATTTGGCCAAGTCCTTGAGTAAGTGGCGCAAGTCAGGAGAAGCGCTAAGAGATAAGTTAGCCAGAAGGCCGGGACCTGCGGCACGGCCAAAACCGATAATTCAAGAAGCTGCCGAAATTTTAATAAGCGGCAAAGCTAAGGAAGAAAAAATAGAAGAAAAAGAAATTATCCCGCCGGAAATGAAATTGACGCCGGGAGAAAGAGAAGTGCTGGCTGCCATTGAACATAAAATGTCCAAACCTATTTTTCAAACTACCATCAGGTTTATTTATCTCGGCAGAAGAGATGTCTGGTTTAAACCCAATTTTAGACTGGCTTTTGCTTTTTTAAGTCAATATGCCACTAATAATCTTAACGCGCTTTTTCCCGAGGGCAAGACCTTGACTAAAATAAAAAAAGCTTTGATTTTTCAATTTCTTAACATTGATTTTATTTTCAGCCGAAGATACTACGTCAGATGCAGAAAATTATTTAGAAAATATATTAAAAGATTAAGCCCCTTTTTTCCCACGCCGGGAGGAACTTTTATGCTCAATACTGAAGAGGTTGCTTCTCTTTTTCATTTTCCAGGTGAAAGAGCGGCTCCTGCTCCCGGCCTATCCAGAATAGAAGCGAAGAAAAGGGGAGCGCTGCCGTCTTTGCCGGTTGAGTAATAAAAAAATGGTTAATAACGAAATTAATTTTTTTGGCCTGACTACCTTCAGAAACCAGAGGAAAAAATTTGGCATAAAAACCGATGACCGGCGCCGGCATTTGTATGTTATTGGTAAGACCGGTATGGGTAAGACCGAAATGTTAAAGAACATGGTTATTCAGGATATTCAGAAAGGGAACGGCATTGGTTTTATTGATCCTCACGGCGAGGCGGCCGAGGAATTATTAGATTTTATTCCTTCAGGCAGAGTCAATGATGTAGTTTATTTTAATCCGGCTGACTTAGATTTCCCCATTACTTTCAATATCATGGAAAAGGTTGATGTGGAGCACCGGCATCTGGTTGCCTCGGGCTTAATGGGGGTTTTTAAGAAAATTTGGCCCGATGTCTGGTCAGCCAGAATGGAGTACATATTAAATAATTCAATTCTGGCGCTTCTAGAATCTCCAGGAACCACTCTTTTGGGAGTAAACAGAATGCTGGCTAACCCGGAATACAGAAAAAAAATAGTTGACAAGGTAACCGACCCCGTCGTTAAGTCTTTCTGGGTTCAAGAATTTGCCAGATATACCCAGAGATACGAAGTGGAGGCAACGGCTGCCATTCAAAACAAAGTGGGACAGTTCATTTCCAACCCTTTGATTAGAAACATTATCGGCCAGGTAAAATCCAACATTGATATGAGAAAAGTAATGAATGAGAGGAAAATTTTAATTGCCAATATTTCAAAAGGAAAAATAGGGGAGGATAACTCAAGATTATTGGGCGCCTTGCTGGTGACTAAACTTCAGTTAGCGGCCATGTCAAGGGTAGATATACCGGAGGAAAAAAGAAGAGATTTTTATTTGTATGTTGATGAATTTCAAAATTTTGCCACTAAATCTTTTGTCAATATTTTATCTGAAGCCAGAAAATATAGGTTATGTCTGACTTTGGGCAACCAGTATATTGCCCAATTAGAAGAGATGACGCCAACCGGAAGAAGTAGCGATGTCAGGGATGCTATCTTCGGCAACGTGGGAACAATTGTTGTTTTCAGGGTGGGAGCCGAGGATGCTGAATATTTAGAGAAAGAATTTGTCCCCGAGTTTGTGGCCGGAGATTTGGTTAATTTGCCTAAATATAATATCTACTTAAAGTTAATGATTGATGGAATTGCCGGGTCTGCTTTTTCAGCCGAAACTTTGCCGCCCTTTGCCAAGCCAAAAGAGTCAAGTCGAGAAAAAATAATCAGGGCTTCCAGAGAAAGGTATAGTATTCCAAGGAAAATTGTTGAAGAAAAAATCAGCAAATGGTCAGGAGCGTTAAAACCGCCGGCAGTTCCCCTGCCGGAATCCCGGCAGATTTTATATGATGCCAGGTGTTCTTTATGCGGTAAATGGACAAAAGTGAACTTTCTGCCAGAGGCCGGCCGGCCGGTTTACTGCAAAACCTGTTTGAAAAAAGTCCGGCCCGCTAACGTTAAACCAAGCGGGGTCGGAACTGAAAAAGAAAAAAGGGATTTTTCTGAAAAGGAAGAAATATTTTCTGCCGTTTCCCTTCAAGAAGCTGTTGGCAGAGAACCGATTTCTTTTTCTGGCAAAGGGGAAATCAAAAAGAAAAAAAGAAAAGAAGTTAATTTAGAAGAGTTAAAGAAAACTTTAGAAGAATCTTTAAAGGGAATAGAAACAAAAAAAAATGAGAAGAATCAAGGACCTTAATCTAAAGGGAAAAAGAGCATTGTTAAGGTGTGATTTTAATGTTCCTTTCTCAGATAAAGGAGAGATTTTAGATGATTTCAGAATTAAAGAAAGCATCAGGACGATAGAATATTTAATTAAAAAGGGAGCCAAGGTCATCTTAATCAGTCATTTAGGTCAGCCAAAAAATAAAGACCCGAAATACAGTTTAAAGCCGGTAGCGAAAAAATTAGAGGAATTGTTGGAGGAAAAAGTTAAATTTCTGGATGATTGCCTGGGAGAAAAAGTCGGCCGAGAAATCGAAAAGATGAAATCGGGGGAAATCTTGCTTTTGGAAAACCTAAGATTTCATCAAGAAGAAGAGAAAGGAGATTTAAATTTTGCCAGAGAATTAGCCGGCTTGGCCGATGTTTATATCAATGATGCTTTTGGCGCCTCGCACCGACCTCATGCTTCAATTGTTGGCCTGCCAAAGTTTCTGCCATCGGGAGCCGGTCTTTTATTAGAAAAAGAAATTAATGTTTTATCCCGGGTTCTGGAAAGACCCTGGCGACCCCTGGTGGCGATAATCGGAGGAGTAAAGATAGATACCAAAATTAAATTAATTGAGCAATTTCTAAAGAAGGCAGATCATCTGCTTTTGGGGAGCAAACCGGCCGAGAGCCTTTTAATTGTCAAAGGAATCTTGGTTGGTCGGCCTTTCCCGGGAAAAAAAGAGGTTTTGGAAAAAATTGAAAAAATCAACCTGGCTCATCCTAAACTTCATTTACCGGTAGACGGTCAAATGGCCCTCTCAACATTAGAGGAAGAATATCTCAGGATAGGGGCGATCGGGACCCTGAGGAAAGAGGAAGAAGTTTTTGACATAGGTCCGGAAACAATAAAGGTTTTTGTCGGGATAATTAAGTCAGCTAAAATGATTATTTGGAACGGCCCCTTGGGTATGTTTGAAAAAGAACCTTTTGATAAAGGAACTAAGGAAATAGCCACAGCTGTGGTCAGAAATCACGCTGCTTTTAAAATTGCCGGCGGAGGGGATACTGTTTCACTGATATCAAAATTAGATTTGTTAGATAAATTTGACCACATTTCTACCGGCGGCGGGGCGATGCTGGAATTTTTATCCGGCCAGCAGCTGGCGGGACTTGAAGCATTGAAGTAATCGTTGTCCAGCTTAATAATTGGCATGAAAATTAATCCTTCGACTTCGCTCAGGATTAATGGTGAGCGCAGTCGAACCATTAAAAATCTAAAAAAAGCGGCCGAAAGAATAAAAACTGCGATTAAAAACAAAGAAAAAATTATTCTTTATGGAGATGCTGATTTAGACGGAGCGACTTCAGTAGTTATTTTACAAGATTCCATTAAGAGCCGGGGAGGGGAAATTTCAGCTGTTTATTTTCCGGATAGAGAGATGGAAGGCTACGGCATCACAGAAAAGGGCCTGAAACTTTTAAAAAAATATTCTCCGGCCTTGTTAATCGCTTTGGATTGCGGCATAGGAAATTTTAAAGAAGTCAAATTGGCAAAAAGTTTGGGCTTGGAGGTGATGATAGTTGACCACCATGAAATTTTAGATAAGTTACCGGAGGCAAAAATCATAATTGACCCAAAGCAGAAAGATGACCGCTACCCCTTTAAGGATTTTGCTTGCGCCGGCCTAGTTTTTAAACTAGCTGAGGCCCTTCTCGGCAATAAATTAACCGAGAGCTTGAGAAGAAATTTTCTGGAGTTAGTGGCTCTGGCCACCATGGCTGATATGATGCCTCAGGAATCAGAAAATAAAATTTTTATTGAAGAAGGGCTTTCTTTTTTAAAAAGCTCCTGGCGACCGGGCATTAAGGCCTTCCTGGAAATAGAGCCGTTTAAAAGTTACCCGGGCATCAATCAAAAAGTTTCCCGGATTATTTCAATTTTAAACATTAGAGACGTTAAGAACAATCTGCCGGCCAGTTTTAGATTGCTCAGCTCTTATTCTTCAAAAGAGGCAGAGGGAATTGTTAAGGATTTGCTTGGAAAAACGGCCAGAAGAAAAGAAAAAATTGAAGAAATTAAAAATGAGGTTGAAAAGAGATTAAAAGAAAAAGATGAGCCGATAATTTTTGAGGGAGATACTGATTTTGATTTAACGTTGATTAGTTCCGTTGCTTCGGCAATTTGCCAGGAACATCTCAAACCAGCTTTTTTATATAAAAAAATGCGCCAAGAGAGTCAGGGTACGGTCAGAGTGCCAAAAGGAATAAATAGTGTTTCTTTGATGAAAAAATGCTCGGCATCTTTGTTGACTTTTGGCGGTCATGCTCGGGCTTCGGGATTCAGGCTCAAAAACGAAAACTTAGAAAAATTTAAGTATTGCCTTATTAAATTTTTATGCGAAAAATAATTATTTACACCGATGGCGGTTCCCGGGGAAACCCGGGACCGGCAGCCGTAGGAATTGTTTTCTGTAATGAGAAGGGTCAGCCTTTTAAAAGATATCCGGAGTATTTGGGAGAAAATTTAACCAACAACGAAGCCGAATATCAGGCAGTAGTTTTTGCTTTACAAAAATTTAAGGCCCTTTTTGGCAAAAAACTGGCCAGCAATACGGACATTGAAATTAAGTCAGATTCAGAATTGCTAATCAAACAATTAAAGGGAGAATATAAAATTTTGGATGCCAAAATTCAACCCCTCTTTTTAAAAATTTGGAACTTAAGGATTGACTTTAAAAAAATCAAATTCACTCTTATTTCCCGGGAAAAAAATAAAGAAGCTGATGAGTTGGTAAATGAGGCCTTGGCTAACCAAAAAAAGAGCCAAAAACTAATTTGACAAAGGTTTTCAGTTTGCTATAATTAGTTCGCCTGAGTAGGTAAGGCAATCGCCCTCCGCCAATATATCGGTGGGGGGAGGAAAGTCCGAACACCCTCGAGCAGATGACTCAGTTATCTGTTCGATAAAAAAATAGCGGCTAACAGCCGTCGCCAGCAATGGTAGAGGTGCGAACAGAGACGCCAAAATCCGAAAGGATTGAGGTATCCCGTTTTCGCGGGGTAATTCTTCGCAGTAATGCGAAGGGTGAAACGGCTAAATCCTTATTGGGTGCAAGAATAAACCCCGGTGAGATAAATCGCTATCTCATATGGGTGAAAAGTAATTCGCTTGAGCCGAAGAGCAATCTTTGGCCCAGATAGATGATTGCCACCCCCCACCAGTGCTGGTGGGGGGACAGAATTCGGCTTATTGCCTACTTGGGCTTTTTTCTTTTTTTGAAAATTAAGATAAAATAAACTCAGTCTATCAACTCCCAGAAGCTAAAACTCTTTTTTGTTCTCTTCTATAAAAGAACGGACTGGAGTCGTCTTACTGGGCCAGGGCAATTCTATGATAGGTAAGATTTTTAATTCTCAAACCAAAACCGTTACTTTTGCGGCGGTTTTATTGGGAATCTCGGCTTTAATTAGCCGATTTTTAGGTTTAATCAGAGACCGTTTGCTGGCCGGAAAATTTGGAGCCGGGGAAGAATTGGACGTTTATTTTGCCGCCTTTAGAATTCCCGATTTTGTTTACGGTATCTTAATTATGGGCGGAGTGGCCGCCGTCTTTCTGCCGGTCTTTTCTGAATATTTCGGAAAAGCAAAAGATGAAGGAGACGCCTGGAAGTTTACCAACAACCTTTTGAATTGTTTTTTAATTTTACTCATTTTAATTTGCGGGATTTTAGCTCTTTTTACCCCTTGGCTTATTAATTTAATTGCTCCCGGCTTTTCTCCGGAAAATAAAACATTAGCCGCTGCCTTAACAAGAATAATGTTTATTTCTCCCATATTTTTTGGCATCGCCAGCATTTTTTCCGGGGTTTTACATTATTTTAATCGTTTTTTTGCTTATTCAATAGCGCCCATAATTTATAATCTTGGCATAATTTTTGGAATTTTATTTCTGGTGCCCCGCTTCGGCCTTTATGGGTTGGCTTGGGGAGTAATTTTAGGAGCTTTTTTGCATTGGTTAATTCAGCTGCCGGCAGCCAAAAAATCCGGCTACAAATATTTGCCTCTTTTAAATTTTAAAAACTTTGGCTTAATTAAGATTTTCAAACTGATGATTCCGAGAACAATCGGGGCAGCTGCCTATCATATCAATTTAATAGTAATTACGGCTGTTGCCTCTACTTTAACTGCCGGCTCAATTGCTATTTTTAATTTTGCCAACAACCTGCAATATTTTCCGGTTGGTTTAATCGGAGTTTCTTTCTCGATTGCTGCTTTTCCTGTTCTGGCGAGGGTTTGGGCCTCCGGTCTTAAAGAAGAGTTTTTAAAAATTTTCTCTTCTACCTTTCGCCAAATTCTTTTTTTAATAGTTCCGACATCTCTCTTGGTTTTTATTTTAAGAGCTCAAGTTGTTAGAATCATTTTGGGGACCGGCGAATTTGGCTGGTTGGAAACGAGATTAACCGCTGCCTGTCTTGGTATTTTTTGTCTGAGTATTTTTGCCCTTTCTCTTATTCCTTTTTTGGCCCGGGTTTTTTATTCTTTTCAAGATACCAAGACGCCGTTAATAGTCAGTTTAATCTGTATGGCTCTTAATGTCTTGCTTTGCTTTTTGTTTGTTTTTCTTCTGGGATTTTCAAATCTCTTTCAGGAATTTATGGTCGGCGCTTTAAAACTTCAAGGAATTCAAGACATCAGCGTCATTGGCTTGCCTTTGGCTCTGTCGGCCTCGGCCATATTTCAATTTTCTTTACTTATGCTTTTTCTTAAAAAAAAGACAGCCGGTCTTAAAGCCGGCGAAATTCTGGCATCTCTTGGAAAAATCATAATAGCCAGCATTTTAATGGTTATTTTTACCTATCTTTCTCTTTTATTTACCGCCGAATTTTTAAACACCAGAACATTTACCGGGATTTTAATTCAGACAATGGTGGCTTGTTTGGTGGCTATCGCCGTTTATGTTTCAGCCAATGTTTTATTAAAATCTCCGGAAATCAAAGTTATTAAATCTTCAATTGCCAAACAATTCACCCGAAATTAAATAACCTTGGGTTTCGTTTAAATTAAGTAAAGCCCAAGGTTGTTTATTGACATGGAAAACATTCGTAATTTTTGTATTATTTCACATTCTATGATATAATAAATTAATGTATAAACCTAAATTTCTCATAGAAAAAGAAGATTTATATAAATTATATTGGATTGAGAAGAAGTCGACGGTCGCTATTGCTAAAATTTATAATTGTAACCACGATACAATTTCCAATAGACTTCGTGAGTTTAATATTCCGATAAGGTCTAAATATAAAATACCTAAAAAAAAGTTATTAAAATTGTACCTTAAAGAAAATAAATCGCCACATTTCATAGGTAAGTTATATGGATGCAGCTTTTCTACAGTTACGAATCGTCTAAAAAAATATGGGATACCTAAAAAATCTCAATCTTTATCAAGGACGAGATATAAAAAATTTAATTTTTCTAATAAACTTGTTGAAAAGGCATATCTAATAGGATTCAGGATAGGAGACTTAAGGGTTTATAAAACCAATAAACACGCTGAAACCGTTATTGTGCGATGCCATACTACTTGTGATAATCAGATCAAATTGATGAAAGAGCTTTTTGGAAGATATGGTAAAGTTACACTGACTAATTTAGAAGATAACAGTACGGATATAAACTGTTTTCTTAATAAAAGTTTTGAGTTTTTATTGCCGAAAAAAGACAATATTGAAAATTGGATACATAGAGATTTAAAAAACTTTTGTGGATTTATGGCTGGGTACATTGACGCAGAGGGAAATTTTATTATCAATCAGGGCAGAGCTAGATTTAAGATAGATTCCTATGATAAGAATGTTCTTAAAAAAATACATTGTTGGTTGAACGAAAATAGGGTCAGAAGCAAATTTCGTAAGATAGGGAAGAAAGGAGAATTAAGACCCGAGGGATATTGTTTTAATAAAGATTTATGGAGGTTAAATGTTAACGAAGCAAACAGTTTGTCCAGATTTATAAATTTTATAAAACCGTTTATATTACATAAAAAAAGATTAAAAGATATTAATCTTTGTTTAGGAAATATATTAAAAAGAAAAAGATTAAGAACAATTTAATGGAGCATATGCAAAATATACGTAATTTTTCTATAGTTGCGCATATAGACAGTGGCAAGTCAACTCTGGCCGACAGATTTTTGGAATTGACGGGAACCGTGCCAAAAGAAAAAATGCGGCAGCAGTTTTTGGATTCAATGGATTTGGAAAGAGGCCGGGGAATTACCATAAAAATGCACCCGGTAAGAATGGAATATACCTTTAATCTTAAAGATTACATCTTAAACCTGATTGATACGCCGGGGCATATTGATTTTAATTATGAGGTTTCCAGGAGTTTGGCAGCAGTGGAAGGAGCAATCTTGCTGGTTGATGCGACCAAGGGAATTCAGGCACAGACCATACATAATTTGGACCTGGCCAGGAAACAAAATTTATTAATTATTCCGGCAGTTAACAAGATTGATTTGCCTCAAGCTAAAATTGAAGAGACAAAAGCATCTTTAGTTCAATTATTAAATGTTTCCCCAAAAGAGATTTTTGAAATTTCTGCCAGATATGGCACCAATGTCGAAAAGTTATTAGGAGCCCTCATTGAAAAAATTCCTCACCCGAAGGGAAACGTTGAAAAACCCTTTCGGGCTTTGATTTTTGATTCAAAATACGACCCCTATAAAGGAATAATAGCTTTTATAAGAGTGGTTGACGGCAAAATAGAGTCAGGTTCAAAAATTTATTTGATTCAAAGCAAAAGCCAAGGAGAAGTTAAAGAGTTGGGTTATTTCAAGCCGGAATTTCAGCCGGTAAAACAATTAAAAAGCGGAGAAATAGGTTATCTGGCTACTGGAATCAAAGAGCCGGGAAAAGTTAGAGTCGGCGACACAATCACCAGCTACTTAGAAACTGAGTTTCTAAGGGGGTCGGTGGAGCCCTGGCCGGGATACCAGGTGCCAAAACCGGTGGTTTTCGCTTCAATTTTTCCAGAAAATCCGGACGATTTTGAAAATTTAAAAGAGGCCTTGTCCAGATTAAAGCTTAATGATTCTTCTTTTACTTTTGAACCGGAATCGGAGGAAGCCCGGGGTCGGGGATTCCGCTGCGGCTTCCTGGGTTCTTTGCATACGGAGATTGTTTCAGAGCGGCTCAAGAATGAATTTGGTCTTAACTTGATTATTTCTACGCCCTCGGTAGTTTTTAAAATTATTAATTCAACCGACAAAGAATTTCTTGTTTTTTCTCCTTCTGACTGGCCAAATCTCATGGCAATAAAAGAAGCCCAAGAACCCTGGGCAAAATTAGAAATTATTACCCCCGGCCAATATCTTGGTAGGGTTTTGGAGATTTTAAATAATTTAAGAGGAAAAGCAATTGAAACAAAATATCTCGGCCCGGATAAAATTCTTCTAATTTACGAAGTTCCCTTTAAGGAAATTATTTCCGGCTTTTACGACAATCTTAAAGGAGTGAGTCAGGGGTTTGCTTCAATGAATTACGAAATTTCAGGATATAAAAAAGGGGATTTGGTAAAATTGGAAATTTTAATTGCCGGCAGAAAAGAAGAGGCATTTTCTAAAATTGTTTATAAAGACGAGGCCCATAAAAATGGAAAGAAAATAGCAGCCAAACTGAAGGAAGTTTTGCCCCCTCAGCTTTTTTCGGTTCCCATTCAGGTCGTTGTTTCAGGCAGGGTTGTGGCCAGAGAGACGATTTCAGCCAGAAGAAGAGATGTCACAGCTCCTTTGTACGGCGGAGATTACACCAGAAAAAGGAAACTATTAGAAAAACAAAAAAAAGGTAAAAAAGAGCTTAAAGAAAAAGCCATGTCTGCTGGCAGGCAGGGAAGGATGAGAATTCCTGCCAGAGTATTTTTAGAGGTATTTAAATTCTGAGCCCCGCAGCAGCAGGGCGAAAGTGAAAAAGAGATTTATCTCTTTGCCACCGGCTAGTTTTTTGCTACAATAATGGAGCCAGACTAAAAGCCAGCAGACCTAAAACAACTAAAGATATTAAAATAATCCAGGTTATTCTAAAAATTGTCTTCGGCTTTAATTTCATATTTGTTATTACCACTATGTTAGCAAAAAATAAAAAAATAAAAAAGGGCGGTAATTTTAAAAATATATTTTTTTCAATATTAATTGGAGTTTTTCTTTTGGCAATGGTCGGCTTTCTGGTTGTTTCTAATTTAAAAATAAACCAAAAAAGAGCAGAGTTAATAGACAAGATTGAAGAAATAAAAAAAGAAATTCGTCTTTTAGAAGAGAGAAACGAACAATTAAAAGCCGGCATCCTTCAGACAGAAAGCGACGCTTATTGGGAAGCCCGGCTTTATGAGCAGGGATACAAAAAACCAGGAGAAGAGGCAGTAGTCGTACTTCCGCCGGAAGACGGCCAAGCGGTTCCGGCCGAGCAAGAAAAAGAAAGAATTTGGTGGAATCCATTAACTTGGTAAGGTGGCGGGTGTCGTATAACGGTTATTATAATTCCTTCCCAAGGAATGGACGGCGGTTCGACTCCGCTCACCCGCTCAAAAATTGTCAACAATTTTTGAGCGAGGCTCGCCCAAAGGGCGGCCCGCTCACATCATGTATTTCATCTATATTCTCCAAAGTATAAAAGATAATAGAACCTATATTGGTTATACTAATAATCTGGCAGGACGATTAAAAAAACATAATTCTGGACAGGTTATTGCGACAAAATATCGTAGACCTCTGAAACTTTTATTCTCGGAAAGCTACGCTACATCTAAAGAAGCTAAAAAGAGAGAATCTTGGTGGAAAAGTGGCTCAGGAAGAAGAAAATTAAAGCAATATTTCAAGGAAGGGTTCCCATCTGTTAAGAAATAAAGAAAGAATCGCCAATCAGGCGGTTTTTTGTTAGAATATAAATATGATTCATCCAAATAAAAAAATAATGGAACGGGCGATTGAATTAGCCTCTAAAAAATATAAAGAAGGTGGCCATGCTGTAGCTGCAATTATAGTGAAAAATAACAAAATTATTGCAGAAGCTTTTACAACCATTAACAAGAACCAAGACCCAACTTGTCATGCAGAAATTAATGCTATAAGAATTGCATGTAAAAATCTTAAATCAAAAAGGCTAGAAAAGTGTTACATGTATTCTACGTATGAACCTTGTCCTATGTGTGCTTCAGCTATGATTTGGGCAAGAATGGAAGGGGTAGTTTATGGTGCCAACATGAATGATGAAACAGAAAAAAATCCCCAAAGAATCAAAATTAGGTGCTCCGAAATTATTAAAAGAGGAAAACCAAGATTGAAAATATACTCCAATTTCATGAGAAAAGAATCTAGGGGACTATTATTCCTTTAAAGATTTATAAGATAGACTAACATCGTCCCTTGGCGGCGCCCCTTCTAGTGATAGGCTTGGAATGAAGAAACGCTCAGTAGTAGTCTTCCAATAGTTTCTAACATCATCCACTATCCCGCTTATCTTTTATGCCGATGTAGCTTAGTGGCAAAGCACCTCGCCCTTTCATGCCAGCATAGCTCAGTAGGTAGAGCAGCGCATTCGTAACGCGCAGGTCGTGGGTTCGAATCCCTCTGCTGGCTTAAGAAGAAAGGGCGGGGCGACGGCAGTTCAATTCTGCCCATCGGCTCTTTTATTTTTGGGAAAAATGTGTTAGGATGTAAAAAATGAAAGATTTTTTTGAAAAGATTGAACAATTACAAAAAAGACTCCTTAAGCTGGGAGACTGTCTTTGACCTCCCGAGCGAAGCGAGGGGGAAGAAGAGGCAGAGCCTCTTTGCCCTCCCGAGCGACAGCGAAGGGGGAAGAAGAAAGATTACTTTCTTCGCCCTCCCGAGCGGAGCGAGGGGGAAGAAGAGACGAAGTCTCTTTGACCTGGCTGAGAAGAAGGATAAAATTGAATTAGAGGAATTTAAAAAAGAATTAACTGATTTAAAAGAATTGAGTGAAGAAAAAGAGTTGGCAGCGGAGATTAAAGAAAGGATTGAAGAATTGGCAAGGAAAATTAAGGAAAAAGAAATTAAAATTTTTCTTTCCGGAAAATACGACAGGGGACCGGCCATTTTATCCGTTTATGCCGGAACCGGCGGTCAGGATGCTCAGGATTGGGCAACGATGTTGTTAAGGATGTATGAAAGATATTGCGCTTTAAAAAGGTTTCAATCTAAAATTTTGCATCAATCTTTTGGTCAAGCCGGGGGTCCGGAAGGAAGAATTGCAACGAAATCGGTTAGCCTTGAAATAAAAGGTCCCTATGCTTACGGTCTTTTAAAAAAAGAAAGCGGGGTTCATAGATTGGTTAGGATTTCTCCTTTTTCAGCAAAATCACTTCGCCACACCTCTTTTGCTTTAGTGGAGGTATTGCCCGAAATTAAAAAAGAGGACGAGATTGAAATTAAGCCGGATGATTTAAAAATTGACTTTTACCGGGCCTCGGGCCCCGGCGGCCAATATGTTAATAAAAGAGAAACCTCGGTCAGAATTACCCATCTGCCAACCGGCCTGGTTGTTGCCTGCCAATCAGAAAGATTACAGGGAATCAACAGAAAGAAAGCAATGCAAATCTTAGCTGCCAAACTCTATCAGCTAAAAGAAGTAAAACATCAAAAGGAATTAAGAGAAATTAAAAGGGAGTTGGTTTCAGCCAGCTGGGGAAACCAGATCAGGTCCTATGTTTTGCACCCCTATAAAATGGTTAAAGATCTGCGCACCGGCGTTAAAACTGCCGATGTTGAGGGAATTTTGGATGGCAATTTAGACCAATTCATCAATGCTGAAATAAAAACAACCCATCGATGATAAGATTTCAAAACATTACTAAAATTTATCCTCCCCGGACAATAGCTTTAGACGATGTCTCTTTTGAGGTTAAACCAAAAGAATTTGTTTGCCTTGTTGGAAAATCCGGAGCCGGCAAGACCACTTTACTTAAACTTCTTTTGGCAGAAGAAAGACCAACTAGCGGCCGAATTTTTTTTGAGAATCAAGATATCCAAAAAGTCAAGTTAGGCTACCTGCCGGAGTTAAGGAGAAAAATTGGAGCCGTATTCCAGGACTATAAATTGCTTCCTTCAAAAACTGCTTACGAAAATATAGCTTATGTTATGGAGGTAATAGGCGCTTCGGATTTAGAAATTGACAGGGATATGACTGAAGTATTGGATATTGTCGGATTGACAAAAAAAGCTCATAATTTTCCGGCTCAGCTTTCTGGCGGCGAGAAACAAAGAGTGGCCATTGCCAGAGCTCTGATTCACCGGCCCGAAGTTATTTTGGCTGACGAACCGACCGGCAATCTTGACCCTTATCATACCCTGGACATTATCCGCCTTTTGTTAAAAATCAACGAATTCGGGACAACCATAATTTTAGCTACCCATAATAAAGAAATAATTAATTCTTTGGGCAAAAGAGCAATTACTCTTAATGAGGGAAAAGTAATCAGGGACGAGAAAGTCGGCCGTTTCATTTTATAATCTTATGACTGCTTTAATCAAAAGAATATTTCGTTCGGCATGGCAAAGTTTGACAAGAGATGGGGGAATGATTGCCGCCAATATTTTCATTATGGTCCTGGCTATTTCCGTTATCACTGCGCTTTTCCTTTTTAAAGATATCAGTCAGTTTTTAATTTCCAGCCTTGAAGAAAAAGTTGATGTTTCGGTTTATTTTAAATACGAATCTTCGGAAGAAGACGTTCTGAAAGTCAAAGAAGAGATTGGTAAAATTCCCGAAGTAAAAGAAGTAAAATATGTTTCAAAAGAAGAAGCACTAAAAAAATTCACTGAAAAACACCAGGACAATCCGGTTTTAATGGAATCTTTAGCCGAAGTGGGAGTAAATCCTTTTTTAGCCTCTTTGGGCATCAAAGCTTTTCAAGCCCATCAATATGAGGCGGTGGTTAGTTTTTTGGAGAGACCCCATTTTAATTATTTAATTGAGAAAATTGACTATTATGAAAGAAAGCCGGTGATTGAGAGAATTTACGGCCTGACTTCAAGCTTTAATAGAGCCGGCATTGTTTTTTCAATAATTTTAGCGCTGGTTGCCATTTTGGTTGCTTTTAATACTGTCAGATTGTCAATTTATAATTGGCGTGAGGAAATAAAAATTCAAAGATTGGTTGGCGCTTCCAACTGGTTTATTCGCGGCCCATTTTTAGTTCAGGGAGCAATTTGCGGATTTTTTGCTGCCTTAATTTGTCTTTTGCTTTTTGCTTTGTTAACCTGGGGGATTGACTCAAAAGCAGAGCTTTTGTTTCCCGGACTCGGCCTTTTTGCTTTTTTTGTCAGCAATTTCTGGTTGATTTTATTGATTCAGTTGCTCAGCGGCATTGGCTTGGGAGTTATTTCCAGTTTAATCGCGGTTAAAAAATATCTCAAAGTTTAAATTTTGCGGGGTGGTGTAATCCGGTAGCACTCGAGATTCTGGCTCTCGCAATCCTGGTTCGAGTCCAGGCCCCGCAGCATTCTTGGACTTTTTGAGTAAAGTTCCATTATTTCCTTCGTATTTTTGCCTATTTTGAGAGGTTCTAACCGCTTATCTTCGGTTGAAAGCGCCTGGATGGGAATTAAGGTGTTTTGGGTGTTAATTATGATTGTTTTGTCTTTTAACAGGAGGTTCGAACCTAAACGGGAGAGTATTTCTTTTCTGTTGTCGGGTTCGCCATTTTCAAATTTTAGCTTGGCGTCCCTGGCGAAATCGAATATCTCGTCAGCTTTATCCAGCCATTGATTCACTCTTTGGCTGGTTTTGTTAAATACCTGCTCCCAACGTTTCTTCTCGGCAGTTAATGGTACTTTTCTTGACTTGAATTCTTCTTCGTCTATTTCGTGAGCAGCTCTCATATCAATTAAACCAGCCAATTTCTTCAAGCAATCTTTATATTGTTTTTCTTGAGCATTAAGCACAACGTTTGTGGCATGCGATTCTTTTTGATTTTCTTTTTTAAGCCATTCCAAAGCAAAGTCGTGAAGCTCTGACGGAATATTTATTTTTTCAATGGCAGCTTTGATTTGTTTTTCTAATTCTGTTTGTTCTATACATTTTTGAGTGCAGTTTGGATTTTTCCTCTTGGTGCAGTGATAATAGACATAACGGTGGACGTTGCCGTTTTGCTGTTTCTTTATCTTTTCTTCGGCCGTAACCATACAACCACATTCAGCGCATCGAATAAGTCCTGTAAAGGCGAAGATGTGCGTCTTGGGCCTCTGACGTCCTTTTCTGCCGAGTAAGAACTGGATTCGGTCGTATTCCTCGGCTGTTATCATTGGTTTGTGCGTACCTTTATACCAGAGCCCGCTGTGTTTTGGATATTCAAACATTCCGTAATAAACGGGATTGGTAAAGAGGTTATAGATAGTACTTCTGCCCATTTTCTTACCGTTGGGCATTTTTAAACCCCATTCGTCATTAGCCGCTCTGAGAATCTGAAGCGGCGAGTGGATTCCTTTAAGCATCATATCAAACATTTTTCTAACCAGGTCGAATCTTTCTGGATCGGGTAGAATTCTTTTACTGCCTCTGTCTGCATATTTTTCGTTAATATATCCTGTTGGAGCTGGTGCCGGATACATTCCTTTTTCCGCTTTTGTTTTCAGTCCTCGTTTTACATCCTCGCCTTTATTATCGTTCTCGAGTTTTGCTTGACTGCAGAAAAGGTTAAGTAAGAATTTATCGTTGGGCGTATTACGAAAGGCTTGGCCCGGCGTTTTCACTTCCAGTAGCTTTTCTTCATCCATTAAATAAACAATCTTTCCAGTATCTATTGGATTTCTTGATATTCTATTTGCGTTCCAGACCAAGAGTCCGTTAGCAAATCCTTTTTCAATTTTTTCAAGAAGGTTATCAAAGATAGGGCGACCTGGATTTTTTGCCGAATGTGATTCTTCTAAAGTTTCAACGACTTTTAATCCCTCGTTTTCGATAATTCTTTTCAGCTCGTTTCTTTGCGACTCAATGGATAATACCTGTCTATCTTCTTGCTCGGAAGATTTTCGGCAGTAGACCAAGTATTTAATTTTTTCTTGGCTTAATTGTTGGTTCATGCTCATATTATTGAAAATGGCTCGGGTGACGCTCCACCTGAACCATTTTCAGGGCTGGAGCGTCAGCTTACTACAAACAATGTGCTATCCAGAAAAGAAGTCAAGTGGACAACTTAGTATGGCCGCCATTCTTTACTTTTACACATTAAAAAAAATTTAATTGCCCAGCCCTCGCCTTGGGATACTGCTTCAAGTAATTTATCCGCAGCAAAAGCTACGCCCATTTGGCTTATGGCTAGATCTGCTGATTTAGCAAATTCTTTATCTTTTGATCGGTGGTCATAATAAGTCCAGCGGCTAATCCCTACTTTTCTACAAGTAGCTCCGATTAAACCGAGCGTCTCCCCGAGGACTTTTAGAAATTCGTTCCATTGTTTTT
>Ga0172365_10000962_pt1 | contig 20300 bp, 17 predicted proteins | sample LakKivSesite48cm_FD_114535 | JGI IMG/M metagenome (GOLD analysis project Ga0172365, IMG submission 114535) | Sediment microbial communities from Lake Kivu, Rwanda - Sediment site 48cm | ecosystem: Environmental > Aquatic > Freshwater > Lake > Sediment | place: Rwanda: Western Province, Lake... | reverse complement strand
CTATTCCCAAAGCATAGGCCGCCAGGTTCATATTCTGTATGGCAGCAGCAGCACTCTGAATGGAGTCGTGCTTTCTTGGACCAGATTCCTCTCTTCTTTCCTTGGTGTCATCGTAAAACACGACAATGAGGGTCGGCGCCTCTTTCAGGAATTTTTGTTTGAAGCAGGCGTTATCCGCAATTTGCCTTTTCGTATCGTGATCGGTGACAACGACGAACTCCCACAACTGGCGATTGCATGCACTGGGCGCCCATCTGGCCGCATCCAAAATTTTCAATAGAACTTCTTTTGGAACGGCTTTTGACGCAAACTTTCGTATGCTTCGCCTTCCGGTTATGGCATCAAAAATTTCCAATGTGCATTCCCCTCTGGCTACTCCGTCACCTATTAAATCCTATTTTTGATCTTATCGCGTATGGAAAACGAAAACGACTTATAAAAAGAAACCATTCTGTTTAACCAATGGAAAGGAATTCTTCTCATAATCCACCGAAAAAGTCTGTTCTTCGATTTCTCGATTACACTGAAGCGGTAGTACTCCTCATTGAGGAATTTTTCCAGTCGAACAATTTCCTCAAAGGACAACTGATCGGTCTGAACAATGCAAATATCATCTATCTGATCAAAGCACATACGATGCGAAAGTACATAATGGTAAAGAGAACTTGTGGGAAGACCAAGATACGCTTGAAAAGAGGCCCAGTGAGGACGGATCTCTTTGGCAAATTGGAACGTTTGCAATACATCCTGCCTGGTCTCAGTCGGGATACCGATCATGAAAGTTGCACCCGTGTCAATACCACAATCATGGCACCATTGAAAAACCTTGCGGATTCTTTCCAAGGTCGTGCCCTTATTCAAAAAATCGAGTATTTTCTGGTTTCCTGATTCCACACCGAACCATATCGCTTTGCAGCCGGCCTCTTTCATGATTTGCAGCACGTCTTGGTCCACAGTATCTGCACGGCTTTCGCATTCCCATGGCAGGCCGATACCTCTTCGGTTCATTTCATCGCACAGCGCAACAATTCGCTTCCTGCTGGTTGTAAAATTATCCTCTCGAAACCGAATCCCGTCGGCACCGTACTTTTTCTTCACATAGTCAATCTCATCCACAACATTTGACGGCGTTCTGGCTCGAAATTTTCTGTTCCAGTAGGACGAGCTTGAACAAAAAGTACAGTGAAAAGGGCAGCCCCTGCTGGTATTGAGGGCCATCATCTTTTTTACACCGAAAATAAATGCGTGGCGATCGTACTTTTCCAAATGCACTAAGTGGCGGGCCGGCCACGGAAGGGCATCCAGATCTTCTATGGGGGCTCTGTGCCCGCTGTAGACAATGCTTTCATTTGCTTTCCTAAAAAAAAGCCCCCTGATATCGGCATGGGATTCCTTTCCCTCCAGTATGGCCTTCGAAAGTTCCAGCAAGGTGTATTCTCCTTCACTCACAATCACATAATCCACGTTTGGATTTTCCATGACCTTTGCCGGAAGAACAGACGCATGAATACCGCCCATGACGACTTTTATATCCCGATTCCTTTTTTTAAGGAGTTCAGCTGTTTCAAACGCCTGATACACATTCTGCGTCATGGTTGAAAATCCGACAAGATGGGGTTGTTTCTTGAGAATTTCATCGGCAAGAGCCTGACTTGTATATTCATGGACATGATTGTCAATAATGGAAACAGGAATACCGTTTTTTTCTAGGACAGCGGCCAAAGAGCATAAACCCAGAGGCACTTGCGGAACGATTTTCGCCATGGTCCGAATTGGATACTTCCTGTAAAGATCAATCATGTTGGGATTTACCAAAACAACATGTGCTTCCATTAAAATTCCTTTTATACGGGAATAGATGTATATTCTACTTTATTCGTAAAACCTTCTTCATATTTGAGACGCTGAAAAGCAGTGCCAGTTCTTCCACTGAATAGTACCGTACAAGCAGCACCATTCCCACGTTGATCATCATTGCCGTGCTGAAAACCAGGATAAAAGGCACACGGCGCAAGACGAACACGTACAATCCCACGATGAGATTGATAACAACAATCTTTGGAAGATATTTGAACAGCGGAGGCTTTACAAGATAATGAGACAGATAGAAATAATGGGCAGTAAAAGAAATCCATTCCGTGATAAGCGTTGCTGCGGCAGCACCGATAAAACTGTACCTGGGAATAAAGAGCAAGTTTAAGACGATATTAATCAAAGCACACGAAACAACGGCTTTGGCCGTAAACTGCTGACGATTCGAAGCCCGTGCTACGTGCGTCATAACCGTCGTAATATAGATCAATGCTGCAGACCAGACCAAAATCTTGAGGGCCGGAACCGCGTGGATGTACTCTTGTCCAAACATCCACAGAATCAGCTTATCGGAAAAGAGAAAAATCAGCCAAGCCAAGGAGAACCCAACAAGGAGCATTGATTTGAACGATTTCTCAAATAACCTTGTAAGATCCTCGAGTGATTCCTGATAGTATTTAGAAAAAATAGGGAAGACCGCTTTCATCGTTCCCATGGGAATAAAGAGCATGGCAAACACGAAACGGTAGGCCACATTATACCAGCCAACCACTTCATCCCCCTTCATAAAGGAGAGCATGACCGTATCAATCAGGGTGTACATGGTGGCAAAAAAGTACAAGACCCCAAAGGGAAATCCTTCGATGATAAAAAATTTGATCAGCTTAAAGTCGGCTTCTACTTTTATGGGTGTGAATTTTCGAAGCGTAATCCAGATGCAAATAATCATATTGACAAGATTGGCTGCCAGATACACCAAGGCCAGTCCGATGTAATTTCCTCTGCTCACCAGAAGGGCGATTCCAAAACCGGTGGTGAATACATTCAAAATCACCGTCGAGACGGCATCGTATTTCATCTGCTGAAATGCTTGAAAAATGGACTTGAAAAGTCTGGCGAAGGAATCGACAATCTGGGAAAACGCAATGATATAAACAGTATACAGCACATCGGCTGGTTTGTTTGTTAAATTCGCAACAAGGACAATAACCGAGAAAGTAAAAAAGCCGAGAAAAAACTTAATAAAAAGAGCATTTCCAAGATATTTTTTGCATCTCTCCGGCCACCTGGCCAGTTCCCTCACCAAAAGCTGATGGATTCCTCCGTCTGCTAAAATCAAAAATAGACTGGTGAATGCCAGAGCGAAAGAGAATTTACCGTAATTCGCAGCTCCCAAGAGGCGGGCAGCAAAGATGACAAGGACAATCCGGATCACTGTACCAAGAACTTCCGCACCGATCAGTATTGTCGAGTTGGTTACAATATTTTTACTGCCATTATGCATTGATACACACATGAATCACTTTGATAGAAGCGATGTATATTTTTTGTAGATTTCATTGTAGTGGAACTGAGGACTAAATTCCCTCTCGGCCATTTCACGCGCCCGAATACCAAAGCGTCTGATACGCTTTGGGGAGTTTAGAAAAAAATGTATTCTGTCCGCAAGCATCTCGCTGTCGCCTGCATTAAAAAGAAGTCCCGTATTTTCGTGATCAATGAGCTCGGGTATCCCTCCGACATCCGAGCCGATCACGGGTTTCCCAAAAGCAAAAGATTCGTAAATCACCAGAGGCGAGTTATCGTACCATTCTGAAGGAACAATCACAAATTTCGATTTGGACATCAGGGATTTCAGTTCAGTTTCTCGTTTTAAACCAACAAAAGTAACATTCGAAAGTCTGTTTCTTGAAACAAAATGTTCCAGCTCTGCCCGCTGCGGTCCTTCGCCAATGATTACAAGGTGTGAAAGGAATACTTTCCGCATCGCCTTGAGCAGAGTGAGAACTCCTTTCTCTCTGGCCAAACGGCCGACATAAACGAAATAATTGTCGGAATCCAAATGCATCGGATAGTCCTTGAGAGCGATTGTATAAAACAGATGTTCGATCTTTTTTGTATTGATCCCGCCTTGCCTTAACTTGGTCCCCATGAAACGGCTGGGCACATGAAAAAGATCAATATTTTTCTCATAGATTTTCATGGCTCTGTGAAGGCTTGCCTCCGCAGCAATCAAAAGACCTGCAAAGGAGGAGTTCTTGTGGCAACGCTCGAATATGGGATGATAGTACTGTCCGCTCAGACATTTTTCACAAATCCGATTGGTTCGCATGTTGTACAAACGGTAATTGGGACAAACGAGCTTATACTGATGCACCGTCTGAAGAACCGGTATTTTATACTTCTTCAGTGTATGCAGAATCGAAGGGGACAATTGATGATCAATCATGTGTACATGGGCAATATCCGGTTTGACGTGGCAGATCAATTTTTCCAGTCTCTCTTTCGCATGGAAAGAGTAAAGCATCCGACTGGTGATTCGAAAGCTGTTTTTCGCCTTTTCCCACAAAGAATCAAGGTTGTACTCGATATTATCAACAAAAAATCCATCAAAAGGAGTAACCGCATTATTCCGGTGCTTCATGGAAAAAGGAATCACGTCATGTCCGTTCTCTCGAAGAATTTTCGAGAGTTCGAACAGGTATCGTTCGGCCCCTCCCTTGACGAAAAAGTATTTGTCAATCATTACTATTTTCATTACTGCTCTTCCGATGGGACTTTAAGATTTCTGTTCTGCGAATTCTTTTCAGCGCCACAGCCGATCCTGCCAATACCCAAAAAAGGAATTTCTGTCGGTAATGCTGGTATTGCGGACCGAACATAATCGATATCAAAAATGCCGTATAACCACCAAAAATTCCAAAGGCCACTGCACTAAGATAACGATCCCTCATCTTCGATGCTCTATTGGCTTCTCTGAAAACACAAAAAACAAACCAAAGAAAGAAAAACAGACCAGGCAGTCCAGTCTCGGCTGCCAATCTCAAATAATCATTATGTACCGGTTGCCAAAAATTAAAAATCGGAAAAGAATGAAACTGATAATTGAAAAGACCTACTCCCAAAATAGGATTCGCCAAAATAATTGGAAAAGCTATTTTAATCATTAACCACCGGTACTCTTCACTTTGACTGGACTCAAGTCTTAAGCTAATCAAATCCCGAAACACGACACCGATAACGAGAATAATCCCCATAACGGCCACAACAATCCAGAACAATTTGGGATTCAATTTTTGATTCTTTGTTATAAGCAAAAAAAGAACGATCACTCCACAAATTAATCCGATCCAGGCCGATCTGGACAAAGAAAACAGCAATCCCAACAATCCTGCGCCTGTTACAAGTGCATACCACAATTTTTTTACCTTTTCTTTGGTGAAAATAAATAAGCTGATCGCCATGGGCAGTAGTAAAACCAGATAAGCAGCATATTGATTCGGAAACCCCAATGTTCCGGACATTCTGGCAAGTTTAAACCAAAGTCTTCGCTGTACTTCCCCCAGAAATACCAATCCCAACGGACGACCCAAAGCTTTCTGAAACACACCGATGGTTCCCTGAATAAAAAGGCCGATTAATAAAAAATCCACAATAACTCGAAGCTGTTCTTTATTGGTCACTCTATTGCTAATGTAAAAATAAACCAAAAAAGCCTTGAACAACATAAATACAGCAAATCCACTGGCAATTTGGGACACGGCGATAAAAACTGACAACGAACTCCATACCAGCATAAGCAAAGCAGGGATGGTGAGTTTATCTAGATAGGGAGGTCCGAATTGAGAGCCATGTGCTTCAAAAAACCAGTTAAGATACAAAAAAAATAGGATGACATCAAAAGCAAAAATCATGTCCGACTTGGTCACAAATATATATACAAACCCGATCGCATACGGTATGAGAAATACCATCATTCCAAGCAAGAACAATTCCTTTTCCACAACAATCCGGAAAAAACTATACCCTATGACTAAAATGATAATGACAATCAGCCAACGTGTACCCAGACCAAGAGTGGAAAAAATGAACAACAACCCGAAACCCAAAACAGAAAGTACTGCGGCCGTCAGTATTGGAGAAATGGTATGCTTTTCACCCATATTCTTAATCTTTGACCAACTGATAAATGACAGTTCTTAACTTTGATTTATCTTGATCCGTATAGACCAGTTTCAAATCGTTTGGAATATCTTTTTCTTCAAGCAGATGAGCTATCAAAGGAAAATCCTTTTTATACCTTTCGTTCAGGACAATGTAATCCACGCCTCGATATTTAGCATAAGACAGAACCCGGTTTAGATCATTCTGAGGAATCGTTACCGATTCTGCGATATTGTAATTTTCAGCATAAAAGTCAACGGTATGATTTCTGCTCATAATGATGGGTGTGCTTGAGGTATGTTCCTTTAACCACAACCCCGCTGTTCTCTGCTCGATGGGATCTGCAAAGTAGTCATCGGACCAGCGATCTCGAATCATTACCTTCCCAAGTTCAGGAAGAAAAACCGCACCCAAAATGAAAAACAGAACGATCCCTTTTGCTAATTCATCATAGGATATTTTCCTAGTTAAATGGACAGATTTCTTTAAAGTCTTACTAAGCCAAAATATCAATGTATCCAATCCATTGCCAACCCACATGAAGCAAATCGGTAAAAAAGGCAAGAAGTATCTTTCGTTAATATGAAATAAGGGGATAACAATAAACCAAAAGAATCCAACACAAACGAGAAAATACAACTCCCTTAAAGTTCTTTCCTTAGACCAAGCTTCACCCAACAAACCCAAAATCATAAGGATGAAAATTGTTGTTGTAAGTACCTGGGGTATAACATAATTCAATATTTGATAGAGATTCTTAACATACTTTTTTAAGAATACTGAAGGCGAAATCTCTACCAAAGGTTTTCCTCTTTGCCTTTCAGCTTGTAAAAAATTTCCAATATGGTAAATCTGGTCAATAGGAACCTGCGTATTATCCTCTGAAAGTGTTCTAAAAACATCCTGAAAACTCTCCGTTCTTTCTGCCAAGGCAAAAACCTCACCTTCATGCAGGGACTTCCTCTTGGCGCTTATCGTCCATTCTCCGGTAGCCTTATGAAGGTAAACAAGATAGGGTGCCGCAGCAAAGCTAAAACCAACTATTGCCATAAGGGGAATCCACAAGAGCCGGTACACTCCCTTTTTTTTCAAAATCATAGAAATTGACAAGAAAATAGATACACCCACAAATACGATTAAGAATCCAATTCCTTCCGGTCGGGTTAGATAAGCGAATCCTATAAGCAGTCCCACAGCAATTCCTAAAAACCAGGATTGTTTTCTTAAAGTAATCCAGCCAACGATCATTCCGGAAGTAATGAGCAGAGAATACAGAGATTCAGACATGACTGCGGTATTGATAAATGCCAAAGAAGGAAAGAAGGCCAGCAAGAGTACAGCATAACGGGCGACTTTTTGATTAAAATAAAATTTTGTAAATAGAAAAATGGGAATGATTATTAAAACACCACATAGAATAGAGAACAATCTTCCAGCCAATTCAACGTTGGGTATGACTTTTGAAAAAAGTGCTACACAGAGAGGAAAAAAAGGAGACCAAAAGGGATGGAGCACATTTGAAAAACCTTTCGTAGAACCACTGGCCGCCAGTTTTAAATAATTGACTTCATCAAAACTCACAGCAAAGCGGTAATGCATCAAGAACACGCTCAAGCCTGTCGCTAAGCACAATACTACCACAAGAAAAAGGATGCCTTTCCTTTCAAATTTAAAATTTCTCATTTTGAATTTTCCTTCCACTTGTATTGGCTGACTCTGCCTGCCATCTGATTTTTCATCACAAAAAGTCCTTCCCGGACAGAGGAAAAAGTCACACCCATCTCCCTGTAAATCTTATCCACGCGAAGACCGGATTGCAACGGCCTTGGGGCTGGCTGATCTAAATATTGGCTGGTGGCCTTCACAATCAAAGAGCACTCCAAGTCAAAGATTTCTGCAACACGAAGTGCAAAATCGTAGCGATTGATTAACTCACTTCCCGCGGCATTGTACACGCCACGTCCATCCTTCTCGAAAAGAACGAACAGAGCTCTTGCAAGGTCATCGGCAAGAGTCGGTGTTCCATACTGATCTGCCACCACATTGACCTTCTCATGATTGCGCAGTTTGGCGATCAGCCAGGTGACAAAATTATCCCGTACTCCTGGTGAATAGCCGTAAAGCACCATTGTCCTTGCAATGACGAAATCTTCCAGAATCTCACCAATCCGTTTTTCACTTTCCAGTTTCGTTTTTCCATAAAAACTTAGGGGATTGGGTGCATCACCTTCACTGTATGGACCATTCTTTCCATCAAATACATAATCCGAAGAGAGATGGATCATCTTGATCTTCAAATCTCTGCACGCCATAGCCACATTCTCTGCACCACAGACATTGACTGCCCAGGCTCTGTCTTTCTGCTTTTCACATCCATCCACATCGGTAAAAGATGCGGCATGGATCACACCATCTGGACGGATTCGAACAACTTGCTTGATAATTTTTTCTCGATCTGTAATGTCCCCTCGAACATATTCCAATGGACCGCCTTGAAACAAGGACGCATCCTGAATATCCATTGAAACAAGGCTATAGGTATTCGATCCTGCTGTCAACAATTTGCTTCCGAGAAGACCGTTTCCTCCAGTCACTAAAATTTTTTTCATCACCCACTATCTCAAATTAATTTTAAAAAAAGACGCTCATACTCTGAAGCTACTTTTTCCCAGGTGTATTTTTCTTTTATCCTTGCCTCCGCCTTTGTACCGTACGCCTTTACTTCTTCTGGATGTTCCAAGAAAAATTGTATCTTATTAGCCAAATCATCGGGATTCTTCACCTTAAAATAAACCCCTGCATTTCCCAGAACTTCCCTGTGCTCTGGAACATCGTTCGCCAATACACAATTGCCGTGTGCCATCGCTTCGACAAGCGCAGGATGGGTTCCGCCAACCTCTGTGGCCTGGATGTAACAATACGCGTGGGATTGCAATTCTCTGTACCCCTTTCCAAAAACGTACCCTGTAAAAACAATTCTTGGATCTCGAGTACTTTTTAATTTGAGAATATAATCCCTGCTGTAGGGAGCATCTCCGACAACAACCAGTTTAAAATTTGTTTTCACTTTTTCAAAAGCCTGAATGACCGCGTGTGCATTGTTTTCGGGTTCGAGCCGACTAACGTAAAGAACATAATGATTTTTTTTTATGCCGAAACGATCTAGCACCTCGGAAGATTTGACTCGATCCACAGTTGCGCCGTACGGGATATACGTACTTTTTTTGTTAAATTTTCTCTTGTAGTAGAGCTCGACTTCCCTTGCATCCGTAACCATATGATCAGGAAAAAAAGTGGATAAAAATTCTGACATGTGGTAAACCGCTTTACCAAACCAAGACCATTTTGCTCGCTTCCATTCCAATCCATCCACATTGAGTACCACGCGTCTGCCAAAAATTCTTGGAAGCAAAGTAAAAAAACTATTGGCGCTGTTGCAATAAAAAAGAATATCGTATCGTTTAAACAACGCATGCAGTGTAGATAAAAAAGCATTCGATGGCGTATCAAAATACTTGTGCTGAATTGTGGGCAGCACGATTAACCGCACGCCTCTATACATTTTCTGTTTCGTTTTAATATAATTGGACCTTCCGTACACAGTCACGTCGTGACCACATGCCACCAAGCGAACGGACAGAGCCTCGGCAAAGGTTTCAAAGCCACCATAATTGGCCGGAATGCCGCGGGTTCCCAGGACAGCTATACGCATAGGATACTCTCGAAAACACCTTACCGATTACAAAGGAATGAATCCCTTTGAGCAGAAAAAACCGTTTCCTCTTTCCCTCCGCTTTTGAACAATCCAAGGATTTCTTCCATTTTTACTTCACCCATAATAAAAAGTATCAATCCATAAAAAAGCAATCCCAAAACAAAAGCTAAAAGAAAATGGAAGCCGTGAACCGTTAATAATCGGGAAACAAAACCAACGCCAATTGCTCCAATACCAATCCGCAACAGAGATCTGAATCCAACAAACACGTGAAAACGTTGATAAATAAAAATCATCGCTACCACAGCACCTCCCCCTACAGCCAGAGTTGTACCAATCGCTCCTCCGATCGCCTCAAATCGAGGCACCAGAATCCTGTTCAGAATAACATCGGTAGCAATTGCCAGAACACTAATTTTAAAAGAAAGGCGTGGCTTATTATCCGCATTGATAATTGTGGTTAATAAAGAAAAAAATGTAAGCAGAGTCATTCCCCAGATAAGGACAGCAAGGATTTTACTGCCAAAAGTATAATCCGCAGGGAAAAGCAAAAACATAATATCTCGACTAAAAATCGAAACCAATACGCAAATGGGAACGGTCAAGAGAAGTAAAAATCGAACGGCCTGCTGTATGGTAGAACGCACTTCCTCCATCTTGCCAGATGCCAGAGCGGATGAAACGGTAGGAAGGATTGCAATAGATAGACCCAAAAAAAGAAAATAAGGAACCCGTGCAACCATCGAGGCAGCCACATAATAGCCGCTTACCTGTGCTGCCAAGAAATATTTTACTGTCCACAGGTCCACATAAAAAAATAGATTCAGCATTAAAGAATAAAAAAGTGCGGGAACTGCAAAACGAATCAACACCCTTGCTTCGTACGGAACTTGCTTTTTCAGTTTTCCAAGAAAAAAATAACCAAAAGCCAGTCCGATCAAAGAACCTGCACCATTTGCTATAAAGGCACCGACCAAAGAGTGGGTCAAAGACACCAAAAGAAGAACAAAACCAAGTTTACTCACAGAATAAATGATAAAGAGAAAAGCCTGCTTGCCAAAGTTCCCCAATCCATTCTGATACGCCATCAAAAGATGAAAAAAACCATACAATAAAATATCAAAAAAAGCCACCCTCAAATAGAAAAGCAATTTATCGTCTCTGAATAATTTGGTGATCAAGGGTGCAGTTGCGAATGCAAGAGCAAACAACACCACAGAAACGATCAACTGTACCTTAAATCCTGTTCGTAAAATACCAAACGCTCTCGAATTGTCGGAAGATACAAATTTTTGAATTGCATAGGGTATTCCATTGATCACAACAAGTTCGATCCATACGAGAACCGACATCACAAGACCATAATCACCATAGTCAGCAGGGCGAAATGTGTGTGCAAGCCAAATATGAAGAGCATAACTTGTAAGAAGCACACATACCCAAGCCAAAATTAGATATAACGTTCCCTGTTTAAAATTCACAGTTGCCCCTTGGAATTACCGATTCCAATGATAAATCAGAACAGTCCCTTTTTTTGTCCTGTAAGGTTCACCCAAATTGTTCTCAATAAAATCACGAACATCCGATCGAATGACAACATCATGCTCAAGATCATACTTCGTTACCAGTATCCATCCCCGCGGATGCATTGTGACAAGGCTTTCTAATTCTTTCAACGATTCGATGCACTCCACACCCACATAGACATCCACCCATCTTCCGCTTTTATCCTTGAAATTCTTTTCCTTAGCCTGTTCCAGATTGGGCCAATTTAATCCATAATCAGAGTGTACCTGATAATAGAAAGCCACTTGAGGAAGACTCGAAATAACCAGGTCGCTTTCTTTTAAATGCTTCTTCACAATTTGCGTGGCTTCTCGCCATTCATCCGGTGTCACGGCCATATTGGTCATTCCATCCCCAAAGAAGGGGACATGAAACGTTATTCGAAGCCATGGGGAAAGCGCAAAAATCAGAAAGAACAAAGAAACGGAACCCATTCGGATTGACTTTCTTCGGAAAAAAGAATCCTTCTTTATTACCGATACTTCGCTCTCCAGCAAATTGATAAAACTAAAAGCCGCAATCATCAGAAAAAAGGGATACACATAAAAGAGATAGGTCGGAACCCTGTGCGTAAAGACAAACGTCTGAAGGAAAAGCGGTGTTATAAAACCCCACAGTGGAATCCACCCCAGTTTATTCTCTCGGGTTATAATTTGTACGCCTCCAAGAAAAAAGAAAGTGGCGAATGGAAATCTCTCTGGTGAAATTAAAAATTCAAAAAGGAAGAATTTATGTTGAGCTGTGGAAGACCCAACTGCCCAGGGAGGTGTGTAGGAGAGAAAGTATCGAGTCATTTCCCTGAGTCCTGGCAAAAAAATCCACATCCCAACAGCCGTGAGAACTCCGAGCAAAAATGACATTGTGTATTTATTAAAAAATCTCCGTGCCCCTTTAAATGATGTCACCCATGCCATGGAAAACAGATAAAGCAAAATCCCGACTAAAAGAAAGAGTGTGAGAAGATGAACATAGAAAGTTGAAATCCATAGTAAGACGAAGCATACCAAGAGCCACGGGACAGACAAACCATTTTGTCTTAAAAATTTTTCGATTTTTGCAAGAAACGAAAATCTGTACACTGAAGATCCAACACTTCCCCTTCTCTGTTTTTCGTTTTCAAATCCTTTGATAAAACAATAAATGATCAGAAGTGTAATAAATTGAAGTAAGGTATACATTCGCGCAGTTCTTGACCACCCCACTTCAAAGTGAGAAAACGTAACAAAAAAAGCTGACAGCATCCCCACTCGATGAGAAAAAATTTCTCTTCCAAGAAAATAGGCCATCAGAATAGAGAAAAGTCCAAAAATAGCAGAGGGCAACCGAGTGGTTGTTTCACTCACTCCAAAGAAACGGTACAAGGGGACCACTGCATAGGTATGAAGAAGCGCTCTGTCATAAACCATCCCGGATGGCAGCGTAGGACTTCCCGTCTTGATTATGGAATCAGCGGCAAAAACCGTATTGACTTCATCTACCCAGAAGCTGGGCACTCCAAGATTCCAGAGACGGAGAAATCCTCCAGATCCTAACAGAACAAGGAGCAGCAGTAACCCTCCCTTTTTCAACGCCCAATCCTTCCTCCAATCACTCTGCATTATTCCTCCTTCGAAAATTTATTTGTTCATTTTCATCGTTTCGGGTGATCCCGCCTTTGCGGGATCATGATGACTCCTATAAGAAAGGATTCATCTTGCCGGCTCGGTACTCAAACCTGACCTGTATGGACCACGAATAAATCCCCATGTGTAAACCAAAAGCCCCAAAAAGATAAGGGGATAGTGGAACAGATAGGAAAAGAACAACCTCGGATGGGACTTCAATAACCGTTTTCCAATAATCAGTGTTCGATACACAGGAACCAAGGGAATAAAAAAAGGATAGTTCACCAGAAAATGGCCATGTCGTTTGGTTCTTCGTCGAGTCTCAAGTGCGCCTTCTCCTAGTGCAATCTGATTCTTTAAATAAAAGACCAACTTTTTTCGGTTTTCATGCACAATCTTGGCTTTCGGATGAAAAAAAATTCTCTCTCCCAAAGATACAACCCTTTCACAAAATATTGTGTCCTCCCCCTTCATAAAATCAGGGAAAAAACCAACTGCCTCAAATATGCGCTTATTGACCGAAAAATTGCAGGAAGGAAGTGCTCTTACTTCTCTCGGCTTGGCCCATGGGTTTATTTCATTAAATTCTAAAAGATATTCCGCCGTTCCTACCACACTTTTTGGAGTTCCATTCACCACACTTCCTCCTGCAACCGGGTACCCCGTTTGATGAATTTTACATAGTTCTTTTATCCAGTTTTTATGGACCACACAGTCTGAATCCGTAAAAAAAACAATTTCCCCCTTAGCCATAGAAGCCCCCAGAGATCTCGCCCTGCCCGGAAGTGTCCTCTGTTTGAGGTGAATAACCTGGACTTCAGGAAAGACGGCTTTAATCTCATCGCCAAGATCCTTAGGGGAACTATCCACAACGATAATCTCAAAAGAAATATCCACGTTCTGATGCGTAATCGAATTTAGACAGCGAAATATTCCCTCTCCAGGTCGGTAGGAAGGAATGACCACAGATGCTACTATATCCTTTTTGGTTCGGCCTATCACTATTTACTCCTGAATTTCTCCACAAAAAAACCCAACTGTTGTAAAAAAAAACTTGATCCCAAGAGAAAAAGAATCAAAGGAAATTTGGCATCTTTATAGTAATTTTTAATTATATTCATGCTCGACCAAATTCGAAGTTTAACAAACCCCATCACCTTCCCTACTTTTCTTTTAAAAACATAGTTACCCCTCCCCCGATTGTAGTGCCAGACAAAGAACCGATGCAGGCTTTCCATCGGTGCATGTTGAACCTCAATATCCGGAATATACGTAATTGGAACGCCCGCTTTCACTAAACAATGCGCAAACCAAGCATCTTCACAGTAGTAAGAAAATGTTTCATCAAATCCACCGATCTTCTCAATAACCCACTTTCGTATAGCAAAATTAGCTGAAGAAACTGTTCTAACTGTCCCATCTGGTGCAACACGCCACATCTTCTCAAAACCGATCGCACCTCCAGCTGGGAATCCCAATGCCGCAATCGCTTGCCCCAATAGGGTGGAAGAGACAACACGAGCCCCCCCTACAATGACACTCACATTCTTATCGCGAAATTGCTTCTCAATCTGTTCCACCCAATCGGTTTCGGGATGGCAATCCGCATCCATAAAAGCAAAGACATCTCCCTTGGCTATCTTCATTCCAATGTTACGTGCAGCTGCCGGACCGCCCCTTCGAGGGGTCGAGATCACTTTAAAAAAATCTGAAGCAAGTTTCGCTGTACTATCGGTCGAAGAATCATTTACCAGAATTGTTTCTAACGGACTGACAGTCTGTATTTTAAAAGATTCAATAAGATCGGGAATTCTTTTCTCCTCGTTATAGGCGGGTATTATTACGGAAATTCTACTTCTCATATGGCGTAGTCCATTTCATTAAAATGAAAAAATAGCAATATCTGGAATTTTACTTTATTTACTCAACGTTTGCATATTTTCATTTATTTTGTCTTGTTCCAAAATAAGTGACAAAAATACCAAATATCACACTCCCTGCACGAGGCAGGTGGACAAATGACAAACAAATGCCAAAACACAAATCCCAAATAGAATGCGATTATTCATAACGCAACTTAACGAACTCTCTTTTTGGCAGTTCAAACAAAACGTCCCGTACAAGTATAAAATTCTCTCTACCGATCAACATTTTTCATCTTTTATGTTTGAGAGTGGTTTGGATTTTGCCTGCCAGCGGGCATGGATTTTGTTTTTGGAATGTTACCATCATCGTTCATTTCTATTTTTTCCCAACGTTTGGTTTTTGGGAAGATTTATGCTGCGTAGAATTCATCTCCATTTTTTTTATTCTAAACAAGCAATCTTCGATTAACCTTCGGTTCGCAGAAATAATATCAGCCAAAAGCCCAATCATCACAATCTGAAATCCCACAATCATCAAAACGGCGGACAGAATCAACGATTGAATATGACCGGTGCCTTTTTGGAGAAAGTAATAAAACAGAAACCGTATTGAGATAAGAAATCCCACACCAAAAATTGACCCTCCGATGTAGAAAAAAATTTTCAAAGGCTCGTACAATGTGTATATCCGAACGATGGTCAATACCGAACGCCTGATGTAAGAAGCAACACTGGAAAAGAGCCTTGACGGTCGAAGCTGTTCGTTAGTCCGTATTGGAACGTGGGAAAGGGCAATGTTCTTTTTCCCCGCCTGAATGATTGTTTCAAGTGTATAAGTGTATTTGGAAATGATGTTCAACCGGAGAGCTGCCTCCCTGCTAAATGCTCTGAATCCACTGGTTACGTCGGGTATATCGGTCTCCGACAAATGCCTGACCACCCAACTCCCCAGACTCTGTAACCGCTTTTTGACAAAAGAAAAATGTCTGATCTTATTGACATTTCGATCTCCGATGACAATGTCGGCTTCTCCGGCAAGAACAGGAGCAATGAGTCTCTCAATATCTTCACCTCGATACTGATTGTCTCCGTCGGTGTTGACGATAATATCTGCGCCCAGACGAAGAGAAGCATCAATGCCCGCCATAAAACCTTCTGCCAAACCTTTATGATTCGTCAAGCGCACAATATGATCCGCTCCTCCCTGTCTGGCGACTTCCACAGTTTTATCCGTGCTGCCGTCGTCAACAATCAGAATTTCAACCTCGTCCACCCCCTTGTAAATTTTTGGAATCTCCCGAAGGGTGAGAGGCAGCGTTTTTTCCTCGTTGAAACAAGGAATCTGTATGATGAGTTTCACCGAACCAATTCTCCCTACTTAATTGATAATTTCTTCAATATTGTATTCTTCAATGTCTCCGGCATGTGTGAATATGATCATTTCTCCCAGAAGCCCGATGGAAATCATCTGAATACCAATCACCACCAGGAGAGCGCCCAATATTAAAAGAGGCCTTCCTGCAATGGGGCCCATGCCCAAAATCCGGTAGATAAAAAGATAGATTTCGATCCCTGCGCCAGCGAAAACGAAAAGTGTACCCAGAAATCCCAAGAAATGAATGGGCTTTTTGGAATACCTCGACAGAAAAAACACGGTCACGATATCCAGAAGTCTCTGGAGGTACTCTCTGGGATATCTGGATTTTCGAAAAGAACCCGGAAGCTGCTCGATTTTCTCTTCTGCCACACGATACCCCTGCTGTCCGGCCAAGACGGGAATAAAGTTGTAGAGATCACCGTAAAAGGAGATCCTTTGAAGAACCGAACGATACGTGACAATAATTCCGCTGTTGATATCGTGAAGCTTCACTTTTAACATACGGCTGACCAACCCGTTAAACATCCTGGAAATCCAGCGATTGAGCAGCGAATCCCTCCTGGGGGAGCGCCATCCAACGATGAGATCCTTCCCTTCTGACAATGCGTCAAGGAATTTAGGAATTTCTTTTGGATTCACGCGAACCCGGCCGCTGAAGTAAACAATGCGTTGCCCCTCTGAATAGCGGAGCCCCGCGTCCAAGGCTGCTGATTCTCCGAAGGAGGAGCGCATCTTCACAACGCGGATCCGGTTGTCCTCTCGGCCAAGAACACCAAGTTTTTCGTAGGTTCCGTCTGTGCTGCCGTCGTCTATAAAAACCAGTTCAAAAGGGTCTCCAAGGGCTTCCATGACTTCAATAACGGAATGTGCCAAGGATTCGACACTCTCGGCAAAGTTGTACAAAGCCACGATGAGAGAGATCTTCAATCGCTCATTCCTTTCTCTCTTGGATTTTTGATTATCCATCTTTTCCTCTTTTCTGGTACGACAGATAAGGCCTCAGGGTCCCCCCTCTGCGTTCCCCTGTCTTTACGATGAGACTGGCAATCAATCCAATAAAAAGAAATTGGAATCCGGCCACAAACAGCAAAAAGACCAGTGTCACCAGAACATTGAGATCGAAAAACGTCGCCTTTTCTGCGAGCAGCAAATACGTCGCTGCACAGGCAACCAGCAATCCTACAAATAAAAAGTAGGCTCCGATCTTCCCGAAAAGCCGCAGAGGATTCCTGAGATATTTCAGAAAAAGATTGAGACTGAAGAGATCCATCAGAACGCGAAAGGCTCGACTCAGATTGTACTTTGACCTTCCAAACCGCCGTGGATGATGGTGGACAACCACTTCGGAAATCCGCGCACCTTCCACCCGTGCCAAGGATGGAATAAACCTGTGAAGCTCGCCGTACAAACGGATGCGATCAATCACTTCTCTGCGGAAAGCCTTTAATGCGCAGCCTGTATCGTGAAGCCTCACATCGGTTACCGAACAAATCAGACGATTGGCAATGCGTGAGGGTACCTTCCGTGCAAGAACCCTGTCCTTCCGATTTTTTCGCCACCCACTGACCACATCGTACCCCTCTTGAATCTTTTGGATCAGAAGGGAAATATCCTCAGGATCGTTCTGCAAATCACCGTCCATGGTGACGACAATATCCCCCCGGCTTCTGCTGAAACCCGCAGCCAGGGCAGCCGACTGTCCGAAATTTTTCCGAAAAAGAATCGCACGAAAGCGGACATCCTTTTGCGCCACCTCCCGTAAAATCTCCCGCGTCCCGTCCGTGCTGCCGTCGTCCACAAAGACGATCTCGTACGAATCTTCCATTCCCTCCAGAACGTTCTTGATAGCGTGGTATAGCAAACGGACGTTTTCCCGTTCGTTGCACACAGGAACCACAACCGATAGAGAGACCTTCTCTCTGTGTGGATTCATGTCCTGACTCCTGCGATTCTCGATCTCCGTTTCCATACGGCTACGCCTACCCAAACGGGACCCAAAATAGCGATCTCCCGCAAAACGGTCCCCACATTGTGCCAGCAGAACAGGCTTCTCAGAAATGCATCACTGGTTGATGCTTTGCTCACATCCTGAAAAATGAGAACGGGCGAAAGAAAAAATTCATGACGCACCGGCCACAAAAGGGGTATGCCGTAAGGAGGCCTCTGGTCCAGAGTGAAAAAATCAAGCAGGATGTGAGAAAACACCACACCAAAGGCCAAAATCCCCCATCGAAAACCTCCTCTTCGCGTAACGATCCAATAGCCGAAACCAAATACCATCCCAACAGCGACACCAAAAACAATACTGTGGGTTCCGAGGTGATGATACCTGTTTGGCGCCCCTTGGACGAATCCAAAGAGAAAATCAACATCCGGCAGGTTGGACAAAAGAACAACCCCCGCCCAGCCGAAAAATCCCAAGTGGCTTCGTTGATTAAAAAATGGAAGCGCAACAGCCGATCCTGCCAAACTATGTCCAATGGGAGTAGAAATAGGATGCCTCCAATCAAACTACGGCGACCCGCTTCGTTTAAAAAGCGACAACACGTTTGCCTTCGATGCCGATTTGACCAACACATCCATGCCTTCACGGTAGAAGAAATAGAGACCCGGTAGGGTAACGACAATCCGAAAGGCGTACAGCAACAGTGAAAATCCGAAAGCCGACTCTGTATCAATTCCCACGACTTCAAAAAAATACACAGAACCCACCTCGGTAATGCCAAATCCTGCTACGGCAAACGGAAGCAATCCCAAAATGGTAACCAGAGGCATACGGATAAAATAGTAGCTGTAAGGTGCCCCGATGTAGAGGGATTTGGCAAAAAAATAGGTGGTTGTAATCCGCACGACCTGAAATAGGAGGGCAAGGCCAACCAGCAGAAATAAAAACTTTGGATACGCCCGACACCCGTAAAAAGAATTTACCAGATCGCCGCACCATTTTATCACTTTCTCAGACAGTCTGATCTTGGTGAAAAAAATACCGATATGGGAACGAACCTTCTTGGATAAAAAGACAAAGACGAATACAATTCCGATCAGCATGGGAAGAATGGCAACAAACAAAACAGGCATGGTGCGAAAATATCCGCCCATGAAAAAACCAGCTACGGCGAAAAGCGTGATAGCCATCATACCCAGAAAACGGTCAAACGCTACGGAAGAAATGCTGTCAACAACCTGGGGGGTATGCTTGGAAAGATAAAAGATTCTCAGGGCATCCACGCCCAAACCAGAAGGAAGAAAGGTTCCCACAAACACGCTCATCAAATTGAGTTTAAAAAGTACAAACAAGGGGACACGAATGGACTTCATGATCAGTAAGATGTAGAGCCGAAAAGCAGCAAGCATAAGTTCGGTGAGCATAAGAAGAACCCCCAGCATAAGAAACCAGCCGTTGGCCGAAACAAGAATCTTCTGCATCCCCCTGATATCCGTTCGCACAATCAAAAAAACAATCAGTCCGATGCTGACGATCACTTTGGCGGTATTGACAAAAACATTTTTTCTCTTCTCTTTTTCCATAAATAAAAGATCGCGTTGGATTTTTTTGAACCTATTCTTTCCTTCGTATCCTCGGCAACAGGTTGCTTTGTCCCTGTGCTTTATTCAGGAAGAGGAAGATCCGAAATAATGCATTTAAATTTACCGGACTTTTCCACACTCAATTGATCTACTTGGCGGATGTCAATATCTACTCCCTTTCCCATCAAATGGACGAGGTTTTGATGAATCCGGTCAACAATGTTCTTTGGTAAAATCGTCCTGGTTTCCAGAAGCACTTCCACCCTGTTCAATGCCCTTTGAATGGCCTGATAGCGTCTGCATCCAAAGGCATAGATTAAGGGATAAAAGATAGCGTCATCAATGTGTGCGGAGACCACAAGATCCCCGTTTGGTTTACGAAAGTAATCAAAAGTTCTACACTCTTTCAATGACATGACAGTCAACGGACGGCCGCAGGGACAACGTTGATCGGACAGACTCCCCACATCGTCCATGTTGTAACGAATCAATGGGAAACTGTACGAATCGAGATTTGTCACCACAATCTGATGTGCCTCGTCCCCGACCTGGCAGATCTCTAAATAGACATCCTCATCCATCACATGAAACGCACCTTTGGGACACTCGAAAGCCACAATGCCGTTTTCTACAGATCCGTATTCGGCGGCAATCGCCTTGCCAAATAT
>Ga0172365_10000961_pt1 | contig 20303 bp, 27 predicted proteins | sample LakKivSesite48cm_FD_114535 | JGI IMG/M metagenome (GOLD analysis project Ga0172365, IMG submission 114535) | Sediment microbial communities from Lake Kivu, Rwanda - Sediment site 48cm | ecosystem: Environmental > Aquatic > Freshwater > Lake > Sediment | place: Rwanda: Western Province, Lake... | reverse complement strand
TCTTTTTTATCTTCTCTATTTCCCTATCGCGCTCAACTTTAGCGATTATAGAAGCAGCCGAACAGACTGGATAACGTTCGTCACAGTAGTTCTCAGCTATTATATCAGTATGGTTCTTGGCTAAGTTTAGAAGTATTGCTTTGAATTTTTCAGTTGAAGCTTGTGGCGTGTCAACATAAGCTTTGTCTGCCTTCATAGTCTTTATTATTTGAGCCATTTTTTCTGCTTCGATGATGTTTAGATTTTTTTCTTTTCTTGATTCGTCTATTTCTTTAGCAGAAACTTGTATAGACACGTAATCTTTTGCAATTCTCTTGATTAGTGGATAAAGTCTTCTTCTCTGTGCTGGGGAAAGCATCTTACTGTCCTTAACTCCAAGCTTTCTTAGTTTCTCATGATTTTTTTCGTCTACCATTACTCCTGCCACAACTAGAGGGCCTATAACCGAGCCTCTTCCTGCTTCGTCAATACCTAATATGGTTGTCATAAATTAACCTTCTAGTGTCACATACCTTTATATAACTTTCAATCTCTTATAATTTTAACATAGCGGGGTAGGGCAGCCTGGAGTGCCCGTCGGGCTCATAACCCGAAGGTCGAATGTTCAAATCGTTCCCCCGCTACCTTTTTTATATTAATTAGCTATTTATTATTCTTATGAAGAAGCTGAAGGTTGGACTGTTTTCTTTCACCAGCGATGAAGGTTGTTCAATAGTTTTAATAGAACTAATGAACGACCATCTCTCCGAGTGGGAAAGAAACATAGACTTCAGATACTTCAAATTGTTAAAGTCGAAGAACGAGCTAAAGAACTTGGATGTTGCCTTCGTTGAAGGTGCTATTTCAACATTCAAAGAAGAGAAAAAGCTAAAAGAAATAAGAAGAAAGTCAAAAAGGCTTGTGGCGATAGGCAGCTGTGCTGTTAATGGTAGCCCATCAAATCTGAGAAACTTTTTCAGCGAAGATACAAAAAAGGAAATAAAAATCGTATTAGATAGATTTGGCCATAGAGATAAAGTTTCTGCTTTAAATGAGATAGTAAAGGTTGATGATAATGTTCCTGCATGCCCAATGGAAGAAAACATTTTTTTAGAAATTTTAAATAAATACTTAAAGGAGTTTAAAGTGGTTTAATGCATCAAGATTTCGAAATTACAATGGATGGCTTAAGCAAGATAGAGGGTCACGCTTCCCTTGACGTAAAGGTAAGGAAGAATAAGGTTGAAAGAGTAAAGCTAAAAATAAGTGAGAACAAAAGATTCTATGCCCAAGCAATAAGAGGCAAACAATTTGAAAGCGTTCCTCAACTGGTTTCTAGAATATGTGGGACTTGTAGTATAGCACATCTAACATGCTGCACAGAAGCTGTCGAGAAAGCTTTAGATATAAAGCCGTCTGAACAGACCATGCTGTTAAGAAAACTGATGATGTACGGGATGATGATAAGAGACCATGCAATGCACCTTTACTTATTCTGCTTACCAGATGTTTTTGGAAAGGATTCTGTACTTGATTTTGATGAGAGACAGCATGAATTAGTTCATCACGCATTTGAAGTAAAGAAAGCAGGTAATGATTTATCTAAGCTTATTGGTGGAAGGGCTGTTCATCCTCCTTATGCACAGATTGGTCAGTTCTCGCATTTACCTGATAAGGATGAAGCTAAGAAAGTTATCGAAGAATTGGAAAGGGTAAGAGCCGATATTTTTGAATTAGTAAGAATTTTCTATGACTGCACGTTCTCGTTCAGAAAAAAGACAAGATTTGTTGCTTTAACAACACCAGATTTCAGCTTCCTTGAAGGAATTATAAAAACATCTCAAGGCCTTACTATTCCAGAAGCACATTATTGGGAACATCTGCAAAGGATTATAATACCTTATTCTCAAGCTGCGGGATTTGAGTTAGAGGGTAGGGATTTTATGGTCGGGGCATTAGCTAGAATGAACTTGAATAGAGACAAGCTTCATAGAGAAACTAAGAGAGATCTGGCAAAATATATCAGAATGTTTCCATCTGAAAATATTTATAATAACAACCTAGCCCAAACAATAGAGATAATGCACTGCATAGATCATTCAATAGAAATTCTAGAAAGTACAGAATTCAAGAACGAACCCAAAGCTGAATTTAAAATAAAGGAAGGTAAGGGCGTAGGCGTAATTGAAGCTCCTAGAGGAACACTTTATTATGCCATCTCCTTGGACAAGGACGGAAAGATTGATTATGGAAATTTGGTTATACCAACGGCTCAGAACCAGATAAAGATGGAGAATGACATCAGAAATCTAGTCTATCAGAATCTAGGCAAGAGCAAGCCTTTCATAAGATATGAGATTGAGAAGTTGATAAGAGCTTTTGATCCTTGCATGACATGTGCAACCCACTTCCTCAAAGTAAATTGGTTATAATTAATTTTTTTAATTGTTCAAGAGCTTCTTTTTCTTTAATTTTTGAAGGAATTCCGAATATCCTAACTTTATCGATCATTTTCATTTTTTTAAAGAGCTTTAGGTTATAACCCAGATCAAAATCATGTGTAGAATAAATTCTCTCTGTTACTATTTTGTCTATATCTTCTATCAATTCAACTTTCTTAATTCCCTTTACAGTGTCTATTATGTTCATTTCTTTTTCCAAATCCAAATCCTCTACGGTATCAAATTCCTTAAACTGCAACGAAGGAAATTCTTTTTTCAATTTGTTTATTAACTTCAATGGCATGCTGTCTTCTTTTATCAGGGGATTGCCGAAGACATAGATTGTTTTCATAATATCAAATGCTTCGAAATTCGCTCTTAATATTCGAAACTAAATACGCCCCCACCAAGATTAGTGCAGAGCCTATTATCTGAGAATATGGAGATGGTTCACCTAGAAATCCAACCCCTATTAAAAATGAAATAACTGGAGCTAATAGGAGTATTATGGATGCTTTGGAGACATTTATGAATTTTAGACTCCAGTACCAGAAAAGAACATAACCGAATAAGACTATAGTGGAAATACCTATGTTGAGTAATTGCTGAGAATTTAAACTCATTAAGATTTCAAGCTTCCCCAATACTAAAACAACCGAAATTAGTATAATTCCTCCGAAAAACATTCTTGCGAAGGAAATAATGAAATTGCTCTCTTTAAACATGACTTTTTTTGCTATTGTATTTTCTATAGCCCACAGAAAAGTTGCACATATAATCAACAAGTCACCTAAAGATGGGTTCAACCATAACGGGTTAGAAGCTATATCAGAATAATATATAACAGCTATTCCTATGAGCATGAGCAAGATGCAGTACAGGTATTTTTTGGTTATCTTTTCTTTCAGAAAGATGAAGGCAAGAACAATGATGTACAGCGGCATGGTTTTTTGTAAGAAAGCTGCTCTTCCAGAGGTTGTTAACTTTAGTCCATCAAAGAATAGAAGGAATGCAAAGGCACCACCTATTATCGCTATTAAAGCTAGATATTTTATGTTAATTTTTTTATTTATGCGTTCGTGCCTAAAAAAGGTTATTGCAAGGAAGACTATTCCTATGAGCAATGACCTGATAGAAGTAAAGACCAGAGGATCTAAGTTAACAATAAATATTTTGTTTAAAGGAATCGAAAGTCCGCTTATTACCGCTGCTAAAAGGGCTAGCATCGTTCCTTTTAATTCTTTATTCATGTTATCATTATTTAGCTACCTGATTTAAAATAATTTTCTTTTAATTTCCAGAGTTTTTTGAACATACTCTCGCTTATTTTTTCTACGACAAAATTTCTGTGAACTACCACATAATCTCCTATTCTTAGTTTCTGTATAAAGTTTGTTCTGTATTTTTTGCTCCCGATTATTGTTTTAATCAAAGCTTCCTTATTTCTTATTTTAAGGATCTTCCCTGAAAATACTCTGCACTGCAGAGGATTGAAATCTTTGAACTCTTCGTATCTACTGTCTACAACTTTATCATGCTCAAAAAGAAAATATCTCCTTACAACATTTTTATCTATGAATTTTTTACTAGTTCTTCCTGCTATTTTCTCGCACATCGCATAAGCAATTTTAAAAAACTTTTCAGGATGACCGTTTAATTTCCTATTTAAGGATAAGTTTCTTACAGATTTTTCTATTAACTTATTGGACACAGAACCTCTTTTAACTAAAGTGCCTGCGCATGGTAATGCGTATTTTAAAAAAAGCATTCTAGAACTATCATTTTTAAAGTCCATAATAATAAATGTTCTCCGCCTTAATTAATCTTTATGAGAAGTTTTGTTCTGAAGCTGGCGAGAGAATCTATAGAAACTTATGTCAAAACAGGTAAGAAGATTTCTATTTCTAATGAATATCCAAGAGAGCTTGATGAGAAAAAGGGTGTATTTGTGACCATCTATAAGAAGCCAAAGGAACTTCGCGGATGTGTAGGCTTTCCTTATCCTCAGATACCTATAATAAAAGGTTTGGTAGAGGCTGCTGTGGAAGCATGCAAGGACCCTAGGTTTCCTCCGCTCTCAAAAGAAGAGCTTAAAGACATCTGGATTGAGGTTTCCATCCTATCAAATCCAGAGCTGATAGAAGTTAAGAACCAGAAGGATTGCTTAAAGAAGATAAACGCTGGAGAAGATGGATTGATACTACAAAAAGGCTATTGCTCAGGCTTGCTTCTTCCTCAAGTTTGGGAAGAGATACCAAAAAAGGAGGATTTTTTAGAAGCACTTTGCATGAAGGCAGGCTTGCTAGCAGACGAGTGGCTTGACTCTTCTGCCAAAATATACAAATTTAAGGTTCAATCATTCAAAGAATGCTGATAAAAAGAACGTTAATTGACGTTTATAACCGATAGTTTTATTATTAGGCTTTTTATAATAAGTATAGGTGAAAACAAATGCCAAAAAAAGCAGAAGGATGGGTAAAACTTAGTGGCTATCTATTCTTGCTAGGAATTATAATATCAATTATAGCAGGAATATTCGAGGCATCTTTAGTGGCATACCAAACAGCTATACACAGTTTGTTAGCAGTTTTCGGTTTACTAATAGGTTTACTTGGTGCTGCAGGGATGGGAACTATTGATAGGACAGACACACAAATCTTCTTACTAGCAGTAGTAGCCTTAGCAGCAGCTGGCGGTTCAGGCGCAGTTCTAAGCGAAGTACCTACAATAGGACCTTGGTTGAGTGCTATTGTTGGTTACATAGCAGTATTAGTATTGCCAGCGGCAGTTATAGTTGCATTAGAAGCAATTTGGAGAACAGGTTCAACAAAGTTCTAGTGACATTATCCTTTTATAAATTTTCCTTTTCTTTTTTATTTTTCTTATACCTAATAATTCTATGAGTTTTTATACAAAGCTGAAGAGCAAACTAGAAAACGAGCTTGTAGAAAAAGAATTGGATGACTTACCTCGTGGTTATCAGATTGTAGGTAAGATTCTTCTAATAAAGTTAAAGCTAAAGTTGTTAAAACATAGAAAAGTTATAGGTAATGCAATACTAAACTTATTTCCTTACATTCATACTGTTTGTTTGATAAAAGATATTGGTGGTGTAGAGAGAAAACCAAAAATAGAGGTAATAGCTGGTTGTAAAAAGTCTACTCAAACCTTGCATAAGGAACATGAATGTCAATTCTTGATAGACGTTTCAAAGGTTATGTGGTCTCAAGGGAATAAGGAAGAAAGGATGAGATTGACCAAACAGGTTAAACCTAACGAGACTATAGTTGATATGTTCGCTGGTATAGGCTACTTTTCTATATTCATAGCAAAATACTGCAAGCCAAAAGAAATTTATGCAATAGACATAAATCCAGAGGCACTGGAATTTCTTAGAAAGAATGTGTGGTTAAATGATGTTGAGAGCAGAATAGAGATTTTGCAGGGAGACTGCAGAAAGTTTTCTAATTTGCTAGAAAGCACAGCAGATAGAATAATAATGGGTTATTTATTTAATACGGAGAAATTCTTGCCTTATGCTTTGAAGATAGCTAAAAATAATGCTTTCATTCATTTACACAGAATAGTGAAGGTCGAAGAAATTGAAAAATTAAAGAAAAAAATAATTGGTATTGGAAATAAGAATAAAGTTAATGTAAAGATACTTAGAGTCAATAAGGTAAAATCATACGCACCTAAAATCTTGCATGTTGTTTTGGATTTGAGAGTAACTAAATGATGAGTTTAAATCTTTTTCTGTTTAAAATAAAGGTAAGTGATTTTAATGGGTTTTTTTAAAAGAGGTAAAAAGGAAGAAGCTCCAAAAGGTCAAAGTCAACCCCCAAAATCTGTAATGTATGTTATGAATGGTATAGGTTCGGGGCCAAGTTGTGATTACACCGGGAAGGTTAATGAGCTAATGGGCACTTCTGTGATAGGTAAAGACGGTAAGCAAACAACTATGACCGCCGTAGATGCTTGTACTAAAGCTCTTGAGTCGCTTGGATTACCAAGTGGCATTTCATACTTTGCACCAACTCGTAGGCTTTTTGTTACAGAAGAAGTAAAAGCTCAGATTGAAAGCAATCCAGAATTGGATAAAAAGTTTAGAAAGGCTTTGGGAATAGACGAAAATGAGCAATTAAAATTTGAAAAATATTTATAGAATTTTAATATCTAACCTAACTTTTCTCATTCGTGGAGCATAGGGCAGGACATCCTGCCTCCCTATAATCTTGTATTTTACCTTGCATTTCTTTGCTACTTCTTTAATTTTTTCTTCCAGATCCTTGAATTTACCTTCTTTTGACAACCCATACAAATGGATTATGGTTCCTTTTTTAGAGTGAAGGAACGCTTCGTCTAAATAGTCAATAGCCTTTTCAACCAACGGCATCACTATTCTGTTTACTTTTCTCAAATCTCTTGCTTTTCTAATGTCTTTTAGAATTGGTATAATCTTCTTTTCTACATGATTTAGCTTGATGTTTTCCAAAGCATATTTATGAGCAGCTGGGTTTATTTCTACAGCATAGATTTTACTGACTAAGGTCTGTTTTTTTGCAATTGCTATAGGATAAGGGCAAACACCTGAGAACATAACAAGAACCTCTTCTCTAGGCTTTACCATTCCAGCAATTCTCTGTCTCTCAGTTGATTCTCGAGGTGAGAAGTAAGCTTTTTGTGGATCTATTTTTAGAGAATAGCCGTATTCTTTGTGAATAACCTCTGTATTCTTTTCTCCTGCTAGAAGCTTGCAAGGATAAAGTCTGAAAACATCCTTTCTTTCAGAAAGTTTTTGTAGAACTGACTTCACTGCCTTATGTCTTTTCATTATTTCCTTTGCTATCTTTTTTGGATTCTTGACATTAACTCCAAGTAAGGCTATTGATTTTTCCTTACTGCCAATTATATCGTAAGCTATTCGCATGAAAATCATTCCATCCATGGTATTGGAACTTCTTCAACTCGCCATTTCTGCCTTATAAGACTTTTTTCTATAGGAATTGACTTACCATACTTGTATTCTAGGGCACCTATCCAAGAAATGTTTATGCCACAGTCACCTGCATATTCACTAGGAACAACAAAAGTTTTTGCTCCCCTTTCCTCTGTCATTATTTTTATCATCTCTTGTAGTCTCTTATTTAATGCAACTCCACCAACCAGCATTACCTCCTCCTTATCGGTATGAGCAACAGCTCTTTCTGTCACTTCTGTTAGCATTGCAAAACAGGTTTCTTGAAAAGAATAAGCAATATCTTCGGCATTAACCCCTTTATTATATTTCTTAACAGCTTCGGTAGTCAAGCCAGCAAAAGAGAGATCCATTCCCTTAACAACATAAGGTAATTCTGTATACCTTCCTTCTTTAGCTAAGTTCTCAACTGCAAGTCCGCCAGGTATACTAGACAAATCTAAATTTAATCCCCTAGCTAAAACATCTAAAGCATTTCCTATCGGAATATCTTGAGTTTCTCCAAAAACTCTATATCTTCCTTCGGTAAAAGCTATTACTTGAGTGTTGCCTCCAGAAAGATAAAGAACTACCGGATCCTTTGCTTCAGTGGTAAGCTTACCGATTTCTATGTGAGCGATACAATGATTAACAGCGAATAAAGGCTTTTTCAGTCTTAATGAAAGTGCCCTTGAAAAAACAGCTCCTATTCTCAGGCATTGAGGCAAACCTGGACCTGCAGAAAAACTTATTGCATCAACGTCTTTCAAATTTATCTTTGCGGTGCTCAAGGCTTTTTCTAAGACTTCCTTTGCGATTAACGAATGATGCTCTGCCGCTTCTCTAGGAACTATTCCAGAGCCTTTCTTAGGAATGTATATCATCTTTTCGTTGGCAATTATCTTTTTATCATCTATTATCCCTATGCCAAATGTATGAGAAGTTGATTCTATACCTAGAACGATCATTTTATCCCGTAATTAGACAATTATTCTGTCTTTTTAACTTTAATTTCAGAGTAATGACACTTTCCACAAGTAATCCTGTTACCATGCTCAGCCAACATAGTTCCCGCTCCGCATCTCGGACACCATTTTCCTTGGGCTTTTCCGTCTTTATACTTCTTCCAAATCTGGATGTTTTTGTGCTTACTTTTACTATGCGGTTTTTTACCGCCCTCTTTCTCTGCCATTTAATCACTCTTTAGCTTCTTCTTTCTTCTCCTCTTTAGGCTTTGCTTCTTCCACCTTCTTTTCTGGTTTTTGCTCTTCAGATTTTTCTTCTTTTGGTTTTTCAGCCTTTTCTTTTTTAACCTCTGAATAAATAGGAACTTTTTTCTCTTTCCATATCTTTATCCAAGCCCTTCCTTTAGGAATTCCAATTTCAGAAAAGATTTTTGAAACTTCTATGCTGTCTACACTAGACTTAAGTTCTTCTGATATAGCTTTCTGAAGCTCTGCCTTGCTGACAGTAGCTTTTCCATCGTAATCCAATGAAACTATAATTTCCTTTCTTTTTAACAAGGGATTTTCTTTCTCATCTAAGACTTGTATCTTCATATTAAACACATATTTTATATGTATTAACAATATAAATTTATGTCATTTTTAAGGAGTTTAACTGTTTTTATATTATCCTTTGTATTTACAACATTTATTTTTATAGCTATAACATCCCAAACCATGGGTAATCTTATTCAAAAGAATTCTGTAAAGGGTTTCTTAAATACAGAAGGCACAAAAATCATAGGTCAGGAATGTGAAGATCAATGCAAACAATATACTGAAAATATTACTGCATGCTTGCAAGATTGTGAGGTATATTTATCTAACCAAACTAGCACTCTTGTAGACAAAGTCACTGATGAAATTTATCAAAGAAACTTTTTTGGAATTAATTTAAATGAAGTCTCTTCTACCGTTTCTGGATATCTTATATACCTTATAATTGGAATAATTTTTGGAGTTTTATTATTCATTGCTTCTAAAACTCCTTTTTCTACCTTGGGGAAAAGCTTGATATCAATCTCAATTTCTCTCTTTGTTCTAGTTCTTTTGCTGCGCACAATTGTGATAATAGTGAATGCTCCTATGGATATAGGAAAAGATTTTATAAATTATCTTTCTCCTGGACTTGATCAACAACTAAAATATGGAATAATTCTACTTATCGTAGGGATTGTTTTTCTTATAATCAACTATATTATAAAAAAGAGAGCTGAGAAAAAGAAATAATTATTTTATTCTAACAGCATATTTGCCTACAGCTGTTACTCCTGCTTCTTTTGCAATCTCAGATTCAGGGTTAAATACAACAAGAACGCCTTTCCAATTTGATGTTAATTCGCTACTTTTACAAGTAGGACAAAGATTTCCTTTTAGCAACCTTTTACAACTTTTACAAGCTTTTTCTGTCATTTCTTTCTACCTTTTTTCTTTCTTTCTCTTGGTTTTTCTTCCTTTGGCTTTTCAGCTAACTCTAACCATTTAATTGAACCTAGCATTGGCTGTCTCATAGTCAAGCCTAGTTTACTCTGCTCCTTAAAGCTAATGGAAATTATTCTAGCTCTGACTGAATCCCCTTCTTTTAGTATTTTTCTAGTTTGTTTTCCAACTAGTTGCGAGTTCTTCTCATCGTAACTTACAAAATCATCCATAACTTGTGAAACATGGACCAACCCATCAAGAGCACCACATCTTACAAACGCTCCAAACTCGGTTATGTCCACAACCTCACCCTCTACAACTTCGTGTTCTTTAGGCATCCAAGTTAGAAGTTTAAATGAAACAGGATAGTAAACTGAAGGATCTCCTGGAAGTATCTTACCCTCTCCAACCTTCTCTATGTCCGTCACAGCCAGAATTACGCCTACATCATTATCTATTTTTCCTTCAAATTTCTCTTCTATTGATTCTCTTACAGCCTGTTCAGTATTAAGGTTGAGTTTGGTTGGAGGTACTGGTATTTCCTCCTCCGCTGTTACTATCTGATACATAATTTTTCCTCTCTTCTTGTTTTACTTCTTGATTTGTCTTATCTTCTTTCTTCTTGCCGCTGAAAGCAATTGATATTATACATACAATTAAATAAAAAATTATTATATTAATTATCAAATTTACTGGGGTAAAACCTTCTATATTTGCTCCTTTTATAGCTCCATAGACCAAAGGAAAACCCAACAATATGCTCTGCTCCCCAGTTATGAACTTTGTTGGGTCGGCAAAATAAGGAATTAAACCTCCCATTGAAAAAATGAAAAGTAATATTATAACTCCTAAGATTTTTCTTGAAGTTGGTTTAAAATATTCTTTCATTCAAACGCCCTTTGGTAAAGTTCTAAAGCATGTTCAAAAGACTTTTTAGCGTGGCTTGGTCCAAAAAAGTTCTGAAATTCTTTTCCTTTCAGCTCTTCTAAAAAGTTCTTCAACTCTTCTAATTCTTCCTCATTTAAGGTTAATAAATCTTGCGCTTTCTCAAACATCCTATCATTTATCAAAACTGTTATAAGGATGTCATCTGGTATTGTCCCCTTGAGTCTTATCAACCCTATCGGTCTAGCTTGAACAACTATACCTTGTTCTAGATGCTCTATTGTAAGAACCAAAGCATCTAAAGGCTCTGCATCAATATGATGGGTTTTGGGAATGAAACCATAAGAGCCAGGAAAAGGTTGAGATAGAACTTTTTTTAAAATAAATGTTCCTGATTTTTCATCAAACTCGCAGTAACTTCTAGAACCTTTCTCTGAGGTTATAAAAACATTTATTTTATCTGATGATCCAGGATTCAACTTGTTTATCTCCATCATATCACTGCGATTAAAGGAGCTATAATGGACGCTACCAAGGACATTACGACTAGAAGGGTGTTTATTGATGGTCCTGCTGTATCTTTGAACGGATCACCAACCGTGTCTCCGATAACAGCAGCTTTGTGAGTATCAGAACCCTTACCTCCTAGGTTTCCTTCTTCTATATACTTTTTAGCATTATCCCAAAGACCGCCAGCATTAGCCATTAGTAATGCGAATACCAATCCAGACAAAATGCTACCTTCTAGGAAGCCGCCCAAAGCCTCTTTACCTAGGATAAAACCAACCAGTAATGGAGCAATAATTGCCAATACACTTGGTAGAACCAGCTCTCTCAAAGCGCCTTTAGCAGCGATGTCAACACATTTTGCATAATCTGGTTTTGCTTTACCTTTTAGTAAACCTGGAATCTCCTTTAATTGTCTTCTAATCTCATACACCATTCTAAATGCGTTTTTACCAACACCTAAAATCAACAAGGCTGAAAAAACAGGAGGTATAGCAATCCCTATTATGGCTCCTGCTAAAACTGTAGGATTCAATATGTCAAGAATCTTAATACCGCCAATCTCGGTATAGGCTGCAAGCAGTGCGATAACTGTCAAACCAGCTGCACCAATTGCGAATCCTTTTGTTATGGCCTTGGCGGTGTTTCCTGCTGCATCAAGCTTATCAGCAATCCCTATGACTGCTTTGCCAAGTTTGGACTGTTCGGCTATACCTTTTGCATTATCAACTATAGGTCCATAAGCATCTGCTGAAACAATCATACCTGTTATAGCAAGCATTCCAACAGCAGACATAGCCACTCCAAATAATCCAGCAAAATAGAATGAGACAAGGGTTGCTATCGCTATTCCAACCAAAGGAGGTAGAATACTCAAAGAGCCATAAGAGAATCCTGTTAGAATATTTATAGCCGGTCCTGTTTTTGATGATTCTGCTGTTTTTAAAACAGGCTTTTTATCAGATGAGGTAAAGTAATCTGAAGTAAACCCAATTACAACTCCAGCTATCAAACCTGCGATTATAGAATAAAAAATTCCAATTTCAGCATTCAGTAAATAAATAGCAATGTAAGAGAATATTGCAAACAAAATGCAGGTTATATAAGTGCCATTGTTAAGCGATTTTCCTGGATTCTTGTTTGCTTTAACAAACCAACTTCCTAATATAGAAGCAAAAATTCCAGCAGCTGAAATTATTAATGGAATCAGAGCTCCAGCCTCTTTCAATAAGGCTGTCCCTAAAACCATTGCAGCTACTATGCTTGCAACATAAGAATCAAATAAGTCTGCTCCCATCCCTGCTACGTCTCCAACATTATCTCCGACATTGTCAGCAATAACAGCCGGATTTCTGGGGTCATCTTCAGGCATACTGGTTTCAACCTTTCCGACTAAATCAGCCCCAATATCAGCTGTTTTGGTATATATGCCTCCGCCTGCCTTTGCAAACAAGGCTATCGAGCTAGCACCAAAGCTAAATCCTATGACAATTTCAGGATCAGGAAAGAAGTAATAAACTGCACTAATTCCTATCAAAGCTAGTCCAACAACAGCCAATCCAGTAACCGCTCCGCCATAAAAGCCAACGGAGAATGCTTTATTCAAACCTCTTTTTGCTGCATTGGCTGTTCTTACATTTGCTTTTAATGCAACGCTCATTCCCATAAATCCTGCTAAGGCTGAAGATAGAGCACCCACAATATACGCAATGGAAATTTCGTAACCAACAAAAAAATATAATGCTATTGCTATAAACAACCCGAATACTGCTAGGGTTTTGTATTGTCTCTTCAAATAGGCTACAGCACCCTCCTTTATTGCATCTGAAATCTCCTTCATTCTAGGTGTTCCAATACTTTGTCTGCTAACATAAAAGTAAAAATATACCGCAGTCAACATTGAAAATAAGCCAGATATTAATGAAATCAACAAAAGCATTTTATCACTCAATAACCACATATTTTTTCTGTCTTATAAATATAACCTTCGCATTTAACTTCTTTAATTTATTCTTTAATGCACTATCATGGGTAGCAATTGCATAGCCTTGACTTGAATATGAAATTAATGATTTATCCACATCCCTTTCCTTTGCCTCTAGTATCTTGATGTTATTCTTGGCAATATATTCTAAAGCTATTTTTGCAAGTGCAGACTCCTTAGTTTTTCTTTTAGCTATTTTTTCTATTTCGATTATTGATCCATCTAAGATAAAGATTTCGTTCTGTGCTAACTCAGTCTTTATGCCCACACTAAATCTTAAAGAGTCTATCAAAAAGTTTGTGTCTAAAATGATTTTCATAAATATTAATAAGCTTTTAAATAAATAAGATAGCATGATTGATGTCCACTGTCACCTTGAACAAAAAGATTATGAAAAGGATAGAGAAGAGATTATAGAAAAGTATAAGAAAGAGTTAAAAGCTGTTATAACATCCTGTGCTCATCCAAAAGATTTTGACTTGACTTTACAATTAACTGAGAAATATAAAAACTTCATATTCGCATCTTATGGGATTCATCCAGAATACATAAAGGAAGTTTCTGAAAAGGAAATAGACGAGTTTTTAGAGCGCTTGACTGAGAATAAAGACAAGATTGTTGCTATCGGCGAGACTGGTCTTGACTTCTGGTGGGTAAAGGAAGAGGAATGGCAGATAAAACAGAAAGAATTGTTTATAAGATTAATAAACTTGGCAAAAGAATTGAAAAAGCCTCTGGTTATTCACTCAAGAGAGGCTTATGAAGAGACCATGAAAATTCTTGAGCAAGAAGACGCAAAAGAAGTTGACATGCATATGTTTGGAGACCACCACCTTACAAAAAGAGTGGTAGATAACGGATGGTACATTTCTCTTAATACTATAATTCTCAAAAGCAAAAGTCATAAGAAGATAGCTAGGGATTGTCCTTTAGAAAGGCTCATGTTGGAGACTGATGCACCTTGGCTTTCTCCGAAGAAACTCTTAGAAGGTATAGAAGATAGGAATGACTCTACTTCCGTTAGGATTGTAGCTGAAAAAATAGCTGAAATCAAGAAAATTAATTTTGATGAAGTTTGGAGAAAATGCGGAGAAAACGCTGTAAATTTCTTTAGATTGCCTATAGAAGTTTAAATATGGCGATTTTAATAAATATATAGACGATTCTATGGTTTTTGAAGGTATAAAGACTGGTTTTGAAAAAATTAAAAAGGGTTTTGGAGAGAGGCCAAAAGTAGCCTTCTTTATAGATGGTCCAAATATGATTAGAAAGGAGTTTAACATTGACCTTAAGGAACTGAGGAAGAGAGTCGAAAAATATGGCAGAATAGTCATTGGAAAGGTATTTCTAAATCAATTTGCCTCTGAAAAACTAATTGAGGCTGTTGCAAACGAGGGATTTGAGTCTGTAATAGCTTTAGGAGATCCAGAGCAAAAGACTGATATTGACGTTGCAGTCACCGTTCATGCGATGGAAGCTGTACAAAATCCAGAAATAGAGGTTATTGCCCTAGCAACTAGGGATGCTGACTTCCTGCCATTGATACAAAAAGTAAAGGAAAAAGGAAAAATTGCCTTGTTAGTAACCGTAGAATCGGGATTGGCTGTCTCGTTAAGGCATGCCTCTGATCATGTTGAAATTTTATAATTAACTTATTTTCCATCTTAGAATAGCAGCTATGCCTCCAATCTGGTACAACTGCTCACCCTCTCTCGTGTCTTCAGAAATAATCTCAACCGTTGTATTGTATTGCTTTGCTTTTTCTATTAGTGCCTCGTCCTCTTTGCTTTCATTTAATAAAATAATTTCAACCGCACCCATCTCTAAAGCCTTCAAAACATTTTCTTTCCCGTAATTCACCATTCCACTTCCTTTCTTCAACTCTTCAAAGAATTTCTGTAATAACGCTTTTTCTTTGGCAATAGCAGCCTCTGCGAGAAGGTCTTGAGACCTTTCAACCAACTCTTCCAATCCCTGCTCATCTGTATAACCAACGTTTTTAATCCCGAGAATCTGTTTTTTCATGTTTGATGGAATATAGTCACCATCGTAAAAATCATTCTTAGCAGGACCTGGACCACCGAGTATTATGCCTTTCAGCTCGAATTTGGTCAAATAATTTCTAGCATTCTCTGCCACGATCTTATACCAATCATTTATCAACCCCTCTCTTATCCTTTCATAACGCTGTGCAGACTGACCACCTTTAATAGTCTTACCAGGAACTATTGATTCAATTTGTCTGAGAATCTCAATCTTCTTTCCTTTTAACAAACCTATGGTTGCTTCCCTATTGTCTAGAACAATCAAACCATACAATTCTTTTTCTGCAACCATATCCTGCAAAGGTTCGAGTTCAAATCTTTGGTCACACCAATACTTCTTTATCCTTAGTGGTTCCGGCGGTTCAATCGTCCAAACCTTGATGTCTATCTGTCCCTCGGTTTCTGAAACATTCCCAGAAAATAGGACCAGACCATTTTTAGGGGTCTTGTTATAGAATCTTAGTTCTTGAAGTATTTTATCTATTGCAGCCAAAACGTTATTCCTTACAGTCTTGTTTTTAACATTCTCAGTCAAAGTATATTCTTGTCTGAGCATGTTGACTATTTCTTGAAGATTATATTCAGTAGGAATATAGACACTAACCAATTCTGTATGTCTTCCTCTAATTTTTTCCAACTCTTCCAAGAGTTTTCTTAGTTTGTAGATATGTTCCTCTACCATAGTGTCACCTAAAGAAATTAGCTATTCAACTAAATTTGAAGCTTCCGTTTTCATATCTTAACACTTATTTTCAGTGGGAATTCTTCTATCAAATTTTCTCCTTTTCCAAAGGCAATGTTTTTAACTTTTACGGTTCCACTAATATCTTCAAATGTTCTCTCCAATCTCTTTTTATATTTGTCATCGCATTCGATAGTAAGCATTTCTATTGGCGCATTCAAAGCAAGTCCTCGCTTGTTCTTATATTGTCTTATACTAGATATTATGGCAACTGTCATATCTCCTATCTCTTCAGCATCCTTATCAATAAGATTTTCGCTCATGATAGGCCAGCTAGAGATGTGAACTGATATCTCTTTTTCGTAATTTCTAAAGAAGTTTTGCCAAAGTTCTTCGGTTATGAACGGTGTTATCGGCGCTAGAAGTTTTGTTGATGATAAAAGCAAGTTATATAGGGTGGTTATTACCGATTCTTTAGCCTTATCTTCAAACAATCTATATTTTATCATTTCCAGATAGTTGTCAGCAACATCATGCCATATAAAAGTGTGCATGGTTTCAAAAGCCTCTGTGAATTCAAAGTTTTCAAAGCTTTTAGTGACTTTATCTATAACTTTTTGAAGTTTGGTTAGTATCCAAAAGTCTATTAAGGTTAATTTTTTGTTTTTTGTTTTAACCAAATGCTCTGCTGAGAACCTAAATATATTCCATAGCTTTGTCAAGAACTTGAAGGTAAAGTTCATGTCCTTCCAAGCAAACGGAACGTCATTTCCAAACGCCCCCATCATCACTAATCCAGCCCTTATGGTGTCAGCACCTTGCTTTGAAAGCACCTCATCCGGCATTACAACATTTCCTATGCTCTTATGCATCTCTCTCCCGTCAGGACCAAGGATCATACCATTGATTAAAACCTTTTTCCATGGTTTCACGCCGGTTTCTAGATAACATCTTAGCATAGTGTAGTATGCCCATGTCCTTATGATATCATGACCTTGTTGCCTCAAGTCGTTAGGATAAAGTTTTTTGTATAACTTTGAGTCATCCTTCCAATAACCAGAAATTATCAATGGTGTTATAGAGGAGTCTATCCAACCATCACATATATCAGTCTCTCCTATTATTTTTCCACCGCATTCGCATTCTCCTTTAAATTCATCTAAAGAAGGATTTACAGGTAAATCATCTGGTTTCGGTGCGAAAATTTTATCACACTTCTCGCAGTACCAGAAAGGAATCGGAGTTCCATAAACTCTTTGCCTAGATATTATCCAATCCCAGTCCATAGAGTCAACCCAATTTTTAAGTCTCTTTTGCATATAGTCAGGATGCCACTCTATTTCGTTTGAAAGGTCTAAAATATCCTTGGAAGATTTTATGGCCTCTATTGCCCATTGCCTCTTTGTTAAGAATTCTATCGGGGTTTCACAACCTCCTCTTTCGGTATGGCAGAGAATATTGTGTTTGAACTTGGTCTCTCTTACAACCAAGCCCAATCTTCCCAACTCTTCAATTATTTTGCTCCTTGCCTCTTTTATGGTTAAACCTTTGAGAAAACCTGCATTCTCATTTAGCTTTCCTTCCTCTGTTATTATATTAATTGCAGGCAACTTGAATTTCATTTGCCATTTAATGTCAGACTCGTCCCCATAAGTGCATAGGTAAACAGCGCCTGTTCCAAAATTCATGTCAACTTCTTCGTTCGAAAGAATTGGAACTTCCCTGTTGAATATGGGCAAAGTTGCTTTCTTGTAAATATACTTTTTATATCTTTCATCATCAGGATGAACGAAAATTGCAACACAAGCAGGCATAAATTCTGGGCGAGTTGTTGAGATTATTATATAGTCTTTTTCTACCGGGATTTTTATATCATAAAGAATTCCTTCCTTCTCTCTATAGCCTACTTCTGCCTTGGCTAAGGTCGTTCCACATTTCGTACACCACATCACTGGGTGCTCAACCCTTTTCAGTAATTTTCTGTTAAACAAATTAAGCAATGTCTTTTGGACGAAAGCTATGTAATCCTTACTGTCAGTAGAATATTCAAAATCCCAATCAGAAGAATAACCCATCTCAATCATTTTAGTCTTCATCTTATTTATCATCTCATCTGTCCACATCTTGCAAGCTTCCAAGAATTTTTGTTTGTCTGATCTTTTAACCTTAAAGTTTTTTTCCACTTGCAATTCTGTTGGTAAACCGTGACAATCCCAACCTTGAGGCAGAAGAACGTTAAAGCCTCTCATTCTCTTGTATCTAGATACAACATCGTTCCAGGTCCACCATAAGGCATGCCCCATATGAGGAATTCCAGAAGTGAATGGTGGAGGGGTGTCTATGCAAAAGCTAGGCTTATTGCTGTTTCTATCAAACTTGAAGAGTTTGTTCTCTTCCCAAAACTTTGTTACTCTGGGCTCAATCTCTTTAGGATTATATTTTTTCTCCATTAAACCACTATAGTCTTGTAAAACAATAATTAAATATCTATATTAATAGAGATTTCAATTTTTTAAAATCTGCTTCCATTTTAATTCTCATTCCAGTAAACCTCATGGCTGCGGACGGATGAAAGGTTGGAAAGTACTTTACACCGTTCTTTTCTATAACCTTTCCATGTATATCCGAAACCCTTAGCTTTTCATCCAACAGTGCCTTTATTGCAACATTCCCTAAAAGTACTATTATCTTTGGATTGATAATTTCTATTTGCTTTTTAGTGTGTACCATTCCATGCCTTATCTCCTCTAAAGTTGGAGCTCTTTTTCCAGGGAAATATTTAACAGGTGAAGTTATGAAAACATCTTCTCTCTTCAATCCTATACTATCAAGCATCTTTGTTAAGAATTTACCAGCCCTTCCAACAAACGGTCTTCCTGTTTTTGATTCTTGATAACCCGGCGCCTCTCCTAAGAAGATTATTTTTGCTTCTGGATTTCCCTCGCCTGGAACAGGCAATCCAAACTTGCCTTTTTTACATTGTTCGCATTTTGCTATTTCTTCTGCTACTTTTAACAATCTGTCTTTTTTCATAATTATTTCACAAACTTATGTAATCCTGGCTTGGGTAGATTATCAGTGTCAATCTCAACTATTTTCCTGTTTATATTGAAGGCCACGTTAAATACCGGGATCGAGTCAACAAAATCTAAAGGAATACCGTAATGAGCATGCCCATGAATTGCAAAATTTGTTTTTGTTCTTATTAAAACATCTTCAAATTTCTTTGATCCTAGGCTGCTGTAAATCCTTTTGTTCTCACCAACCAAAGTTTTGTATGTAGGAGCATAATGAGAGAGCAAGATTTTTATATCAACCTTAAGCTCCTTTAAAAGTTCTTCACATTTTTTTATTCTTTCTAGATAAGCTTTTCTTATATCCGGGACATGAGTCGACTGCCACCATGTTGGATAGTCTAAAGAACCCCTTGTGCCCACGATACCTATCTCCTTATCCTTTATTTTCAATTCAATACTATCGTCATCTAAGAAAGTTATTCTATTTTTACAAATTTTCTTTATTTCATCTACATCCTCATCAAACTCCCTATTACCAAAAACTGCAATAATAGGGCATTCCCACTTTCTTAGTTTAAAGAAGTCAATTATCAACTCGTAAATTTCTGGATTTTTAAATTCATATATATCTCCTGCTAGAAGAAACAAATCAGGTTTGTTGGCGATCTTCATGACTTCCCAAAAGGGCTCTATATCTACACCTAAAATATCTAAATCTGAAACAGTTGAAATTAGCATATAAATTATGTTTTGAACCATAATTTAAATATGGGCTGGTAGTCGAATGGTAAGACACTGCTCTCGCACAGCAGAGATTCTGGGTTCGATTCCCAGCCAGTCCACTTCTTCAGAATAATAATCTTTAAAAATGAGCTTTTACCAATTAAATAACCCAGTGATTCTATGACGGAAAATAAAATAGCTCCTCCTAAATCTGAAAATAAAGCGATTTCTGTCAAATCTGAAGATAAAATATTCGTTATAAAGCCTGATTGGAAACAACAAAGGAGAAATATGATTATAAATAATGAAGTTTCTAAATTCACCAAGGCTTTTAGAGAAAATTTTGCCACTCTTATAATATCTGCCTTAGGTTTGGTGGCTGCTTTAAGTTGGAACGATGCGTTAAAAGCTACGATAGATACTCTTTTTCCTTCAGTAGGAAATCTTATCTACAAATTCTATGTTGCAATCATAGTCACTATTGTTTCTGTAGTAATAACATATTTTATTTCTAAACTCAAACCAAAGAATTAAAATTTATTTAAAAGCATTAAAATAATATCTTATTTCATGGGCGGGTAGCTTAGTCTGGTAGAGCGCTACCCTGATAAGGTAGAGGTCGAGAGTCCGAATCTCTCCTCGCCCACTAGTGATTTT
>Ga0172365_10000958_pt1 | contig 20334 bp, 17 predicted proteins | sample LakKivSesite48cm_FD_114535 | JGI IMG/M metagenome (GOLD analysis project Ga0172365, IMG submission 114535) | Sediment microbial communities from Lake Kivu, Rwanda - Sediment site 48cm | ecosystem: Environmental > Aquatic > Freshwater > Lake > Sediment | place: Rwanda: Western Province, Lake... | reverse complement strand
TTCTGGGGGTAGTTTCGCTCGATGCGGGGATCGAGGAAGTGGGCGGGATCAAAGTCGGCCCAATAGATCTTGCGGCACTCGACGATGAGGTCGGCCTGGGCATAGCCAGGTGCGGCGACCTGGGTGGAGGGAATGGGCGTGAGGCCGGATTCGGCGATCTTGTCGCCGTGACGGCCGGATTTTGTACCGAGCAGGTTCAACGCCTGACGGTAGGTTTCCGGGAACGCGCAGAGGGTGAAGGTGTCGTACTGCTCCATGAATTCGCGCGTGTAGCGCGTCGGGCGCACGACGACGAGGGCAAAGGGCCGCCCCCACATGGTGCCCAGGCTGCCCCAGCCGACGGTCATGGCGTTAAAGTGGCGTGCGGAGAAGTCGCCGGCCGTCAGGAGCAGCCATTGTTCGTTCCACAGGTGGTGGGGCTTGACGAGGAGTTCAGCGAACGGAATCAGTTGGCGTGTCATCAAGATCTCCTTTATGCATACATGGGGCCGATGGTCCGAATGAGGCGGAGCAGCCGGGCACGATTCGAGCGCTGGCAGGGTATCCAGGCGGTCATCAGCAAGCCCTGGCCCCCGTAGCGCAGGATGGCCTGCCGCCATTGGGAAACGAGTTCAGCAGCCTGGCCCGGAGCAGCCCATACCTCGAAGCCTTTCTGAACGAGGCGACGAACGATGTCGGGCTGCACGCGCTCATAGTCCCACACGACCTGCACCACGTCGTGCGGGATTTTCTTTTCGGCGGCCAGTGATTTTTCCGCGTGCACCAGCGCTGGCCCGCCGTGCGGCGAGTCGTTCCAGATGATGGTACGCAGTCCCCGTTCCTCAAGGCCACTGTGCAGCCTCAGGATCGCTGCAATGTACTGGGAGTATGCCCGGTCGTGGTCCTCGTCCATCCCGACGTGAAAGAACCGCCGGGGATGGCAGGTCTGGACCAGTTCGTCAATGAGCTCGAAGGCGATGCGCCAGTACTCGTCGTTGTCGAAGAGGTCGTTGTATGGCCTGAACCAGTCGTTGTGATGGTGGGTTCCGCTCTGAGAGAAGTTCAGTTTGGGCACTACCTCGATCCCCTGCGCCTGTGCCCGCTTCACCAACCGCTCGAGATAGTCCATGGGCACGCTATACCGGCGTGCCAACTCTGGATGTGAACTATACTGTACTCCATCCGCACAGTCTATGACCAGCAGGTTCAGCCCGGTCTCCGCCATGGCGTCTACGATCTCCAGGCCCAGGTCAAGGTCGAACGGCTTTTCTCTCGACTTGCGTGCGTACCACGTGGGGTCATAGTGGGTGAGGTGAAGCAAGAAACCTCGGATCGGGACCACACCTTGCGCTGCCATCTTCAAGCCTCCTCAAGTGAATATTGGGGCAAGATGGCATCTTGCCCTACATCGGGACAAGATGGCATCTTGTCCTGCAACTTGTTGCCTGCCATTATAGCCTGACGTTAGCACTTACACAAATGAAAGCGACGACTGGCAGACAAAGAACCTCCCGAAGGCGGGGAGCCTTCGGGAGGTAGCGGGTTTGTGGATTTGGCGCGACACGTGCTGCTGTGAACGGTAGCCGGGGCCAATGAGCCCGTTATTCTATCAGGGCGGTGACTGGTGTCACTGCCCTGATAAGGAAAGTCACTCAAACGTGAAGGGGCACGGCGTCGGTTGGACGAAAGTCTTGTTGTTGTTTGCCGCGTCCAGAGCGTTCTTCAAGGCCTCCTGATACGCGCGGTACTCACTCCCGGCCAACGTGAGCCCATGCAGCCCAAGTTCAGTGTTCGCCTCGGCCATTACCGCATTGACAGTGGCAAAGCCGAGCGCATTCGCGCTGACTGTGCCGGGCGCATAGATCAAGGCGTTGCCGTTGACCTTGCCGTTGAATACGTTCAGTTCCATGGCTGCCAACTGCGCCGAGAGCATGTAGGCCATGTTGGTGGCGTTTGCGCCCAGCAACCACGTGCGGAACTGAGCGTAGCTGGTCGGATTGAAATCACTCCCGTTCGCGTTACGGAGGTTCAGGCTGACCATCAGGGCGAGGTCATCGTTGCCAAACAACTTCTGGCCATTCTTGTTCGACCAGAAGCCGAGCGTCAGGCCGCCGCCCGCGCCCAGGCACAGGTTGCCGAACTCGACCGTCTTGTCGTCACCCGCGTTGAGCGTAATCATGACCGGGTTCGGCGTAGTGGGCATCCAGTTGGTCTCGACGGGGTAGAACTCGGTCACAATATAATCATCCGGGTCGACAATGATAGTGACAGGCGTGTAGCGGATGTAGTCAATGGTGTCCTGGATGCGCACCTTCCAGCCGGTGATGAGCTGCCCGTCGTCGTTGCAGCCGTTCGCGTTGGCATCGTAGAACTTGAGCACGTGCAGTGTAGCCGTTGGAGGCGGTGTAGGGCCAGCTTTGACCTTAAAGTTGTCGGTCTTGGTGCTATCGTTGTCGAAGGTGGAAACCGTGCTCACCCAGACCTTGTACTCGCCGCCCGGGTTGCTCGTGTCGTCATAGCCCGGCGTGCTATCGCTGGCTTTGATCAAGATCGCCGAGAGCTGATAGCACTGATCGAACTCACCGCTGGTCACATGGATGGGCATTTCGTTTCCACTCCCGACACTCGTGCCCAATACCGTGCCGCCCGGCTCTGTAACTTGGACATAGTAATAGCCATCAGGTAGACCCGCCGCCCCGGGACGGGCAGGGCCGCCGTCGAGATAGACCTCATCCTTGCTGCCATAGATGTTGACGTTGACGCCGGTACAGGTGTTATCGGTCGTGAAGATCGCACCCGGAAGCGGGGGAGCGGCTAAAACGGGTAGCACCGTGGCGATCAGCAGGCTGACCGCCACGAGGGTTGTGACTGCGGTTCTCCGAATGGTGTTCATGGCAAACTCCTTTCAAGCACACAAAGTTGAGATTTGACGCCTGGCTCCAAAAACCAGGGGCCTCCGCCAGCGATGAGAGCCCCACCTTTGCTTGTTGTGCTGCCAATGATTCTTTTCCCTCACCCCCTCTCACAGATAGTCCTCTGGCTGATACCAGTATATACTCTGAACATTACGATACACATTAAGGTTGTCGAACCGAAACTGAGAACTTTACCGGCCTCTCCGGTAACAACAACTAGTATAGCATACGCCGGTCGCAAAACAGGTCACAAAAGCAATAATAATATGGCTTTCCTGGTCACAATTTGTGACCGGAAGGCTCACTGTCCCGATCTGGAAAAGGCTGTGATGAAGAACGTCGAAGAAATAGATTTAAGGTGAACTGCGCGGTTACCGGGCTTGGAAGGTGTACCCCTCTCCGGCCACGGTCTGAATGTAGCGCGGCCGGCTGGGGTCGGGCTCGATCTTGCGGCGCAGGCGGTACACCACGTTCTTGAGCGCTGCACTGTCGCCACTGCCCGCATAGCCCCATACACGATCAATGATGACGTCTGGCTCAAGCACCTGGCCGCGATGGGTCATCAACAAGTGCAGCAGCCGGAATTCAAGATTGGTGAGTTTGACAGCCGATCCGGTTGCGATCGCCACCTCTCGCCGGGCAGGTTCCAATCGGACATCACCGACCTGAAGGTCCTCCATAGCCTCCGCTGGGATGGTCCAGGAACGGCGCAGCCAGGCTCCTACCTTGGCGAGAAACAGCGAGGGACTGACGGGTTTGACGATGCACTCGTCCACGCCCGCCTGGTAGACTTCCAGAATATGAGCCTCATTACGGCCAGGGGTCAACAGCAAAATCGGGTTGGCGGCTTTAGGCCTCTTCTGCCGGTGCGAGTTCAGGGCGGGGAGTTTTTGGTTTGGGCGTGGCTGGCTGGAGCGCGGTGATGAGGGCGACCGAGCCGACGATGATGGCCGCTGCAATCAGCGAGCGGGAGGTGAGCGGATCGCCGGCCAGCAAGTGCCCGAGCAGGAGCGCGACCAGCGGGTTGACGTAGGCGTAAGTCGAGACGAGCGGGGTGGGCGCGACGCGCAACAGCCAGGTGTAGGCGGTGAACGCAATCCACGAGCCGAACACGATCAGGTAGGCCAGCCCCCACAGCGAGCGCGCAGAGGCCGCGCCCACATTCAGCCATCCCCACTCGCCAGCGAGCGTGCCCAGGAGCAGGAGGCCCGCGCCGCCCGTGAGCATCTCCATACTCGTCGCCAGGAGCGGCGACGAGGGCAGCGGCGCGTTCCGGCTGTACAGGGAACCGATAGACCAGAGGAAGGAGGCCACGGCCAGGGCAGCCGCGCCAGCCAGGTCCACGCTCCCCACGCTACCACCGGAGGAGGCCGGCCGGATCAATATGATGACGCCAGCAAAGCCCACCAGCACGCCGACGGCCGCCGCCCAGCCAGGCCGCCGCCCGCCGGGGCGCAGCGCGTCTATCAGGACCACCCACAGTGGGAAGGTACTGGCGAGCAAGGCGGCGACGCTGGAGACGATGCGCTGTTCGGCCCACACGACGCCGCCGTGGCCGCCGAGCAGTAAGAAGCTGCCGACGATGGCCGCAGCGCGCCATTCCCGCATTGTGGGGGCCGCGTCGCCACAAGTGCGCCGCCAGGCGTACAATACCGCGCCGGCGAACAGAAAGCGGACGCCTCCCATCAAGAACGGCGGCAAGGTTTCGACGGCGAAGCGGATCGCCAGGTAGGTGGAACCCCAGATGAGGTAGATGGCAAGCAGGGCGGCCCAGACGGCCCAGGGGTGGGGATTCTTACGTGGCACTTTCCATCCCCGAGTCCACGTCCAGTTCCATCATCTCGCCGGTGACGGTGAACACGACGCGCTCGCAGACGTTGGTCACCCGGTCGGCAGCGCGTTCCAGGTTGTGGGCGGCCCACAACAGAAAGTTGACCTGGTCTGTGTTGCCGGGATCGGCGAGGATGAAGGTGACCAACTCGCGGTAGACCTGGTTGTACAGCGCGTCTATCTCGTCGTCCCGGGCGGGGATGGCGCGGGCCAGGTTCACGTCCCGCTGCACGAAGGCCGCCAAGGCCTGGTGGAGCATGTCCCGCGCCTTGGTGGCCATAAGGGATATGTCGGTGAGCGGTTTGATCAGCGGCGCTGCGCCGATCATCAGGTTGATCCTGGCGATGCCCTTGGCGTAATCCCCGATGCGCTCCAGTTCGCCGGCAATCTCCAGGACAGCGGCAAGTTGGCGCAGGTCGCCGGCCATCGGCTGCTGCATGGCGATGAGCGCCAGGACGTCGTACTCGATGGCGAAGCGTTTCTCGTTGATGAGGCGATCCTCAGCAATTAAACGCCGGGAGCCCTCCATATCCCGCCTTTTGAGAACTTCTACTGACTCTGTGATAGCGTTCTCGACCATGCTGCCCAGGACCAGGAGCTCATCCTCCAGGCGTTGCAGTTCTCTGTCAAAGCCTTCACGGGGCATAGAACTCGACCTCCGTTCCTGTACTCTCAATCCGTTCCAGATACTCGAACACCTTTGGCCGAACCCGTCCCGCACTCGACGGGATGCGTCCAATTGATAGTTCCGTGTCTCCAATTTTACCATGATTGTCCTCGAACTACTACTGCCAGGCGACGCGAGAGGAAATTGATGACGGCGTTTGCACTGTTGACGAGCATAATCAGGACGAAGAGCACGACCCCGGTGGCGAACAGCGCGCTCTCGTGCAGGCCGGTGGCGTCAGTTACTTTTCCGCAAGTGGCAACGAGAAGTAGAACGTGCTCCCCCGTCCTTCGACGCCTGTCCTGAGCATGGTGGAAGGACTTTCGGCCCAGATGCGCCCGCCGTGGGCTTCGACGATGTGTTTGGCAATGGCCAGCCCCAGCCCCGTCCCCTCGCCAGCGCGCGCCCGATCGGCCTTGTAGAAGCGTTCGAAGATGCGCGGCAGATCGTCGGAAGCAATACCTACGCCGGTATCCTCTACAGAGACAAGGAGACAAGGAGACAAAGAGACAAGGGGAGACATCCCTTCTCCTTGTCCCCTTGTCACCGTGTCACCCTGTCTCGTAACAAGCGAGGCGCGCACGACGACCTGGCCGCCTGGGGGTGTGAACTTGATGGCATTGTGCACCAGGTTAGTGATTACCTGCTGCGCCCGTTCTGTGTCGGCCAGGGCGAGGGGCAGGTCGGACGGCAGGTCCACGGTGAGCTGCAAGCCGGCCCGCTCGGCCTGCGGCCGCAGCCGCTCCACCGGTGGAAGCACGAGGTCGGCCACAGCCACTGGAGCCAACCGCAACGGCACCTGGCCCGATTCGATGCGCGAGAGTTCGAGCAACTCGCGCACCATCTGCACCAGCGCGTCCACTTCAGCCTCCATCCGATCCAGGAAACGCCGGGCGGCCGGAGGGTCGTCCAGTGCTCCGTCCCGCAACGTGTCCACCAGCGCCTTCAACGAGGCCAGCGGCGTGCGCAGTTCGTGAGAGATGTTGCTCAGAAAATCCCGCCGCACCGTCTCCAACCTGCGCACCTGTGTCAGGTCCTGGAGGACGACCAGCGCGGCCTGCGCCCCGGCCTTCCCGAGCGGCGTCACGATCACCTGAAGAAATGGCCCACGACGGCCTATCTCGACTGGCTCGACCTGTTCCTCGTTTCGTTCGCAGCAGCGCTGCCACAGGCCGATGATGCGATAGTCACGCACGACCTGGGCGAAGGGGCGGTCCAGGGCCGGTCCCTCCTCGGTACCCAGGATACGGGCTGCGGCAGGGTTGATGAGGCGCACCCTCCCTTCGCTGTCGGTGATGACCACTCCGTCGGCCATGGTGTCCAGCACACCGGACAGCCGGCTGCGCTCCTCGACCAGCGCGTAGACCATGCTCCGCAGCCGCTCGGCCATCTGGTTGAAGGCGCGGGTGAGTGTCCCGATCTCGTCCCGGGTGACGGGCAAGAGGCGAGCATCCAGGTCTCCCTCGGCCATACGCTGGACGACCTCGGTCAACTGGCGCACCGGCCGCGCGGTCCGCTCGGCGATGAGCAGGGCCAGGAGCGCCGCACCGCCCACCGCCAGGCACGCTGCCGACAGGATTGCCCACTGCAGACGGGCAACACTGGCTTCGACCTGGCGCAGGGGTAGGGCCACCCGTGCAAAGCCGATTACCTGCCCTCCAACTTCCACCGGGATCGCCGCGTACATCATACGATAGCCCGCAGTGTCGCTGAAGCGAACGCTGCTGCCCTGTCCGGCAGCCAGCGCCTGTTGCACTTCCGGCCGATACAGGTGGTTGTCCATCTGGAGCCGGTCGTCGCTGCGCTTACGGTCCGACTCACCCAGCACGATACCATCGGCCCCTATGATGGTCACCCGCGCACCGACCAGGTCCGCGTAGTAGCGGGCCTGAGCATCGAATGCTTCGCCCGGTTCCCGGTCGGCCAGTCGTGCGGCCAGCGCGTCCCCGACCAGCCTCGCCTCCGCTGTCAACTGCGCCTGCAGGTCGGCCAGGTGAGCCTGCCGCGCCAGGCCCGACAGGTAAGCCGCCAGGCCGGTCATCGCCAGCAGAATGAGCACCGTATAAGAGATGGCTATGCGCCAGCGGGTACTGTGAAACATGTCCTATCCCTCAAACCGATAGCCAACGCCGCGGACGGTGACGATGCGGGTCGGGTGGGCCGGGTCGGATTCGACTTTCTCCCGCAGCCAGCGCACGTGCACGTCCACCGTGCGGCTCTCCCCCACATAATCCCACCCCCACACCCGTTCCAGGATCAAATCACGGGAGAGCACGATGCCCCGGTTGCGCGCCAGGAAGACGAGCAACTCGTACTCCTTGGGCTTCAGAGACACCCGACTCCCCTCACGCAGCACGTCGTGGCGACGCAGGTCTATGGTCAGGTCTCCGAAGGTCAGTGCCTCCCCTGCGACATCAGGCCCTGCCTCGGCCATTTCCTCCCGCACCAGGCGCACACGGCGCAGCAAGGCCTTGACCCGGGCCAGGAGTTCCCGCATGCTGAAGGGCTTGGTCATATAGTCGTCCGCCCCCACCTCCAGCCCCACCACCTTGTTCACCTCTTCGTCCCGTGCGGTCAGCATCAGGATGGGCACGCTCATCTCCTGGCGCAGGACCCGGCAAACCTCGAAGCCGTCCAGGCCCGGTAACATGACGTCCAGCACGATGAGGTCCGGGTGCTCCCGCCGCGCCACCTCCAGGGCAGCGGGGCCATCGGTGGCCCTGCGCACCTGATAACCCTGGCGGGTGAGATTGTACTCTAGCGTGTCCAGCAAGGCTGGCTCATCCTCCACGACCAGTACCTTGTTGCCGTCCATCTTGCTCCCCCCGTTGTGTTGGACAGTCGCAATCGGCTGTAAGGGATGTACTCATCCCCATCATCCGCCTAGTGCGGGGCGCCCTCCTGCAGGCTCTCTACATCCATCTCCAACAACTCCCCCGTGACCGTGAAAACCACGCGCTCGCAGATGTTGGTCACCCGGTCGGCCGCCCGCTCCAGGTTGTGGGCCGCCCAAAGCAGATAATTTGCTCGCTCGATCCTACTCGGAGCGGCCGGGATGTAGGTGATCAGTTCACGGTAGACCTGGTCGTACAGGCCGTCCACCTCGTCGTCCTCGTCGGGAATCGCCCGCGCCGCCTCCACGTCCCGCCGCACAAAGGCCTCCAGCGCACGGTGGAGCATACCGCACGTCTTTTCCGCCATGCGCGGGATGTCCACCAGGGGCTTGACCAGCGGATTGTCCCCGATCAGGATGTTGATCTTGGCGATGCCCTTGGCGTAATCCCCCATGCGCTCCAGTTCGTCCGCGATGTCCAGGATCGCGGCGAGCGTGCGCAGGTCGCCCGCCATCGGCTGCTGCGTGGCGATCAGCGCCAGCGCGTCCGCCTCAATGGCAAAGCGCTTCTTGTTGATGTCCCGATCCTGGGCGATCAACCGCCGGGAGCCGGCCATATCTCGCTGTCGGAGCATTTCGACCGATTCCACGATTGCAACCTCCACCATGCTTCCCAAGACAAGCGTCTCATCTTCCAGGCGCTGCAGTTCCCGTTCATAAGTCGCTCGTACCATATTCATCTCCCTATCCAAGGCTCTATCCGAACCTGCCAGTGATGTAATCCTCGGTCTGCTTGTGCCGAGGGTTCGTAAAGATGTCCCGGGTGGGGCCATATTCCACCAGGTACCCGGCCCGCTCCTCGTCCATCATGAGGAAAGCCGTATAGTCCGACGCGCGCGCCGCCTGCTGCATGTTGTGGGTGACGATGACGATGGTGTACTTCTGCTTCAGCGTCTGGATCAACTCCTCGATGCGCAGTGTGGCGATGGGGTCCAGCGCGGAGGCCGGCTCGTCCATCAGGATCACCTGCGGCTCCACGGCCAGCGCACGCGCGATGCACAGCCGCTGCTGCTGACCACCGGAGAGCGCCAGCGCCGACTTGCCCAGGTCATCCTTGACCTCGTCCCACAGCGCAGCATCCCGCAGGCTACGCTCCACGATGCCGGCCAGCCTGGCCCGCTCGTGCACGCCGTGCGCCCGAGGGCCGTAGGCCACGTTGTCAAAGATAGACTTGGGGAAGGGATTCGGCCGCTGGAACACCATCCCCACCAGCCGCCTGAGTTCCACCACGTCTACCTCGAAGATATCCTGGCCGTCCAAAGTTGCCTGACCCTCGACGCGCACCCCGGGGATCAGGTCGTTCATGCGATTAAAGGTGCGCAGGAACGTGCTCTTGCCACATCCCGAAGGGCCGATGATGGCCGTGATGTGGTGGGCCGGAATCTGCACGCTGATGCCGCGCAGGGCCCGAAAATCGCCATAGAACAAATGATAATCCTGTACTTCTAATTTTACCACAGATTCCACTACGCGCCTCCCAATCTCGCCGCCAGGCGGTGCGAGAGGAAATTGATGACCAGGTTGATCAGCACGATCACCACGATCAGGATCGCCCCGGTGCCCATGGCCTTCTCAAAGGCCCGCGTGTCCATGGCCAGGTAGTACAGGTGGAGGGCCATGCTCCTCCCGCCGGAAAGGATAGAGCGCGGCAGATTGTAGCTCCCTCCCAGCGTGACGTAGAACACCGCCGTCTCGCTGATGACGCGGCCCACACTGAGGACGACGCTGGTGATGATGCCGGGCAGGGCTGCCGGCACGACCACTCCCCACACCGTCTGCCATTGGGTCGTGCCCAGCGCCAGGCTGCCCTCGCGGAAGGAGCGCGGAACGGCGCGCAGCGCTTCCTCGCTGGCGCGGATGACGACCGGCAGGAGCAGGCAGGCTCCGGCCAGCGCGGCCGACAGCAGCGAAAAGCCCAGGTGCATGGCCGTGACGAACAGGGCGTACCCGAACAGCCCGAAGATGATGGAGGGGACTCCGGCCAGGAGTTCGACCCCGAAGCGAACCACCCCCACCAGGTACGCCAGCCGGCCTTGACCCTGCATCTGGCCGGCGTACTCGACCAGGTAGATGGCCGCGCCTACTCCTAACGGCGCGGCGATGCTGATGGTCAGCAACACCAGGTAGAGCGTGGTGACCACCGTAGTGGAGATGCCCCCCTCGCCAGAAAGGCCGCCTCGGGGCGGGGTCAGCAGGAACTCGGGGTTGATCACCTTCACTCCCTGCAGGACGACGTAAGCCACCACGACGACGAGCACGGCGACCGCCATGATGCCGGCCAGCCACAGAAGAGCAAACGCCACCCTCTGAGCAAAATGTCGCCAGGCAAGGTTCGACGTAGTCAGCACAAAGGTCCTGTCTCTGTGTTCAATTCTCCATCCTGCATCCTGCATCCTATCTCCTCCTCCCTCGCATCAACAGGCGCGCCAGGCTGTTGACGACGATGATCAGCACGAACAACACCACCCCGGTGGCGAAAATGGCGCTCTCGTGCAACCCCGTGGCGTAAGCGATCTCCACCGCGATGTTGCCGGTGAGCGTGCGGGCCTGGCTCAGGACGATCGTCAGCGGGTTAGAGGCCAGGGGCCTGGGGACGACGACAGAGTTACCGATGACCATGATCATCGCCATGGTCTCTCCCAGCGCGCGCCCCACTCCCAGGATGACGGCAGCGACGATGCCGGAACGGGCGGCCGGCAGTATCACGCCGACGATCGTCTGCCAGTGGGTGGTTCCCAGCGCCAGCGAGCCCTCCTTGTACTCACGCGGCACGGCCCGGATGGCGTCCTCGGCGATGTTCGTGATGGTGGGCAGGATCATGACCGCCAGGACGATGGAGGCAGACAGCAGTCCGAAGCCCGTGTTGCCCGGCACCGGGATGCGCCGTACCAGCGGCACCAACACGACCATGCCAAACAGGCCGTACACCACCGAGGGGATGCCGGCCAGCAGTTCCACCGCTGGCCGCACCACGCTGCGCACCCAGGCCGGAGCGACCTCCGCCAGGAAGATCGCCCCCATCAGCGACAGCGGCACACCCCAGGCGACGGCCAGAATGGTGACAAAGACCGAACCGACGATCATGGCCAGGATGCCATACTGCTCCTGCCCTGGCCGCCAGACCCTCCCCATCAACAGGTCAACCAGGCCGATCTCCCGAAAGGCCCGCAGGCCCGCCCGCAGGGTAAAGACCAGGATGAGAAAGACGACGAAAATGGAAACCAGCGCACTCACCAGCAGCAGCGCCCTCATGCTGCGATCCACAATGTACCTCATACGACCTCCATTCTGACCCACGCCTGCGCCGCCATTTGCACCGGGTCCCACGGGCTGCTGAGCGGCGGGGTATAACTGAGATCCAGGTCGCTCAGCGCCTCCACCGTCATGCCGTGGAACAGCGCTGCCGCAAAGACGTCCAGCCGTTTGGAGATCTCCGCCTGCCGGCGCCCCACCATCTGGGCGCCCAGCAACTGCCCCGTCCGCCGGTCGCCCGTCACGCGCATGCGCAGTTTGTGCGCCCCGGGGTAGTAGACCTTGTGGTCCCACGCCTCCGTCTCTACCGTCAGGGGCTCAAAGCCTGCCTGCGCCGCCTCGTGCTCGCGCAGCCCTGTGCGGGCTGCTACCAGGTTGAACACCTTCACCACCTGCGTGCCCAGCGACCCGGCGAACTCCCGTTGGCCGCCGGCCCCTTCAGGGCCGGCTGCGTTCTCCCCCGCCACGCGGCCCTGCTTGTGGGCCGTGGACCCCAGCGGAAGGTAGGTATGCGCATTGAGCAGCCGGTGCCAGGTCTCGACGCAATCGCCCGCCGCGTACACGCCGGGCACGTTCGTCTCCATCGCGCGATTGACGCGGATCGCCCCCCGCAAGCCGGTGGCCACGCCGGCCGAGCGGGCCAGCGCGGTCTCCGGCTGAACGCCCGTGGCGACCACTACCAGGTCGGCCTCCACGCGCAAGCCCCCTGACCCCACGACCGCCAGCGCCGCCCCGCGTGGCTCGATGGCCTCGACCGCCACGCCGGTGGCGACGCTCACCCCGTGCCGTTCCAGTTCGGCCTGCACGACCTGGCCGAGGTCCGCGTCCAGCGTGGCCAAACAAGACTCCAGATACTCGACCACGGTGACGGCCAGCCCCCGCTGCGTCAAGGCGTCGGCCATCTCCATGCCGATGTAGCCGCCGCCGACCACCACGGCCGCCTGAGGCGGCCGCTCGGCCAGGTGGCGGTGGGCCGCCATCCCATCTGCCATCCACCGCATCAGGTACACGCCGGGCAGGTCCAACCCTGGGATGTTGGGCCGCGCGCTCACCGCCCCGGTGGCGATCACGAGTCTATCATACGTCAACTGGCGTGCCTTGCCCGCCGGCCCCACGACCGTCACGCTCTTGCCGGCCGGGTCCACCGCCTGGGCCACGTGCTCCGGCAGGAGGTGGATGCCCTGGCGCTCAATGTCCTCCGCCGTGCGGTGCGCCAGGTCGCGCCAATCGGGCACCTCCCCGCTCAGGTAGAACGGCAGCCCGCAGATACTATAGTTGGGGAAACGGTCGGCCACCACCACGGTCACCTCCAGCGCCGGGTCCACCTCCCGCGCCCGCAGCGCCGCACTGATGCCCGCGTCGCTGCCACCGACAATGAGCAGATGTACCATATTCTTGCCCTCCTTTGCTCCCCCACAGCCCTGCTGTCTGGCTCCCTAAAATCAGTTGATATGCAAGCAAAGACCTGACAGGTCTTCCGAAACCTGTTAGGTCTTACACATTACACATCACGTGTACGCATTACTTGACAGGGATATATCCTTCCTCGGACACGATGGCCTGCCCTGCCGCGCTCAGGATAAAGTCCAGCCAGGCCTTTACCACGCCCGTCGGCTCACCCTTGGTCAGCATGTTCAGCGGCCGCACGATCGGGTAAGCACCGCTCAGCGCGTTCGCCTCCGTGGCTTCCACCCCGTCCATCTTGAGCGCCTTCACACTCTGGTCCAGGTACCCGAGGGACAGGAACCCGACCGAGTCCGGCGTCGTCGAGACCGTCGTCCGCACTGCCCCGTTCGAAGGCTGCAGGATCGCCGTGTCCACGATGACGGGACCATCCTTCCCCATCACCATCTCCTCGAACGCCGCCCGCGTCCCAGAACCCTCCTCGCGCGACACCACCACGATTGGCTTGTCCGGGCCACCCACCTCGTTCCAGTTGGTGATCGTGCCCGCAAAGATGTCCCGCACCTGGTCCTTGGTCAGCCCGTCCACCGCCACCTCGGGGTGCACCACCACCGCGATGCCATCCCGCGCGATCTCAAACACGCGCATGTCAGGGTACGTCTGCTTCTCCTCGTCCGTCACCTCGCGCGAGGCCGTCCCGATGTCCACCATCCCTTCACCGGCTGACTTGACGCCCACGCTCGAGCCGCCGCCCTGCACGTCAATCTGCACCTCGGGGTTCTGCGCCTTGAACGCCTCCGCCAGCTTCTCCGCCAGCGGCTGCACCGTCGTCGAGCCCGCCACGCTGATCGAGCCGCCGGCCGGCGCCTGTGTCGGGGCCGACGCAGAGGTGGCCGGTGCTTGTGTGGGGCCGGCGGTCGGGGCAGTTGCCTGACAACCAACCATGGTCGCCAGCATACTCAAAGCCAGCAGACCAGCCAATACTACGAACAAACCGTTCCTTGCGTTCATTTCCTTTTCCTCCTAAATATGTACAACTTTACGAATGTGATAGACATTGTCGTCGCTCGTCCATTCTCGGCAGATTGTACCACGCCTACATTAACAGCAGTTTGGGGATTGTTTAGCGGAAGGTTAGAGTCTTGTTAACAGCGTGTTAATGAGGAGGAACTGTCCGGGCGCTAATGCTGGCTTGCCAGTCAAGGGCCAATAGGGTACAATACGGCGCGTTAAACTCACAGGAGGAGGCTGCGATGGGTCACGCATTCGCGGAAAAGATTCTGGCGCACAAGGCCGGGCTGGACAAGACCGTGCCCGGGCAGATCGTTGAGGTCACGCCCGACGTGGCGCTCAGCCACGACAACACGGCTGCCATCGCGGAGATATTCCGCAAGATCGGGGTGGCGCGCGTAGCGCGGCCCGACATCCACGTGATCGTGCTCGACCACGCCTGCCCGGCCCCCACGACGAAGCACGCGCAGAACCACAAGACTATCCGCCAGTTCGTGGCGGAGCAGGGGCTGCCACATTTCTACGACGTGGGGCGCGGGGTATGCCACCAGGTGCTGGCCGAGGAGGGGTTCGCGCTGCCGGGCGCACTCATCGCCGGCTCTGATTCGCACACGCCGACGGCTGGCGCGTTCGGGGCCTGCGCGGTGGGCATCGGGCGCAGCGAGATGGCGGCGATCATGGCGACCGCTCTCATCTGGCTGCGTGTGCCAGAGAGCCTGAAGATCGTCGTCCACGGGCGGCTGCGCGAGGGGGTCACCTCCAAGGACCTGGCGTTGCACGTGATCGGAGACCTGGGAGCTGACGGTGGCGATTACAAGTCAGTCGAGTGGCACGGGGAGGGCGTGGAAGCGCTCGATATGGAGGCCCGCATGGTCATCCCGAACCTGATGGCGGAGATGGGGGCGAAGAACGCCTATATCCCGCCCGACGAGGTGACGTTCGCCTGGTTGAAGGGACGGGCACAGAGAGCCTACGAGCCGGTCTATCCCGACCCCGACGCGCAGTACTACCGGGTGGTCGAATACGATGCAGGGGCGATTGAGCCGGTCGTCGCCAGGCCGCACAGGGTGGACAACGTCGCGCCGGTGCGGGAGGCGGCGGGGACGCGGATTGACCAGGCGCTGCTGGGCACGTGCACGAACGGGCGGCTGTCGGATCTGGGGATGGCCGCGCGGGTGCTGGAAGGGCGCAAGGTCGCGCCGGGCGTGCGGCTGATCGTCATCCCGGCCTCAGCGGAGGTGTACCTGGCGGCGCTCGAGGCGGGGTACCTGCGCACGTTCGTCGAGGCGGGCGCGGCGATCGAGAGCCCCGGCTGTGGCCCGTGCATGGGCAACCACATGGGCATCCCGGCCGAGGGAGAGGTCACGATCAGCACGGCCAACCGCAACTTCCGGGGGCGGATGGGCACGCAGGAGAGCGAGGTGTACCTGGCCAGCCCGCTGGTCGTCGCAGCCAGCGCCGTCGCCGGCCACATCGTGCATCCCGACGACTTGTAGTTTCACGCGACACGGAACACGAAACACGAAACACGTGCTGCGTGTTGCGTGTTTCGTATGTATACGTAGATATGGAGTTAAGCGATGGCAATTAGGGGTAGAGTGTGGAAGTATGGGGACGACGTCAATACCGACGTCCTCTTTCCCGGCAAGTATACGTACACGGTGAGCGATGCGGTCGAGATGGGCGAGCACGCGCTGGAAGACCTGGACCCAGAGTTCCGCTTCAAGGTGCAGCCGGGCGACGTGATCGTGGCGGGCAGGAACTTTGGATGCGGCAGTTCGCGCGAGCAGGCGGTGACGTGCCTGGTGACGAAGAAGGTCGGCGCGGTCATCGCCAAGTCGGTCGCCCGCATTTACTATCGCAACTGCATCAACAATGCGCTGCCAGCGCTGACTTGCGCGGAGGCAGTGGACGCACTGGAGGGCGGCGACGAGGTCGAGGTGGACCTGGAGGCAGGGGAGATCCGCAGCGCGAAGGGCACGTTTGCCTTCCCACCGCTGCCGGCAGGGGTGATGGGTATCTTTGAGGCCGGGGGGCTGATTCCCTACACGCGCCGCCGGCTGGGCCTCGAGGGTAAGTAGTTGCAGCGAAATCTGGTCACGTGGCTGGCGCGCGGGCTGGCCGTGGGCGCACTGGCGATGGTCGTCGCGCTGGGGGTGCTGGTACAGCCGCTTTCTGAACCTCCCCAACCCACCCCCACGGCGACGTCTACGTCACTGCCTACGCCGACATCCGACCCGACGTCCACGCCGACGCCGACGCCAACGTATACCCCTACTCCCATGCCGACGCCCACGCCTACAGACACACCCACACCGACGGAGACGCCGCTGCCGACGGCGACCCAACCCATCACACCCACGCCCACGGCGGCACTGAGCCAGGGTGAAGCGCCGACGGTAACGGCGCCTGTCGCGGAACCCTCCCCCACGCCCACGCCGGTCCCACTCGCCGGGCGGGTCGAGCAACATACCTACCTCAGCCAGACGAGTGGGGGCGAAGAATCGTACAGCATCTATCTCCCGCCCGGCTACGAGCAGGGCGACCAGCGCTACCCGGTGCTTTACCTGCTCCACGGCTGGCCATACAACGCGGCGCGCTGGGAAAACCTGGGGACGATCGAGATTGCCGACGCTGGCATCGTCGCCGGAATGCTGCCCCCCTTCATCATCATCATGCCGAAGGGGTCGGAGCGGATGTACGTCAACACGTGCTGCGGCAACACTTCTTTCGAGGGGCAGATGGTCAACGACCTGCTCCCCCACGTGGACGCGACGTATCGCACGTGGGGGAACCGGGAGGCGCGGGCGATCGGCGGCATCTCGCGGGGCGGGGTGTGGGCGCTGGAAATCGGATTCCTGTACTCCGACCTCTTTGCGACGGTGGGGGCGCACAGTGCGGCGCTCTCGGTCAACCAGGCCCCACCCGCATACGACCCATTTTACCTGCTAAAAGAGCCTGGCGTGGCGGCGCTGCGCATTTATCTGGACGCGGGTGACGTGGACTGGGCGTGGAGGTCTACGCAGGCGCTGCACGAGGCGCTGGAGAAGCAGGGCATCGTGCACCAGTTCGTCCCGCACACGGGCGGGCACGACAGCAGGTTGTGGGGGGCGAACGTGGCGGAGTATCTGGGGTTCTATGCAGCGGGGTGGATGGGGGGCTCGTAGGAACTCGGGGGAGCTCGGGGGAACTCGTGGGAACTCGTAGGAACTCATAGGAACTCGGAGGAACTCGGGAGGAACTATGTCTTTGACGGCTGAGTGGAGACGGCGGGTTGACAACTGGCGCGAGGAACTGCCCAGGCACTTTTATCGCCCGCTGGGGACGGTGGAGGTGAGCGGGTTCACGACCAAAGATCAGCTCACGGTCCAGGAAGCGGGCAGGGGCGATTTCAATTCAATGCCGCCCGGCACGCAATGGGGGGCCAAATGGGAGTATGGCTGGTTCAAGGGCCGGGTGAGCTTGCCTGAAGAAACGACGGGCAGGCGCGTCGTGCTCGTGATGGACGTGGGGGCCGAGAGCGCGGTGTACGTGAACGGCGTGGCGGCGGGCGCAGTGGACCGGCAGCACAAGGAGATCACGTTGTGCATGCGCGGCGCGCCCGGCGCGGCGTACGAGGTGATGGTCGAGGGGTATGCCGGCCACGGGCCGCGCGTCGGTACCGCCGGGCCCACGCCGCCCGGGCGCGAGACAGTGCCAGAACCGCCCCCCGCGCAGGCGACGATGGGCCAGAGCACGCTCGGAATATGGGAGGAGGACGTCTACCAACTGTGGATAGACGTGGAGACGCTCACCGAGGTGCGCGATAATATAGACCAGGAGTCGCTGCGAGTGGCCGAGATTGACCAGGGGCTGCGCGATTTCACCACTATCGTTGATTTCGAGTTGCCGCGTGAGGAGATGCTCGAGACGGTCAGAGCGTGCCGCGAGCGGCTGCGGCCGCTGCTGGAATGTGTCAACGGTTCGACGGCCCCGACGCTGTTCGCGTTTGGGCACGCGCACATTGACGTGGCGTGGCTGTGGCCACTGGCCGAGACAGAACGCAAGTGCGTGCGCACGTTTGCGAGCCAACTGGCGCTGATGGAAGAGTATCCCGAATACATATTTCTGCAGAGCCAGCCGCACCTGTACCGCATGGTCAAAACCCACTATCCCGAGTTGTACGAGCGGATCAAGGCGGCGGCCGAAGCCGGGCAGTTCGTCGCCGACGGGGGCACGTGGGTCGAGCCCGACACCAACGTCTCGGGCGGCGAGAGCCTGATCCGGCAGTTCTTGCACGGCAAGCGCTTCTACCGGGAGGAGTTTGGCGTCGAGTGCGAGATGTTGTGGCTGCCGGACGTGTTCGGTTACTCGGGCGCGTTGCCGCAGATCATGCGAGGGTGCGGCGTCCGGTATTTCTCGACGCAAAAGATCTTTTGGACGTACAACGGCGGCGACCCGTTCCCATACAACACGTTTGTATGGGAGGGCATAGATGGGTCGGAGGTGCTGGCGCACCTGCACAACGATTATAACTCGCGCACGAACCCGGCGTCGGTGATCCAGCGCTGGAACGAGCGCGTCCAGAAAGACGGCTTTTCGACGCGGCTGTTCCCGTTCGGGTTCGGGGACGGCGGCGGTGGGCCGACGCGCGAGCACTTGGAGTTCCTGCGCCGCCAGAAGAACCTGGAGGGGGCGCCCAGGGTCAAGATTGCGCCGCCGCTCGAGTATTTCAAAGACCAGGAAACGAAGGGCTGGCCGGAGGCGCGGTACGTGGGCGAGCTGTACTTTCAGGCGCACCGGGGGACCTACACGTCGCAGGCCAGGGCGAAGCGGGGCAACCGCAAGAGCGAGCTGGCGTTGCGCGAGGCGGAGATGTGGGGGGCGGCGGCAAGCGCGCTGAAGGGGTTCGCGTTTCCGGCCGGGGCGCTAGACGAGGCGTGGAAGGCGGTGCTGCTGAACCAGTTCCACGACATCATCCCGGGCTCGTCCATCCACCGGGTGTACGAGGAGGCCGAGGCCGCTTATGCAGCGGTGATCGAGACGGCGCAGGACGCGGCGAAGCGGGCTGCGTCCAGCCTGACCGACGGCGCACAGGCGGCGCTGACGGCGTTCAACTCGCTGTCGTGGGAGCGGCGGGCGCTGGTGGCGCTGCCGGAGGGGTTCGACGGGGCGACCGACGGGGCGGGGAAGGGGCTGCCGGTTCAGGTCGCAGATGGAAAGACGTGGGTGGAAGCGCGCGTTCCTGCGTGTGGATGGACGACGCTGCGGCTACGCTCGGAAGAAACCAGGTTTTTCGGAAAAAACCTGGTTTCGGCCAGTGAGAGGCTTCTGGAGAACGACTTGCTGCGGGTCGAACTGAATGACAAAGGGGAAATCAGCAGCATCTTCGACAAGGAAAGCGGGCGCGAGCTGGCGGCGGGGCCGTGCAACAGCATCAGGATGTACAAGGACGTGCCGGCGGCGTGGGATGCGTGGGACGTGGATAGCATGTACGAGCTCACGCCGGTCGAACTGAACGAACCTGCCCGCATCGAGGTCGTGAGCGTGGGGCCGCTGGTGGCCAGGCTGCGCGTCACGCGAAAGCTGCACGAGTCCACGATGACGCAGGAGATCTCCTTGCGCCGGGGGAGCCGCCGGGTAGATTTTTACACGGTCGTAGACTGGCAGGAAAGCCACAAGTTGCTCAAGGTCAATTTCCCGGTCAGGATCCACGCCAACGAGGGCATTCACGAGATCCAATTCGGGCACATCCGCCGCCCCAACCACAGGTCGAGGCCGTTCGACGCAGACCGCTTCGAGGTGAGCAACCACAAGTGGACGGCGCTGGCGGAGGAAAAGCGGGGCTGCGCGGTGCTCAACGACTGCAAGTACGGGGTGAACGTGCTGGGCAATAGCATCAACCTGACGCTGCTGCGGGCGTCGCTGGCGCCGGACATGACGGCGGACAAGGGGCGCCAGGAGTTCGCTTATGCTTTCTACGCGTGGAACGGGAGTTTTGCCGACAGCGCGGTGGTGCGGGAGGCGTACGAGCTCAACTGCCCGGTGACGACGGCCGCAGGCGCGGCGGGCGAGCAGTCGCTGTTCGCGGTGGAGACAAGGAGACAAGGAGACAAGGAGACAAGGGGACAAGGAGCGGATGCGCCGAACGTGGTAATTGAGACAGTGAAGTTGGCCGAGGATGGGTCGGGGGACGTCGTCGTGCGGATGTATGAGTGCAAGCGGACGGCGACGCGGTGCGTGCTGTCTACGACGCTGCCGGTTGTAGGCGCTGCCCAGACCGATATGCTGGAGAACGTGCAGGCGCCGCTCTCGCGTGAGGGGGGCAGGATCGCGCTCGACTTCCGCCCGTTCGAAGTCAAAACCCTGCGCCTGACGTGCGCCCCCTGATTCGGTTGCAGCAG
>Ga0172365_10000954_pt1 | contig 20398 bp, 27 predicted proteins | sample LakKivSesite48cm_FD_114535 | JGI IMG/M metagenome (GOLD analysis project Ga0172365, IMG submission 114535) | Sediment microbial communities from Lake Kivu, Rwanda - Sediment site 48cm | ecosystem: Environmental > Aquatic > Freshwater > Lake > Sediment | place: Rwanda: Western Province, Lake... | reverse complement strand
CCAAGAAACTTTACAGCGCCCCATTCAATTTCTTCACACGATTTATTGACAGCATATACCGCTTCTGGTATATCAATGTCTGCCAACATCAATAACGTTACGTCAGGAATTTTTAGCACGCTTTACCGCCCTGTTGAATACTGAATATAAGTCTAGCAGATTGTTGTCTAAATTTCTAGCCCGATCATAAAGATACTCATGATTTGTCAGCAATGTTTTTGTAATCTCCGCATAGTCATCCACCCAAAGAACTGGATAATCTTTATACAACTCTTGTAGATATGAAGTTCTTTTCATAATAGGAACTCTTTTGAGATAAAGAACTTCCCAGTTTCGATGGCAATCAACTCCATTACCTTGAGGACAAATCATGAACTTATGGTTCTGAATTTGTTGACAGTAGATATCATATGATACCCTACTATCAACCGTAGCGTACTTTAGATTTGCAAACTTTTCTCTAATATTACCGCGCTCACTGATATTTGTGTGCTCAGCATGATTGATGTAAAGTAATTTGATTGGTTTTACATCCCTTTCTATTGCATCATGCAGAATTGCAATACGATTGTCGGAAGGATGAATAATACGCTGAACACCATATGGAAATGGATGAACCTTACCACCAAATCCAACAGCATTTACACCATAAATTGCCTTTACGTTATCGGGAATTAGATCATGAATATCATTATTGATTGGAGTATCTTCTAGGTTAGTAAAGATAATAAATTTTGTTTCTGGAAACGCTGCACATGTTTCTAACATATTATTTGTTTCGAGTAAAGCATCAACCCACTTCTGATCATCATCATTTGTACATTCAATCTTTCGATTATAAAGACGAATGTTATCGATGAAAATTGTCATCCACTCTTTACCAGTTACGAGTTCAGAAAACTCTAGGTTAGATGGATCTGCTTGTTTCATAAACGATCCAGGTACACCTCCAATGCACCCAGATTGATCGCCAAAAGAATAATCGCAGTGATTAGAAACTGCTACGCCTTCAATAATGTTCACTTGATAAACTTCTCTAACTTATCTTGATTTTGAATGATGTACTCTGGAAAAGTGACATCGATGGGAACAACCTGTGGGGTATAGAGGTAATCTCTACCAAAAGGATCTATTCCTTTTTCAATACGTTCTTCCATACTGTCCCTGAATTCTGGAAGATTGTTTTCTTGATGTTCGTATGCATCCATCTTTGTACGAACAGTATCAGCATCACCGAAGAAACTCCAATGCCAAGATCCATCTTCAACTTTCCATGCATCTTGATGTGACTGTCTGAGTTTATCTACACTCATACTCTTCAACATCTTCATAGTGGAAACTCTTGTTCCCATCCATTCTTTTTCACATAGTAGATTTAGATAGTAATAATAAACTGGTCCATTTAGAACATAATGATTGATAGGGTCAAACCATTCGCTAATTGATTTGATTGCTTCAGGATTAGCAATCTCATCAGCATCACCAGTCAAAATAATATCATCATCCTGTGCATGATCTAACAACGCATAGATTGCACTATCTTTATGAAAACAAGCACGCTGATAATGAATGGGAAGTTGATAGATATTATCCTCTATCATGCTTCGATGATATGGAACACCTTCCCAATACTTTTCTAAAGTTTTATTGTCATCGACAGTGACGTGATGAATGATTTTATCTTCCCACTTTTTGAAGCGATCTTTATTCTCTAAAAAATATAATGGTTTTTCTTTTCCAGTAAAGGTGATCGTAGCTTCATTGATAACAAAATAATCTACAACATCACCTAGAATATTCATCCTAAGTTCTAATAGATCAAGTTCATTATAAAAAGTGAACGTGTCAAAAATTTTCATAAAACATATTCAAGAATAAAATTTCTTTGCTTTTCTGTATTTGTCCACTCACCAACTTGCAGATAGTTGTTCAACTTCAATTGATGAACATTGACATCCGTATTGATAAGCATACTATAATTTAGATGTTCTGTCAACATCAAATCAGTACAGTAAAAATTTTGAATATTACTACTACATAATGCAGCAGCAACACAAAATGTACCAACACCAGAATTCGCTAAATTTTTTGCGGACATTAGCGTTGCAAAATCTTCAGCAACAGAAGAAGATTGAATCGTTACCTTTGAGTTCTGTCTAAGAATTTCAACAATGGGATTATTTGTATCTGGTTCGGTAACGACAATCGCCTTTTCAAAATTGGTAAGTAATTTGTTATAAAAATCAAGAGGATTGGGAGTATATTGATGTCCATTAGGATGAACTTGATCAAAGATATCTCCACTTCTTATGTGAATAACAATAGTATCATCCCCGATCGAAGATCTTGATGGAAGTTTGAGGTATGGTGCAATGTATTCTTTACAGATCCTACGCATGTTGCGATAGATATGTCCAACTGGAATATTGACTTCTTTATAAGGACCTTCCCAGTAAAAAAATTTTGATACAATTTCATCAGAATTATATCCAAATACCCTATGCATTTTAGAAATAATCTCATGATCAATACTTTCAAACTGAGTCGTCAATGCTTCAGCAAGCATACACCCAACAGCACATTGCTGGATGTTATTACCAAGTCTTCCGTACCAATGAGAAATTTTTACTGACATACAAATAGACTTCTTGCTTCAGCACCTTCAGAAATAAATGGACCCCAAAGTGTTTCTGGAATAACCATAGGATCTACATACCAATCTTCATAAGGATTGCCACCATTGCATACATCAGCAGCAACAAGTTCAAATCCTTTTGATTTTAGAAATTCTCTTGATAGTTCTCTTGCTTGAGAACCATCTTTATAGACATCAGTTTCATATGTAATTACAGAAACTTTGTATTCATCAAAAGGAATTCTAGTCAAAATTTTATAAGTTGTCATTGCTGGTTCACAATCTAATGAAAGATAATCAATCGCTTTATCTTTCCACCTACGACCGTCTAATTTCTTTTGAAAATCAAACACAGTTCCGTCTGCATAATCGCACTTATTGTGGCGAACTGTATTGAACAATTCAACCATTTCTTTATTGATTTCTACAGAAATACCTTTCCAACTAAACTTATCTTCTAAAAGAAAAGTATTGTTGAACTCTACTGGATGATTAGCACCAACTTCAAGATACTTTCCACTACGCTTTCCCTGAAGCATTGTCAAAACAAACAAGTCTTGATATGCTTGAGAAAAATTTCTTTTGATTTTTTCCATCCCAGAAAAGGGATTGTTTAGGATATCACAATCCGCATTGTAATTTGTGTTCATCGATCCATTCTTCAACTCTTACTTTTGGTTCCCAGTCAAGATAAAATTTTGCTTTAGAAATATTAGCTAATGTTTCTCTACTTTCTCCAGGTCTCGCATCTATGTATACATGATTGTTTGAGATCATTTTAGCAATTTGATTTACTGAATAATTTCTTCCAGTTCCAATATTGATGATGCCATATGCATTTGTATACATGCAATCGACATTTGCTTGTACAACATCAGAAACATGTGTAAAGTCTCTGCGTTGCTCACCATCGCCAACAACTGTAAGTGCTTCTTCACGCTTTGCTTGTTCTAAAAACAAACCTATAACTGGAGCATATTGTCCTTTTAGTGGCTGACGTTCTCCATAAACATTAAAATATCTTAGAATGACTGTCTTCAATTCAAATAAGTCAGTATACATTTTGCACAATTTCTCTCCAGACACTTTAGAAACTGAATATGGATTGAGACAATCCTCAAGCATATCTTCTCTTAGTGGAGGTTTATTTTTCAAACCATAAGAAGATGAAGTGGAAGAATAAATTACTTTCCTCACACCTGCTTCTCTTGCACACTGAAGAACTGTTGTTGTTCCAAGAGTATTTACTTCGACACAACGAATAGGATTTTTCAATCCAATTTGAATTCGTGCATTAGCAGCCAAATGAAAAACAAAATCTACACCATCATATAATTCTCTAGTGCTTTTATAATCGCAGATATCATTTTTATAATAAACTGCTTCATCATTATGATAAAATTCGGAATTAGAAATAGCACTTTCGTCATCAATTACAATGACAGTATGCCTAAGATTTATAAGTTTATCAACAAGATGAGAACCAATAAATCCAGCACCACCAGTAACTAAACACTTCATTTCTTAGCACTCTGTTCTAAAATCCAAAAATATGTTTTACGAATTCCTTCTTCTAATGTCATAGAATAATCCCAACCAAGTTTCTCACGGATGAGATCGTTATTGGAATTGCGTCCGCGAACACCAAGAGGACCGTCAATGTGTTCTTTATCAACAAACTTTCCTGCAACTTTAGCAGCAGTTTCTACAAGTTGATTGATAGTAACCATTTCCTCAGATCCAATGTTTACTGGACCCATGAAGTCGCTATCCATCAAACGACGAGTTGCTTCAATACACTCATCAATATAAAGAAATGAGCGAGTTTGTTTTCCATCACCCCATACTTCTATAGACCCACCTTCCTTTTGAAGATATGCAACTTTACGACAAATTGCTGCAGGAGCTTTCTCACGTCCACCTTCCCAGGTTCCCTCGGGACCAAAGATATTATGATATCTGGCAACACGGACAGGAATATTATAGTTGCGATGATAGGCAAAATAAAGACGTTCCGAAAATAACTTTTCCCAACCATACTCACTGTCTGGATCTGCTGGATAAGCACTTTCTTCACGACAGTCTGGGTTATTAGGATCAAGTTGATTGTGCTCTGGATACATACAAGCGGATCCAGAATAGAAAATCTTCGTGCGATTTTCACCATATTGCTCATTCATCTTTGCTTGCTGATCAAGCACATTCAAGTTGATTGATACTGAGTTATGCATGATGTCTGCATCATGTTCCCCAGTAAAGACAAAACCAGCACCGCCCATGTCAGCAGCGAACTGATAGATTTCATCGAATACTTGAATATAACGATAAGGAACTGAATGATAAAAGTTCCCTCGTGTTCCTTTATACTGAAGACAACGTGCAACAAAAGATGTATCACGAAGATCTCCTATTACAAATTCATCTGCTTCTGTTGGAGAAAATTCTGGTCTCTTTAGGTCTACTCCACGTACCCAATATCCTTCAGACTTGAGACGTTTGACCATGTGACTGCCGATAAATCCACCTGCACCAAGAACTAGTGCTTTCTTAGTATACTGTGTCATACTGGATACCATTGTAAATTGTTTTTTGTATAGTTTTCAACAACCTCTTCTATGTAGCCAATCATTTCAAGGGTAATAACTGGGCTACATCCGAGGAAAAATACGTTATCTAACACCTTAGATGCGTTAGGATAATTGGATGCTGGTTCAATGTGCCTGTATCCAGGATGTGCAAGAATATTACCAGCGAAATAATTTCTTGTCTGAATACCATGCTCTTCTAAATATTTCACAAGGTTCGGTTTACCGTCCTCATATACAATAGGAACTCCAAACCAGGAGGTTTCAGCATGTTCTTTCTCTTCAATAACCCTCACACCAGGGATCTTAGAGAAGATCTCATGAAGTCGAGCTTTGTTGAGACGACGGATAGCATGTATCTCTATTTGCTTCTCCAACTGTACGAGCCCAATAGACCCTTGCAAGTCAGCAGGCTTGAGGTTGTATCCTTGAACGCCGAAGACATACTTATGATCGACATCCTTATCGTACCCTTCCAACCAACGGTCAAAGCGATTTCCACAGACACCGTTGGGCAATTTATTCTGGGATCCTACACAGTAGCATCCACGACCCCACCAGGCAAAAGATCTAGCGATCTGGACAATCTCTTCAATATTAGAGGAAACCATTCCTCCTTCGATAGTACTGATATGATGCGCTGGATAAAACGAACACGACGCTGCGACGGCATGTTTGGTAAGAAGATCACCTCTCCACCTACTGCCAAGACTATCACAGTTGTCAGCGATGTAATGAAGGTTATACCTGTGGACAATATCGAGAAACTTATCGAAGTCGTAGGGATTTCCCAAAACAGGTGAAGAGAATACTGCCTTTGTTCTGGTTGTAATCTTTTCACGGATCTGGTCTAGGTTCCAGTTCAGATCACTGTAATCAATGTCAACAAAGATTGGATTCAATCCATTCTGAATAATTGGATTGATTGTAGTTGGGAAACCACAAGCACAGACGATGATCTCATCACCATCTTGCCAGTCAAAGTATTTCTTTAGTGCAGCAATCATGACTAGGTTCGCAGAAGAACCTGAGTTGACCATTACCGAATGCTTGAAATCGAACATTTTAGAAAATGCTCGTTCAAACTTATTGACTTCCTCACCAGCAGGCAACCACTTACCTTCTAAAAGCGTTGTAATCGCTGCAGCAACTTCACGTTCATCCCAGTAAGGACCAGAATAGAAAATCTGATCACCCTTCTTCCAATCTTTATTAGCAAGATAAGGGAAAAGGTTTTCTTTATCGCGTTGAAGTTGTGAAATAAAATTTGTTACTTTGTCGTTTACAGACATAAATCTTTTACAATGAATTCTAAAGAAAGTTTTGGTTCAAATCCAAGTGATTGAAGTTTCTTTGTGTCCATCCAGAAATTTTCTGTCTGAACATTCTTGTGGAACACTGGTGGTTCCATGTTCTCAATCTTACCCTTCGACTTTATATAGTGGTTGGCAAGATGGATGATTTCGCCTACTGATGTTGGTTTGCCAGATCCAACATTATAAATCTCGTTTAGGTTACCTTTGTCGGTAACTAGTTTGATTGCACGACAAACATCTTGAACGTGCATTATATCACGACAATGTGATCCATTGTTATAAAGTTTGATGTCATGATGAAGTTTGAGTTCATCAATCAACCAAGTAATAGCATTCTTTTTCCTAGATGCTTTTTGATCACCAGCACCAAGAACATTACAAAGTCGAAGAATACGATACTTCATTCCATATGTATCTGCGAACGACATGATTAGTTGTTCTGCACAGCGTTTAGTGATGGAATAAAACCCAGTTGGTTCACAACGTGCATCTTCTTTTGCTGGCATGTATGAAGTTTTACCATATACAAACCAGGAACTAATAAAATTGAATGTAATGTCTTCGGATCTACAGTGATCTAATACTTCACATAAGACTTTTAGATTAGTCTCTACGTCAAGTGTAATTCTATCATGAACATTATAATTGTCAACCGTAGAAATAAAATATAGAATGTCTTTTGTCTTTGGTTTGCGTTCATCACGTTGCATTTCTATGCAATCGTCATACATCTTTCTGAAATTACCACCTACAAACCCAGTGCCACCGTATAAAGAAATCATTGCCCCAAATACCAATCAACAGTCATTTTCAGTGCTTGATCAAAATCCATATGTGGGATCCATCCTGTAGTCTTAGTCAGTTTTTCAAAACTCATCCCATATCTTTTGTCCTGCCCAGGACGATCGTGTGATACTCCAATCAAACTATGTGGTTTACCAAGAATATCTAAGATCTTTTTTGTGACTACAATGTTCTGCAATTCACAATCACCGCCAATATTGAAGTGATCGTTCATTACACGTTGTTCTTCCAAAGACCAAATAGCACGGCAATGATCATAAACGTATAACCAGTCTCTGATCTGCTGTCCACCACCATACATATAAGTCACTTCGTCTTTTAGTGCATTGAAGATAACTTTTGGAATAAGTTTTTCAATGTGCTGATGCTGTCCATAGTTATTACTGCAATTAGTAATTAGATATGGCAATCCATAAGTATTATGCCATGTCTTTACATAATGATCTGAAGCAGCTTTACTTGCACTATATGGATTTCGTGGATCGTATGGTGTTTCTTCTGTGAATAATTCGGTATCTTCATACTCTAATGATCCATAAACTTCATCTGTAGAGATGTGATGAAATTTCTGGATATCAATTGCTAGACTAGAATTTAGAAGATTGATTGTCCCAATGACATTTGCTTCTAGAAATGGTCTGTAGTTTGTAATAGAATTATCTACATGACTTTCCGCAGCAAAGTGAAAGACTTTGCGTGGTTTATATTTCTTGAAGATATAATCTACATGATTTTCATTTGTAATATCGCACCAAACAAACTCAAACTGCGGATCCTCAGGAATAAACCGAAGATCCGCAGCGTAAGTCAAGTTGTCCAGTACGATGACCTTTTCATTCGTAACTTTCTTCATATAGTGAAGAAAGTTACTGCCGATAAAACCTGCACCGCCAGTAACTAAAAACATCAGTCCGTGTAATAATCACTACCTATTCTACCATAATCATCTTCCAATCGCACAATGTCATCCTCATGGCAGTTGCCATATTGAACTTCAATAAAAAGAACTCCTTCGTCACCAGCAGTCATGCGGTGACGGGAGTTGATTGGAATATGAAAATGCTTTCCAGGGTGAACCCATTCGGTATATTCGTTTAGTTGAACTAAACCAAACCCTTCCACAATGTTCCAATGTTCAATTCGATCATTGTGATATTGAAGGGAAAACCGTGCGTTTGGATTTACATAAATCCTTTTGACCTTGTATGATTGTCCTTGATCAATAGTCTCGTACCAACCCCAAGGTCTTTCCCTGCGTACACATGTACAACTCATTTTCTTATAAGATAAATTTTCAGGCTCGCCACCAATTCTTTGACTGGAAATTGGAAACCAGGCGGAGAAAAATCCCCATCCGCACCAGCAAGAATTTTTATTGTCCCTTATCTTGCGGGGACAATAGGGGTCATAATTGACTCCACCACTTGCTTTTAGGAAGCAAGAAACCCAGGGGTCATATTGACCATCCCGACCAGGGCGATTTTTTAGTCTTCCCGAGACTTATACTAGAACACCTGCATCCATAAGATCGTATTCAAGATTGTCAAGAATTACATTATAATCTTTTTCCACATCATCGTAAAAATATACGTTGCGGGACTTGTAATACTTATAAAGCTTTTCATATAGTTTTGGATATTCTTCATCGAGATAAAAAGTACCCTCGACGGCAGCAGTAAGTTTTTTGATGTCCGTCTTGAACTTAGAAAAGAATGGACTGCGAGACATTTGTTATTGAATGTTTACGTATCTAGTATAGGATGTAAAGGCACTTATGTCAAGTGCCTAGTCGGAGTGGTTGGGATCGAACCAACGTCTTCTGCTTCCCAAAAGCAGCCGTCTACCGCTGACTTACACTCCGTGGTGGAGAATAGCGGACTCGAACCGCTGACATCCTGCTTGCAAAGCAGGCGCTCTACCAACTGAGCTAATTCCCCAAGGCGGAAGCGGTTGGATTCGAACCAACGGTGCTACTAACACGGTAGTTTTCAAGACTACTGCCATAAACCACTCGGCCACGCTTCCATTCACAATCATTCCAATGTCTTATAACGCCTGCAACAATAAATGCATTTGTTATAAAGTATGTAGTGAAGATTACTGTCCGTATAATTGCTATGCGATCTGCTTCATGATTTTCATCAGAAGCTTTCTCACCTAACGATTTACACCAAAGTCTCCACATTAGCGAATTTCAAATTCAAGTTTTCTAACTTTTCGTTGACGCCTTGCTTCCTGAAAAGCGAGGTCATCTTTACTTAGTATACTAGAAGATTGCTTTTTTGTAAACCCTTCTAAGACAACGATTTGTGAAAGATCTACTGCTGAAATCTTATCACCATAAATCGTTGCCCGATTGGGGCATCCGCAAACTATTCGCTTTGAGGAGCTCTTCAACTCCTTGTTGCAACACTTGCAACGTATCATTAATGTGTTTGAGTTCATTTTTAATGTCTTCTAACTCTTCATGTATATCCTGATGATGAAACCTCAAGGGTTTTTGAATGATTTTCTTGAGTTTGGATAGTTTCATTTCAAAGTTGCTTTTGGTTATTTAGGGTTTGAAAATATTCCTTACTGGCAATTTTAGGAGTATACCCAGGATAGAATTTTTTTACAATAGAACCAACGCCCATTGCAGTGATAGCACTATCACAAAGCACCCATACAGTTTTTTCGTTACAGTCCACTACATGTGGAAATGGAAATTTAGTTTTCATAAGTAAATGTTTTGTTTTTCACTTTAGTATCAAATTCACCAGTTTTACCTGGGTTCATTTTTCCAACTTTAACATTTTTACCTTTACCTGGCCAAGATGTTTTGGAAGTTCCAGTAAGACTTGCAGACTTTTTCTTTTGAACTAATACAGAATCTTGATTGTACTTAGCGCCAAGTTTAGTAATTGCTTTTTTGAATTTTCTCTTTCCTTTCTTACCAGAAGAAACTACATAAGATTTTTCAGAAACTTTTTTTTCATCCTTTGTTCCAGGATTTTCTGTATATCTTCCTTTGACTTTTGTCGGACCAGGAAGACCAGCGCCGCGAATATCCTTCGCCAATTGCCTGGATCGTGCTTTATTTTGAGACTTAGATTTGTCTCCACGTTCAGCGGACATAATTGCCATGCCACCTTTATCCGATTTAGACTTGACACGATTGAGCGAGGTCTCTTGGATGTGCTGACATTCTACCATGAACTGAGAAAAAGTTTTCATCTTATTACACTTTCTTATCTACTACTTTTTACTTATTGATATGGGTGATGACAGGATCGAACTGCCGACAGCCTCGGTGTAAACGAGATGCTCTACCGCTGAGCTAATCACCCTGGAGCGGAATATCGGACTTGAACCGATGACATTCAGCTTGGAAGGCTGACGTTCTACCACTGAACTAATTCCGCGAAAGATTGCGGCATTCTGGTTTATCTGTCCAGCGCAAACAATCTAACTTGGTCTCCTTCTAGGATATCTGCCTAGCGAGTACCAATGTCGGTGAAAGGACTTGAACCTTCACGGGATACCCCACTGGAACCTAAACCCAGCGCGTCTACCAATTCCGCCACACCGACAAAAAATGGGACTTACAGATCTCTCATGCCCATTGCACTTCCTTCACACCTGTATACTATACCAAAATTTTATTTTTCTGTCAACCCCTCCAGTCTTTAAGTTCTGGAACATAATCACAAATATCAAATCCTCTGATTTGATTTATTTTATGTATATGATCAAAAACTAACTCTTTATTTTCTTTTATATGCAAAAAATTATTTAATTTTTCAAATGATTCTGAAGTTACGTTATCGCAAAATATTTTATTATCATATATTTTTTTCTTTTGAATATTAAATATATTCTCAGGCAATGATTGTATAGAACACGCTACAGGTTTGTGCAAAATATTAGAAAATTCTATTGATTTTACATATAATTTACTTGAAAAATATTCAATAATATCAATAATATTAAAGAAGTTATAAATTGATAACGTAATGCTAATATCAAATCTTATTCCTGTCTGATCATATACTTTTTTCATGTTTGCAACTACTACATCAAAATCAGTGCTTCTAATCCATGAATAAATTTCTTTAGTTCCATCTATACTAGCTGTTAAATTTACTTTACTAGGATTTTTATTTAAGACACGAATATGATTTTCTCTCAATAAAGACATGTTTGTTACTATAGCAACTTCGCATTCTTTATTAATATCAAAAAGATTTTCTAAAATTGAAATATTATTATCATCCGCAAAAGGTTCCCCACCTTTTATTATCATGTATTCTAGTCCTGACAAAATATTTTTTATTTTATTAATAGAAGAATTTGATAATTTTTGCAGAGGAAATTCTATTCTACCAAACAAACTATCATATTTTTTCCAAGAAGAACTTAAGTAACTATTACATGTTGAACAGACAGCATTACAAATATTACTAGTGGTTAATTCCAAGTATCTAAGTTTTATATCATCAATATTATTTGGAAATTTTTTATCGATACTATCTTTAAATGTTTTTATGAATTTTTTTTCCTTTTCAAGACATTCAAAACACGGGGAAATTTTTTCAAACTCACCATCCATAAATTTTCTTCGTACACTCTTAAGATCTGGAGATGTTTTAAAAAATTCTCCTAAATCATCAATTTCATTAATATTTGATATCTTATAGATATCACGAATTCCCATACAGCAATAAAAAATATCTCCTTGTGTGCCAATAACAAATCCAGTAAAAGGAGATTTACAAATATTTTTCATAGATTATATTCCCCAGATTTGTAAAGACCTTCTTGGATAAGACGCTATAGAAGAAACTTGTGTTACAGAATGACTTTCTGCTTCCGTATTTATTACAAGCACATTTGATTGTGGGCACAACGCATGGATTTGTTCATCTACATCTTCCCATAAAAACAAACCGCCCCACTTCTTATCCCAATCATTTAAATATAATGTAGCACCAAAAGCATAATTGGCATCTGTATGCCAACGAATACCAGAATTTTTCAACCATAGATTATAATTAATAATAATCTTATCTACCTTAGGTAGATGACGTAATAATTCTTTCTTCAATTCTCTTTCTAAGAGAAAAGATACATCTGCAGATAAACAAATACCTGGAATGTCGGCAAATAAACTTTCATCCCAGGTAATCTGATTAGACGACCAAACACGCTCAGATATCAATGCATCTATTTCTTGATTACAAAACTGAACCAATTCCATTCTAATCGATTGTTTGATAATCTTCATCAGGATTTCTAAAATATTCTCGCAATTTTTCCATATCAAGTTTTATTGCACCAAGATAATCTTCATAATTTAAAATTGTATATTTACTTATATAATGTTTATATAAAGATAAATCTTTTAATTTAGCATTTGCATCATTGATAAGTGAAGTTATGTTAGTATCTTTAGTAGTATAACTTACATCCCATATTGCCAAATAAATTTTAGATCTAATTTGATCATATACTAAAGTTCCATTTATTGTTTCTTCAATTAAAATTTGGTATTTTTCTATTTGCACTTCAGTATCATTAATTCTAATAAAATTAGATCTTCCTGTATGAACAAAAGAATTCGCTCCATTAGATTCAAATCTATCATTCATTATAATAGATTTATTATATACTGGCATATCAACTTGCAATCCAGTTCTAACTATTTTGACTTTAAAAAAATTATCAATTAATTTATATTGACACTCTAGAAATTGATCATCACTAAGTTTATTTAAGAAAACTGGTCCCGTTGTTTCATTACTACCAAAATTACTAATAACATCACCAATTATTTTATTCGAATAAAACTCATTTTTCCAAGGTTTAGGGATAAATGTCAATACATGAGCAATAATATTTGGACATTTTTTATCAACATCATTTAAGTAATTTAAAAAGTGTTCAATTTGAGTAATATATGGAAACATTAGATGAGTTTTTCTTTTTAATGAAGATATAAACTGCAAAAATCCTACGTGATCTCTACCTTCAAATGAATAAAAATTGGATATATCTTTAGAAATTAAAGCCGGTACAATATAACAAAATAAACTGCTGCCATGATTAAAGTTATGGTTTCTATAACAACAATAATCTCCCGAAAATAATTTACTATTCCTATGTGCTAATTCATACAAAAAACGATGAGAATGTTCCACACATTTTGGAGCTCCTGTTGTCCCACTAGTAGCACTTTTTACTGCTATAAAATCATCTTCTGTATTATGAGGATATTTTTTTAGTTCTATAGAATTAGAATTTAAATCTTGGTAAGAAAATTTGTGGACTATTTCTTTACTTGAGATCCTTGTATTATATAATAATTTATTACTATTCTGTTTTTTATCTCTTAATGCATAATCTATTGGAAGCAATGCTTTTGTTTTCGAATCCAATTCAAATTTTTTGTGTTTGCTTCTTGATACAATTGGTGATTTATAATAATCACTGATGCTAACTTTTAATCCAAGTTCAAATGCTGCAAACAATGCAGCAATCTGCCATATAGAGGGAAGTTCTCCAATTGTTACTGTTTCCTGTGGAGATACTCCATTATCTATTAGTAAATTTTTATATAAATCTATTGCAATAGATAAATCGCTATATGTATACTCAAAGCACCCTGGATCGAGGTCATCCTCATCTGGACCTGGCACCTTCACATCATAAAATTTTATATTTTTGTTAATAATTTCTCTAGTAATAATCATTTTTTATACTGATCGATATAGTCTTGATATTCATTATTTGGATGATTTACCAAACGTTTATGATAAAAATCAATAACAGTCTTAGCTGCAGTTCCTTGAAAAAATGCAGGAACAATTCCATGTACAATACTAGAACATCCCACCAAGATCATCTTGATCCCAGCATAGGTTGCCCAAATTAAATGACTGCCATAAGTCTCTTGACTTTTTTTCAAATGTTCTTTACTAATTTTTAGCATAACCAATATTATTTTTTTTATTTATAAGCTACTGGTCGGACTTGAACCGACGACCTACGGTTTACAAAACCGTTGCTCTATCCAACTGAGCTACAATAGCAACTGGGGTGGTAAGGATCGAACTTACGACCAAGCGATTAACAGTCGCTCGCTCTACCGCTGAGCTACACCCCAAAGATTACTTTTCGTTTTTATAATGCTCCAGCTCGACCCAATTCAAAAGTGTCTGAAAAGAACTTACTGCTGCTTGGTTACAGTTGTTATCTTTTAGTCTTTGCACATAATATTCTAGTGCTTCGATAACCATTTCGCGGTCTTGTTGTGATAGTAATGACATAATTTTTTCTAGTAAAGGAGCGTCTCAGGCTGGGGTCGAACCAGCGACCAACTGCTTAGAAGGCAGATGCTCTATCCACTGAGCTACTGAGACACATGCCACGGAGCAGTTAATCTTATTTCATCATCCAGGGATTTACATTCTCCAGTATAGCATACTCTTTCGTCAACTGAAAACTCGGAGTATCGTGGTGGTAACATTCTAACAGTTCCATCATCAACTGTCAAGCGTTCATAGTCTCGGATTGCTTTGTTAGGGTGAGACCTGCAGTTCTCACCCATATTTATCACTTACACTCTGGAATAGCAAACACTAGCAACCCCTTGACCAGGATGTGCAATGGAAGAGAAAGCACCATAAGACAAGTCAAGGGATCTACCATCAACGTAAGGACCCCTATCATTTACTCGCACAATTACAGATTTACCGTTTCGTTGGTTTGTAACTCGCAATCTAGTTCCGAATGGTAATGATCTATGTGCTACTGATTTCCTGTAAGCGTTATATCTTTCGCCATTGGCAGTAATCTGCCCATGATATCCGTCACCAACTCCATAATGTGATGCGAGGGAACATCCGCTCGCTGCCTTTGCTGTTACGGGTGCCAATCCGACAAGACCAAAAGCAATAATAGAAAGTGTTTTGAAAAGCATTAAAATTGATTGAACTCTACATCCCAATAGAGAAAGCGCACTTCCCCTTTCTCAAGGGGCAATCTCCTGGGCTCTAATTGTCACATCAAAATCTCATGATGTAATCGCTGTAAAGCGATGTTACATTATAAGTGATTATTTATCTTTTGTCAAGATTTCCGTGAATCAAGGAAATGCCGATGATTGGAATAACAATCAACAGAAACCCCAGTATACCAAGCCCAATAGGATTTGTCAAGACAATTTCTGGTATGTGGATCATTCTTTTCTATGCCATGCTTCTGGTTCTGTTTGATGTATCCAATCCTTTAGATTGGAAAGATACTGACGTAAAAGATTGCACTGAAAAGAATGAAAAGGATCACCCGTTTCTAGATGCAATCTAGTATGTAAATCAATTCCATCTAGACATTTTTTTATAACAGGGTTCCACGGCTCTCTAAATTCCGTGTTGAATTCTCGTAGCATTTTTACCTCTTTATATTATTACCTGTTCCAAAGATCACCTTCTGCTTTTCTTCTACGTGCTAGTCCTGCTTCTACATTTGAACCAGGATTTCTATAAAGAAATAATGCATCAGGAACAGCATCCCATTGTTTGAACTTCAATCTCCTTGTAATAGTATTGAAGTCTGGACTTCCATAAAAATTTGCTCCCAAATTATATGCAAAAGAAAGAAGTGCTCCACGTTGATTGATATTCATTTCATCCCAATAAGGAATTTTTCCAAGCACTGGTAAAAATTCATTTCTGCACTGCTCTAGTAACAGTTCATCTGCTTCTTTCTGAGTGATTTTATCACCAAGTTTGAATGGAGTTCCATCTGTTTTACGTGTAGATCCCCATCCAATAGTGATTGGTAATCCTCCAGTATGAGGATCTGGATATGCTTGTAAGTGACATCCTTCAAATTCTTTGATCAATCTAACGCCAACTTCGGATAATTCGTTGGCATTGGCAGTGGTTGTCACTGCCGCTATTACTTTTTTACAGGCGCTGGTTGATCAAAGATCCTTCCCCATCCATCATTACCGTTAGGGCACCAACGACGCTGAAGAACAGATTTAGTATAAACAGTCTGTTTGCCATTTGCAACTGCGCTAGTATATCCATCGTTTAGAGTTCCATATGGATCATTCATAATATAATCAGATCCTTTTTTACCAATGACTACAACCATGTGCCCACCAGTAGGTGCAGATAAAGAACCCCGATGAAGGATCCCGATAACAACAGGTTTCCCAGCGGCAAGTTCACGATCAAGATCAGAAAAAGAAAGATTGTAACTAAAACGTGACTTGATACCATAAGATTGTAGAACACTGGTCTGAACCGAGTGATCTGTCGTGTCGCCAATTGCAAATACTTTCTTGACGTAAGCATCATCTCCCTTAGGACCCACTAAAGTTCCTGGTTTGAAATATTCCAAACACATTGCACAACAAGAACTGTTGCATGTTCTATGAGCATCTCTATAGTTATCTACCTGATTATAGTAAGGAACTGGTAACGTAACAGGAAATGTTGGTCTTTCACGATATTTTTCTACCCAAGCAGCACTATCCACTAAAAGATTTGCAGACAGTGCTTTACGAAGAATTTCTACACCAGTAACATGATTAGGATTACGCTCACTAAAGAACTCAAAGAACTTATGGAGATCTACATTTCCACCAAATGCATTACCACCACGATATTTTGTTACCCATTCACAGTTTTGTTTCTTGAGATCGGCAGGCATTGCTTGGGACAATAGTCCAACTGCAGCAATATGATTTGCTTTAGTCTCATCATAGTACTTGAAAAAATCAATTAGGTTCACTGACATTGTTTTTGCTCCTGATAAAGTGTTCTGCGTCTAATACAACTAAAGGTTTTTTACCGTTCTTTTTTATAAAAACTATAGGCTCATAATCGCCAGAATTGGCGCAGGCCTGTTCATATGCGTCCCAAATATTTAGTTTCTCTTGGTTCTTACATTCTATCGAAAAAGGAAACTTCTGTCTAGCGTCTCTTGCCATGATAAGATCTTCACCGCCTGCACCCATGCTGCGACTTTCAATGTCTTCTGGATGTACTTCAAGGTGTTCAATCAGTTGATCACGAACCCATTGTTGCAGTCTTCTGCCTTTTGCTTTAGCAGATTGTGGACGCATAAAAAATACCCCTTTTGGGGTATTTAGTCAGAGTTGGAATCCAGCGAATGTATCCTTTTTCATATCCTGTTTGATACCACCTACAAGATAACTTTCAACTTCAGTTTCTTGTGGAGCAACTTGAAGACCCTTAGAAGAAATCCAGTGCTCAGTCCAAGGAAGTGGATTGTTCTTGGAAGAAATATCATAGATTGGTTTTAGTCCAATTGCTTTCATGCGACGATTAGCAATCCATTCAACATAAGAACTAAGAAGTTTTTGGTTCAATCCAATCATTGATCCGTCCTGGAACAGATATTCTGCCCATTCTTTCTCTTGATCAACTGCTGTTCTAAACATTGCAACAATGTTTTCTTCCTCTTCCTTAGCAATTTGTTCCATATCAGGATCGTCACCTTCTTTCCACTTATTCAAAATATTTTGAGTAAGAACAAGGTGTTGATTTTCATCACGAGCAATCAATGAAATGATCTTTGCAGATCCTTCCATTACTTTCAGTTCACCAAAAGCAAATGAACATGCAAAAGAAACGTAAAAACGAATACCTTCAAGAATATTGACGTTAGCAACTGCTCTATAAAGTCTACGCTTTAGTTCATATAGATCATATCTAGCAGAAGGAACACTTTCATTTACGAATTTCCACTGGTTACCACTATCATATGCATGAGCAGCATTGATGAAATCATTGTAAGCTTCAGTTACAGACTTAGCACGATCCAAAATCTTTTGATCCTCTAAGATTGTATCAAAGACTTCAGAAGGATCTGCATAAACATTCTTGATAATGTAGGTATAAGAACGACTATGGATCATCTCCATAAATTCCCATACCTTCATAGCGCCTTCTAGTTCTGGTAGTGAACAATATGGAGCAAATGCCATACTAGGTCCACGACCCTGAACACTATCAAGAAGAACTTGATACTTTAGATTAGAAGTAAAGATGTGTTTTTGTTCTTGTCTTAGTGTCTGGTAGTCACTACGATCCTTTTGTAAGGATACTTCTTCTGGACGCCAGAAATAACTAAGTTGTTGATTAGTTAATTTTTCAAATACTGGATATTTGTAGCTATCGTATCTTTGAATACCTAATGGTTGTCCAAAGAACATTGGTTCTTTTTTTGTATCAACTTGAGCATCATTAAAAACGGTCATGCCGTCGATGGCCATTTTTGTTGTTTGCGGTGGGTTGATCCTAAATTTATTAGATTTTACACGTTTCGCAGTCTTCTTCATTGGTATTCAAAAGTTCAGATATTAGTGAATTTATGTCAGATTTATTATCTATTTCGTCGCTCTTATTATCATAAGTATTTTGATAATAACTGGTTTTCCAACCGTACTTATATGTAGTCAAGAAGTCTTGTGCCATGACAGAAACTGGAACTTCATTGTCTGCATAATTTTGTGGATTGTAAGCCCAGTTACCAGAGATCGCTTGATCAAAAAACTTTTGCATTACAGCAACAGTATTGATATAACCACGGTTGCTAGGCATATCCCACAGAAGAGTATAATTGTTCTTGAGGGTATTATATTGGGGAACAATCTGTTTGAGTGGTCCCTTCTTAGACTTCTTAATGGACAAGTAGTCTCTAGGAGGCTCAATTCCATTTGTTGCGTTTGACACAACGGAACTGCTCTCCGATGGCATCTGTGCGGACAGTGTTGAGTGCCTAAGACCGTGTTCCACAATGGATGCCCTAAGTGTTTCCCAATCATGCTGGTACTCTATAGAGGAAATTTCATCGACATCCTTCTTATATGTATCGATTGGCAAAATGCCATCTGCATACTTTGTATTATGGAATGCCGAACATGCTCCTTTTTCTTTTGCCAACTGATTAGAAGACTTCAATAGGAAGTATTGGAAACTTTCAGACAGTCCATGAACTGCATCCCAAGCTTCTTGGCTATCATATTTGTATCCTAGTTTAGCAAGATAGTGTGCTAAACCAATAAATCCAACACCAAGAGATCTACGTGCTTTGGTTCCTCTTTCAGCAGCAATGATTGGATATTGCTGATAATCAATTAGTTCATCTAGAGCACGTACAGACAAGTCACAAAGATTTTCTAGTTCCTCATCAGACTTTACTTTACCCACATTGATTGCAGAAAGAATGCAAAGTGCAATTTCACCATCGCCATCAATATGCTGAAGTGGTTTGGTTGGAAGAGTAATTTCTTGACATAGATTGCTCATCTCAACTTTATCCTTGAAGGATGAATGAGAATTGCAATGATCAATATTCATAATATAGACACGACCCGTCTCAGCACGTTCTTTGAGGAGATCAAGAATAAGTTCTTGCGCTTTGACAGTCTTTTTTGAAATGGACGGATCGTTCTCATATTGTACGTAGAGATCATCAAACTCAGGGAACCCGAAACTATCATATAGTCCAGGTACATCATGCGGGGAGAAAAGCGTAATTTCGCCGTCTTGAATAAATCTTTCGTAAAAGATTTTGCTGATTTGAATGGAGTAGTCAAGTTTTCTAACACGATTGTCTTCAGTTCCTTTATTATTTTTTAGTACAATAATATCTTCTATTTCTTGGTGCCAGATTGGGAAGTGTACTGTCGCGGATCCACCTCGTATGCCATTTTGCGTACAACATCTGACAGTCGCTTCAAACTTTTTGAGAAACGGTACAACGCCAGTATGTGTAACTTCTCCGCCTCTGATTTTGCTGTTGATGCCACGGATGCGACCTGCGTTGATACCGATGCCCGCACGTTGTGCGACATATCTGCCAATAGCCATATCACTGCTAAAGATGCTATCGAGGGTGTCATCAACATCAACAAGAACACAGCTAGCGAATTGTCTAAGTGGCGTCCTAACGCCTGCCATAATGGGGGTAGGGATGTTGATTTTGTGCTTGCTGATCGCGTCGTAGTATCGTTTGACATATGACAGTCTGGTTTCATG
>Ga0172365_10000953_pt1 | contig 20407 bp, 20 predicted proteins | sample LakKivSesite48cm_FD_114535 | JGI IMG/M metagenome (GOLD analysis project Ga0172365, IMG submission 114535) | Sediment microbial communities from Lake Kivu, Rwanda - Sediment site 48cm | ecosystem: Environmental > Aquatic > Freshwater > Lake > Sediment | place: Rwanda: Western Province, Lake... | reverse complement strand
CAATTGGCTCTTTAGTGATGATCACTGCCTACCTGCTGTTCAATGGCCTGCTGTCCGTGTTCTGATTTCATCGGGGGTTATAAGGGATGGTGGCCAGTCTGATGATGGTGAACAACACTATGAGATTGAAGGCATCGCAGCTCATAGAGGAGGGACTCTTGATCGTCCTAGCGTTGGTGATGGTAGGGGCCGTCTTCGGTGTTTCCAAGGGAGTCGTGGACGGCATAACGAACTTCTTCGGCAACGTCATCCAAGGCCTCGGCGGTCTGGCGTACGACCTCTTTGGCTGGGTGCTCCCCTAACAGGAGCTGCGCTTCCAAGATGAATGAATCAACAGAGAGAGCCGTCCTCTTGGGGGCAGCATGTCTCGCACTTCTCATATTCCTCGCCGCGAGGTTGGGAGCAGTAGTCGAGGTGAGGGAAATCATCGGCTCGCTGCCGCTGCTGCTCGGCTCAGTGGCCGTCGTTATCATCCTGGGAGTCGTCATCATCAAGGTGCTGAGGGTGAGAGGTGGTGGCTCTGGCCTGTTCCGGTGGAGCGTGGAGGGAGAAAGGGGAGAACTCCTCGTCCTGCAGAAGAACGCCGGGACAACCTTGGTCAAGGCATTCGAGGTGCTATCCTCGCCGAAGTATCAGGAGACCGAGCAATGGGGACAGAGCAAGACCTTCCACCCGGGTGCGCTTGAAGGATTGACCAGGACTGGCATTGATGCGACTGTGATCACGAACATCACACACCCGGAGAAACGACCTGCGGATGGCTCGTCCGATCCCCTTCTGAGGACATTTGTGGTCGTCTCAGAGTTCTGCAGTGACAAGAACAGGAGCGAGGTCGAGACCAACTTGGACGCCAAGGCCAAGGCCTTGCAGTCCGCACTGATGGCGTCGACCAGGGGGTGCAAGACTATGCTGCTGTGCGAGGGGGAGTTGGCCTCTTTGGCCGCGCGCCTCCTCTTTGAGGAGACTCCATCGTGGGGGCAGGACGATCAAGGGGGTTGTTCACCAGATATGATGTCCTCTCTTCATCTAGTGGAGAACAAGGTCGGGGATATCGTCGAGGGTTCGATCCTTCCCGTGGCTCGAGGCTCCGACGGGCTCAATGTCGGTCGGGTCATGTTCGCCGGCTCCACCGGCGAAGCCGTGCGCATCCCGCTGTCTTCGATCTCAAAGCATGTCGTCGTCTTCGGCGCAACGGGGTCCGGTAAGTCCAACACCGGCAAGCTGCTGGTGAAACTACTGTCCAGCAGGGGGATCCCCGTCTTGGTGCTGGACTCTCACAACGAGTATTCCGATGTTGTCAGGGAAGCTGGCGGAAACGTGATCGAGCTGGACGGGTCAAGGCACTTGGACGTGCTGCACCCCTTCCCGATATCCGACTTCAGCGACCACGTCTCCGTCATCACAGACGCCTTCAACAACGTCTTTCATTTCACGGCCTCTCAATACTTCATGTTCCGGGAAATACTGACGCAGACGTTGGTTGGTGCGAGGCTGGCGGAGGGCCCAAACGGACTTGGCCAGGTGGTCAACGCGCTTGACCAGTACTACCCGAACTCGTTCTATGAGAACGAGACCAAGTTCGCGCTGATGAGGCGATTGAAGCCGCTCGTGGAGGGGGAGGCCCGCAAAGCCTTCGTCAAGGGGGAGGCAATCAAGATGGAGAATCTGATCTCTGGCACATGTGACCTGATGTTGGGCGACATCAGAGACGCTGACTTACGGAATCTCTTCGCGACTGTGGTCTTAGCCCTCCTATATGAGTATCGTCTCACTGAGGGAGTTTCCCCCCTGAAGCACGTCGCCTTGATTGAAGAGTCCCAGAACATGGTGCCATACAGAGACAGGACTCAGGAGCCCTCCCTCTTTGAGAAGATGTTCTTCGAAATGAGAAAATACGGGGAATCGCTTGTCCTCGTGGCGCAGTTCCCCTCTCAGGTGTTCCCAGACATCGTGAAGTCAGCGGGGGTTAAGATCGTGCACCGTATGACTGAGACAGCGGATTCCGGCGTCGCGATGGACCTCATGGGCCTCAACAGAAGGTTCTACTCTCAGCTCAAGCACCTGCCGGTCGGCCGCGCGCTCGTTCTTACGGACCAGAGCGAGGAACCCTTGACCGTTCACATTCCGGAGTTCTACCCTTCGTCCAAGAGTCCATTGGCAGACTTCACAATCTCCGCCAGCTCGGTGCCGTCGTAGATCCTGGAACTGGCCCTGTCCCTCTGCGAGATCCGGGCCCCACAATAGGGGCACATCCTCGTCCTCCCGGATGTCCTGATCCCGGTGAACTTGCCACACTGCGGGCACTTAGCCAAGAAGTACCTGAGTTTCGACAATCCTGAGGAACCTCCTGAGGCTTCTCTTGCTCAACCTCTCGGTCCAGTCAATGGGAGGTGTTCGGGGAAAACTCCTGCCGACTAGGCATCTCTCGAACCTGGCGGCGATACGGGGCACTGATAGGCCAGTGCAGTCCGTGTCCGTCACGCGACGACGCGGTCTTCTCGCCTCGAAGGCGATCGTCCCCAAGAATTCGCTCACGCAGTTCTCCCTTGCCTTCCTTACGTCATAAAGCCGAACGGATCTGCGATACAGCCGGATAGGGTCGTACCTCATGACGAACACCCCGAAGGCAGTGGCATCAGTCATCAAGTCGTAGGCATAGTGCCCATCCAAGAGGATGACGCTCGACTCCGACCTGCGGACTATTCTCTGAACCTCTCGTCTCAGCTTCCTCAGGTCTGCGATCGGAGCGTGTCTTTTCACGTCGTACCCGGAGTAGAACCCCCCCGCGGTCACGAGGCTGCCTACCTCTACATGTCTGTGTCCGTACTTCTTGGAGAGAAACGAACAGAGTGTGGTCTTGCCCACCCCAGGTGTCCCCACCACTGCCACGACCCTCACCAATACGTTCTGTCGTCTCGAAAGGCAAAAATATAAGGAAACCAGCCGCGGAGCAGGTGCTCCGGTGATGTAGTCCGGCCACCGCAGGCCGACAGCATTCGAGCCTCTCGCACCTCGGAGAGAGCTCGGTACCCGGGAGGTCTTGTGACCCGGGAATTCAAATCCCGGCCGGAGCACCTCCTGTCGTTGATCTTGGAATCGGATGCCGCCCGCGGTCGGGCCTAGCGCCTTCCGGGCGCTCCCTTGCTCTCCGGTAGCTTGGTGGACAGGAGCATGTCGTCCACTCTCAGAAGTACGGACGAAAGCTCAGTGGCTGATTCGAGCATGACCCTCAGGGACTTGATGGGCTCTAGGATACCCTTCTTCCTCGCATCGACGGTATTCCCTTCTACGGAATCGATCCCGATGCTCTTGCCGGACGGCTTCGAGTGGGAGACTCTAAGGCCCGCGAGTGTCTTTATGACGTTCATGCCGGAGTTCGCGGCGAAAGCCTGCACGAGGTCAAACAAGGCCTCGGAGAATGCTTCCATTGCCAAACTGGCCTCTCCTTTCGTCTTTGACGACAGACGGTGAAGTCGAGTCGCCATCTCTAGGAGTTCGGCTCCGGCACCCGGCACGACCTTTGGTTCCTCGTACACCATCTTCACGGCTGACAATCCCTTCTTTATCGCTCTCTCGCTCTCCTTCACGGACTCCTTGCTGACGCCCCTCAGCAATATCGCCACTGCCTTTGACTTGGATGCCCCCTCAACCACGACGAGTTTCTCGTCCTCATACTTCCTCTCCTCTATCAGGTGTGCCCCGCCCAGCACGTCCTTCGACACATCACCGTAGTAGTTGACGATCTTCGCGCCCGTCGATTTCGCCAGTCGCTCCACATCTGACCGTTTCACGTTCTTCAGAGCCATGACTCCGTTCTTGGAAAGCATCGACAGGGCCTTGTCGTCTATTCCCTTTTGCGAGAAGACGACGTTGGCGCCGCTGGCCAGTATCTTCCCAACCTTCTCCTCAACGGTCTTTCTCTCCTCGTCCTTCATCTTCATCATCGTTCTCGGGTCGTTGAACTCGAGTTCAGCTGATATCTCCGTCTTCTTGACCTCAAACGGAAAGTCCACCAACGCGATCCTCGCATCCTTGAGCTGCTTCGGCATTCCGGGGGCAGCCACCTCTTTCTCAATTATCAGGCCATCTACGAACTCGGAGTCAAGCACTTGGCCTCCGACCTTGGTGACTATGGATATGTCGTCCAAGTCGAGTTCGTAGCCGCTCTTTCCCACCTGAGTGGCCTTCAGGGCTGCCTGCATGGCGATGTCCGTGCACTTCTCAATGGCCTCTAAATCTGACTTCCCTATGGCCGGGGTGATGAGCGTCCTCACGACGTTCCTGAGCATGACGGGGTCGTTGGGCTTCACCTTGATCGCGAGCTTCGGCAGCAACTGCGTGGCGATATCACATGACCTTGAGAACCCCTCCGCCACAACTGCCGGGTGAACTCCCTTGCCGCACAACTCTGCGCCCCTCGCTACCAACCTAGAAGCCAAATAGATGGCCCTTGAAGCTCCATCTCCCTCATTCTTGTTGATTGTCTTGGCGACATCGACATACAACTTCCCCACGGGGTGCTCTATGTTCGCCTCTGAGAGTATGGTGGCTCCGCTCTTGCTGTAGGTGATATCTCCAAACGTCCCCACCATCATCTTGTTCATTCCGGCCGGGCCAAGTGAACTGCGTACCAACTCGCCGATCACGGCACTCACGGACAGGGTGTTCGTGATTGCATCGTCACCAGTTGTTCTTGAGACATTCTCCTTCAGAATGTACACCGGTTGCCCTTCTATCTGAGCTGGGACGGCTTGAGACATCTCAATCGGTTCGGGTTTTCGCCTCAGCCCAATAAAAGCTTTCTGCCCAAGTGTTTAAAAACGCCTCCGCTCGGCGAAACTACGGACCGAGATAGTTGGGCCGAGTGTACGATGCCAAGATCAAAAGGATAGGAAACGCCGTTATCGAGGCCTATTCCGGCCAACTCTCAACGGACTTCAGGTCCAACAAGGCGTTCCTGTCGGGAATCTTGAGCACCAAGTCGAAGTTCATGGTCAACAAGATCTCGGGCTATGTCACCTCTCAAATCAAGAGGCAGGTCGCGCAATCCCAGCCTGAGGAGGAACCCAAAGCAGAGCCGGAACCGACCGAAGGGACAGCGTAATCGCCATGGAAGTCCTGATGCCGAGCGAATCATATGGCTGGGCAAAGAGGAAGGTCGAAGAGGCAAGCATGGTCTTGGCCAGATATCCCACGAGCGTGACAGACGGCAACTTGCTGTTGGTCTCCTCGTTGTCCGAAGCGAGGGAGGCGCTGATGTACCTGCAGACAGGCAGCCCCAGAGGGTCTTCTGAGGTGTACATGCTGAGGGCGGGTGGGCAGATCCTATCAGAGTACGAAAGGTTGCTTGCGTACATCGACGGAGCAATCGAAATGGCAGGAAAGATGGACGGGCGCTCACCAAAACTCTACAACGTTACGTCTGCCTTGGTCTCAACCGTCAACGACCTTGTCAGCGCTGCTGGCGACCTCTGGGGGCTCGAGAGACCGCTGGGCGTCTAGACCTTTCTGCCAATAGTTCTGTCTACTAGGCTTGGTTCGAACCCTATGTCAATCAACCGCTGTCTGATCGCCTCTGGCGTGCCCTCGCCGAGTCGCTTCGCTATGGCCAGCATTGCCTCCCGATTCTCGTGGGGGAACACGACCCATTTCTCTGTCGTCCTCACAAAGAAGTCGGGCACGACCGAACTCCAAGGCTTGTAGAACACGGTCGCAATCGATGTGGATCTGGCCCCTCTCTCCTTTAGCAGGCGGGAGACGCACCCCAGGCTCCTACCGCTGTCGGCGACGTCATCGACGATCAACAGGTCGAGGTCACTGAGGTTCACGTCCGGAAGGTGCTCCACCTTTGGCTCGGGCTTCACCTTGTAGATGTCAGTGTAGTATTCCACCTTCACTATGGTTATGTCGGGGTTGTCAAGCTCGTCCGAGATGATCCTCGCGGGTACCAGACCTCCTCTGCTGATCCCGATTATCTTGTGGAACTTCCTCCCAGATGCTAGGATCCTGTCGACGAGTTCGAGACAGAGGTCATAGAGTTCGTCCCAATCGACGAGTTCATACTCCTGGTTCTCCAGCATGCTGCGACTGACCGGCGCTTCAAACGATTATTAAAGGTGACCAGGGACAAGGCCTCGTCATTTGCTGCTCAGGGAGATGGCAGGGGGATGGGCTGCCGCGGCCCTCGTATCAGTACCTAGAAGGGACTACTTCTCGGCAGTGCAGAGGGTCAGGGACGAAGTGAAATCCGCGTACGTTCAGGCCATCGATTCAGACCGCGTGCTCAACGCAAATCACCTCTTTCTAGCGCTGCAGAACGTGGTGTCTGCACACAGACACGGATACAACAAGATGAACAGGGTGGATTCTGAACTCCTGTTGGTGATTGCCGGCGTCAACAACTTCGAAGTTGCTGTGAAGAGGCTGGCTCCGAGAGCTGGCAGCAAGGCAGTCCTGCTCTCGTTCTCGGATAGGAAGGAAGACGTGCTAAGGTCGATGGAGCTGCTTGAACGATATGGCGGGGCAACGGTGGAGCAGTTCGAATTCACGAACGACTCCCCTCGCCTCCTCAGGCTGTCGTCCTTCTACGAGGTGCCAAGACGGGGCACGGAACAGCTGAGCGAGGACGAGCTGACAAGAGCGTTGGTGGAGAGGTCAGCGGTCTTCTACGCCAAGTACAGATGACATGTCTGTGACTCCTGCGATGAAGAAACCGCAGGAGATGCGAAGGTAGGCAACAACCTGAGGATGACGGAGGTCGACTGTCCGGATCCCATCCATGATCTTCGATATTGCCTGCATCCTCATCGGATCGCTGAACCCGACCCCCTCTATCTTGACGGCAGCGCTCTTCGACTTGGCTCTCCTCCTCATGAGGGAGTTCATCGCCCCACAGGCATCGTCTAGCTCCGCTGTCCTTCCGACGAAGGAACACCCTAAGGCCTTCTTCACGTATCTCAGCCTGCCGCCGTGATCGTTGAGATCCTTCAGCAACAGTCCATCTTCGATTCGTTCCTTATCTGGCAAACGGGCCACAACTCTCCCTCCTCCTAAGAACCCAAACAGCTCCATTGTCGCCCCTCGTTCGGCTCCAACGGCAAAGGCCTCAAGGAACGCGTCAACCTCGTATCCTCTGTTGGAGGAGATCAGCAGAAACCTCCCTTCTATCACGGAAGAAGTGACACCTACCTTGACAAAAACTTTTAACCTAGCAGGGCAATTGCCGAGAACAATGTCCGGGCCAACCGTCGTAGAGGTCGCGGGCCTCCACAAGGAGTATTTCCTCAGAGGTGGCACAGTCTACGCGCTAAAGGGCATAAACCTGTCCGTCAGCAAGGGTGAGTACCTCTCAATAATGGGACCCAGCGGCTCTGGAAAGACAACGCTGTTCAACATGATAGGGGGCCTCGACAAGCCGACAAAGGGCTCGGTCAAGATAGACAACGTAGAGCTAGCCGAGATGTCCAATCGTGAGTTGGCTTGGATGCGCAGCAGGAAGATCGGCTACATCTTCCAGACGTTCAACCTGATACCGGTCCTGACGGCCTCTGGAAATGTGTCTCTTCCCATGATATTCACAGGCATGAACAAGCAAGAGAGAGACAAGAAGGCAGCGGACCTCTTGAGGCTAGTCGGGCTTGGGGATAGACTCGACCACAGGCCCACGGAGCTCAGCGGCGGACAACAGCAGAGGGTGGCCATAGCTAGGGCATTGGCCAACGATCCCGCCATAATACTAGCTGACGAACCCACAGGTAACTTGGATCTCTCCACGGGTCTGTCCATAGTTCAACTCCTCTACAGGCTCAAGATAGAGAGGGACACCACAGTGATCTGTGCCACGCACGACCTGAAGATGGTGGACGTGAGCGACCGACTCGCTTGGATAAGAGACGGCCAGATCGAAAGGGTGGAGAGCAGGACTTCGATCTCGATAACTCCCGCGGATCTCGCGGAGTAGGAACGAGCGTCAAGCTCTTCCCTGACGACTTCTCTAGGAGGGGGTTGGGTTGATCAGAGTCGCTGTAATAGACAAGTCTGCCTGCAGGCCAAAGGACTGTGGCAAACCCTGCAGAAAGAGCTGTCCGGTTGTCAGGACCGGCAAGGAGGCAATCTACTTCACTGATGGCGCGCTTCCTCCGATAATCGACGAGGGCGTGTGCATAGGATGTGGCATCTGCGTGAAGCGCTGTCCGTTCCTCGCGACAAGCGTGGTGAACCTCCCAGACGAGATAGAGAAGGAGGCCTTCCACAGGCACGGCATCAACGGGTTCAAGCTGTTCAGATTTCCAGAGGTCAGAACCGGCGAAGTCATGGCGATAGTGGGACAGAATGGCACAGGGAAGTCGACGATCCTCAAGATACTGGCCAGCGAGATAAGCCCGAACCTGGGAGACCCACTCGGGACCCCTAGCATCGACGAAGTGGCGGAGCGGTTGAGGGGTACGACGACGTCTTCCCTGATCAAGAATCTCGCGAACCAAGAGGTGAGGGTCGTGCACAAACCGCAATACGTGGATCTGATCCCGAAGGCCGTGGCCGGTTCCGTGCGGGAGGTGCTATCCAGCGTCTCAGACGGCACGGGCGTGGACGAGGTCGCTCAGACGCTCCAGCTTGCCAACCTGTTGGATCGAGATGTCGGGCTGCTCAGTGGGGGCGAACTCCAGAGGCTCGCGATCGCCGCCGCGATGCTGAAGGACGGCGATCTCTACTTGGTGGACGAGCCGTCGAGCTTCCTGGACGTATCTCAAAGGATCTCTGTGGCTAGGGTGCTGCGTGGACTGAAAGAAAGGGGAAAGACACTGGTCATCGTGGAGCACGACTTAGGGCTGCTAGACTACCTGGCTGACTACGTCTCCGTGATATATGGCGAGCCAGGAGTCTACGGAGTCGTCTCCCATCTCATGTCATCCAGGGTGGGCGTGAACTCATACCTCGACGGCTATCTGAAGACGGAGAACATCAGGATCAGGAAGGATCCGATCCGTTTTATGACGCGACCTCCTCCAGGCGAGGTGGAAGCTGTGGAATCTCTCCGCTGGGAGCGCTCCTCAACTGACTTGGGTGGTTTCAGGCTCGAGGTGGAGGCTGGGTCGGCATTCATGGGGCAGGTTCTGGGGGTCGTCGGACCAAACGGCATAGGCAAGACGACGTTCCTCAGGAAGGTGATCACCGACTACTTCGGTGGCGACAACTCCTCGATAAGCTACAAGCCGCAGTACTTGAGCGGGGTCTTCTCTGGGACGGTTTCGTCAGTGCTCCAAACCAGCGCCGGAACGCAGGAGATCCCCTCTTGGGCCGAGACCGAGATAGTCAAGCCCTTGAGAATTGACAAGTTGATCGACAGGGAGGTGGACACCCTCAGCGGAGGGGAGCTGCAGTCCGTCGCCGTGGCCTCCACTTTGATTCACAAGTCCGACTACTACTTCTTCGACGAGCCATGCGCTTACCTCGACGTCGAGCAGAGGATGGCGGTCCAGAGGGCCATCAGGAGGATCGCCGAGGCAAAGGCCGCCGTAGCCTTCGTCGTGGAGCACGACATCCTCTTCGTGGACTTCGTTTCCGACAGGCTCATAGTGCTCGACGGCGAACCCGGGGTCTCGGGACACGTCAACCCGCCGACCTCGATGAGGGATGGAATGAACAGGCTACTCTCCTCCCTCTCGATAACTTTCAGAAGAGACGTGGACTCTGGACGCCCTAGGATAAACAAGCCCGGATCAAGGGCGGACCAAGAGCAGACGGCATCAGGGGACTACTACTACATCTCCTGAGCACGACAACCCTTTTCAACCCGCGCGGCGAGGGAAACGCGATGAAGACCCCCGCGATAATAATCAACTTCAAGGCGTACCAAGAGTCCCTCGGCAAGAGATCGTTGGAGCTGGCGAAAGCTGCCGAGAAGGTGTGGAAGGAGAAGGGGGTGACCATAGCCGTTGCTCCACAACCTGTCGACCTCAGGGCAGTCGTCTCACACGTCGAGGTCCCGGTTTTCGCGCAGTCGTTCGACCTCGTTCAGGCCGGAGCCTTCACTGGGTCGACCACGCTGGAGGCCGTCAAGGATTCGGGGGCTGACGGGTTCATACTGAATCACTCCGAGAGGAAGGTCAGCATCTCCCTGATCAGCGGGGCGGTTGGCTCTGCCAAGTCACTGAAGCTCATCTCACTGGTGTGTGCTGACACTCCGGAGGCGACTGGAGCAGTCTCCGCCCTGAACCCGGACTTCGTCGCGATAGAGCCCCCGGAACTCATAGGTACAGGAATACCGGTGTCGAAGGCCAAGCCAGAGGTCGTGACGGGATCGATCGATCGCGTGAGGAGGGTCGGGTCGACGTCAAAGGTCATCTGCGGGGCAGGGATATCGACGGCGGAGGACGTGCGGGCAGCCCTGAAGCTGGGGACCGTCGGAGTCCTGCTGGCGAGCGGGGTCGTCAAGGCCAAGGATCCGCTTGCTGTCATCTCAGATATGGCGGACGCCTGCCTATAGGACCTTCGGATTAGCTCCCTCTGACAAGCCTGATGTACTCTCGTGCTATCTTGAGATCCTCAAGCGCCTCTCGTGCCTCGCAAGGGGGGCGTATCTCCCCTTTGATCGCCCTCACGAAGTTCATGGCCTGTTGTCGCATCGCCCCCGTCCACGGGAGTTGCGGCACACACGTCTGCGGGATCGACTGTTCGCCCGGGTCCCTAAATACCTCAACTCTCCCAGGCCGGTTCTGAACCAAGGGGGCTGGCAATTCCAACTTCATCCACCCGTGCCTGAAGCAGGTGATCGCCGACTCCTGCCAGTCGACCGTGGTGAAATAGGGGGCGGCCTCTATGACCCCCGCGACCCCACCATCGCTCTGAGCTACGATCAGGACCTTCGACCCATCAACGTACTTGACTGAGTAGGGCTCCCCCAGCAGGTGCCTGAGCAGGTTCACTTGGTGAATGTAATAGTTGACGAATTCCAGGTACTCCTTGTATGTCTGTTCGTCCATGTCGCGCGCCGGAGGATCTCGCTCAAGTTGCTGAACTGGGTCATCCGTGACTATTCGATCGACAAAACCATTGGCTATCCAGTCTCCCGGGGGCATGGTTATCCGAACGTATCGCATCTCTCCGAGTTCGCCAGTTCCTTTCAACCTGTCGATCCCCTCCTTGACATACATCGTAGCAGGGTCGCTGCGTTTGTGATATCCGACCATCAGCCAGGTTCCGCTTCTGTCAACAGCCTGCACGATTCTCTCACCAACCTCTACTGATCCGGCGAGGGGCTTCTCTATGAACACTGGGACTCCAGCCCTTAGTATCTCGGGCACGAGTACCCCGTGTCTGGTGAACGGCTGTGCGGCCACGATGCCATCCAATTGCTCCTTCTCCAACATCTCCTTGTGATCTCGGTAGACTCGGGGCACGCCGTATTTCTCCGCGACCCTCTTCGCCAACTTGGGCCGTATTTCGGCGATCGCTTCAACCTCGCAATCTGGCAGAACTGCGTAGTTCTTGAGGTGGGCGCATTGTCCCATCGAGCCGACGCCGACAAAGCCTATTCTGACCTTTCCCATTCGAGATCACCTGCTCTCCTCAGATTTCTTCTGACCCACGGTCTCTGGCCCTAGGTTCTTGAATATGAATAGGCCCTCCTTTCCAGGGGCAACGATGTCGAGGCGGCCGTCTCTGTCAATGTCTGCGATGGACATGAAGATGCCCGTGCCAGAAGCCTCGCCAGCCCTTCCGTAATCTATGACTTGCTTCGTGAAGAATCGCCCGTTCCACTTGAAGCAGAATAGCCCGACGACCTCAGTCTCCCCCGCTTCGTTTCCGCAGTGAGCTCTGTATCGATTCCCCGTTACCAGTTCCCGCTCTCCGTCCCCGTCGATGTCCACGTAATGCATCTCATGATACTGAGAGAAATACGGGTCGATCGGGACACGTTCCCAGCTCCTCCTCCCGTCACTATCGAGCGACTGTTGGTAATAATCCAAGCCATAGCCGTGTGCCTGTCCGACGACTAGCTCCGCAAGGCCGTCGCCATTCACATCGGCGACGATTATAGGTACGCTCGCGGTCCCGAGGTCGAACTCTCCATGAAGCGTCCACTGCCCCTTCAGCGGGTCCGACGGGGGCTTCAACCACCCTTTTCTGAACACAAGCTCTCCACGACCGTCGCCGTCTATGTCGCCGAACCCCAGACCATGTGATGTGACGCCGTCCCAGATCTTGTGTTTGCGGAATTCTCCAGTTCCTCTGCCGGAACTATCCTTGGCGAGCTTGTACACGAGCATCGGACTGCCAGGTGTGTTCGGCACTATCTCGAGTTCACCATCCCCATCCACATCCCACGCTCGCGTCGTTTCTATGCTGCCGCACTCGTCTATGACGTGCGTCTTCCACTCCACTGTCTCCCCGCGTGGATTCTCCCTCCAATAGAGGGTCTTTCCGAACCATCCACCCGTTATGATGTCCAAGTACCCGTCCCCGTTGATGTCCAAGGGGATCGTGGAGAAGTCATCGTAGTATTCTCCCGATGCCATCACGTCGCACAGCTTGTGCTTCTTCCAGTCCGGCCCCTCGTACCAATTCCCGCCGCACACGATGTCGGGAATACCGTCATTGTTGACATCGAACACTCCTGCAGACTCAAAGGCCACATCGTCCAACTTGGTTTTCTCCCATTCGGTCCTCCTGAAGGTCAAGTTCCTCTAGTCGTGCACAACTCGCCTAATATGTTCAAAGCACTCCGCTGGAACGTCAAAACGCCTCGAGATTCTCCATGCAGTCCAGACCTGTCCAAGCCATCTTGCTAAGGCTTATTTTCCTCCGATTCCGTAGTGATAGGCCACAACGATGGGATCAACAATAGGAGGACTACTTGTGGGTGCTGGCCTAACGTTGCTTCTCTTGTCTGCTTCTGGGGTATACATAGTTCAAGGCTACGGCTCAATCTACGCCCAAGTGATCTCGAGCAAGACGATGGTCCTGCAACTGGGCAGCCTGATGAATTCCACGCTCATCGACGACCTCTTGGACAGCTACGACGCGATTGTGAACATGACAGGGGATCTCGATTCCTTGGTGACCGGCTATGAGGAGCTGGCAGATCTCCTCCCTCAGATTGAGCCACTGATATCCACGTATCAGGATCTGGCTGCCTTAGTGCCAGAGCTTGATAACATGAGCCAAGCCTATGCCGACCTCTATCCCCAGATTCTCCAGCTTGAGGGCAATGTCAGCGACTTCTATGACTTCACACACTCGGCAGATTACAACGCCACACTAGCAGATCTGGGGGCGCTCGCCACTCTCCTAGCCAATCCAATCGTCCAGCCGATCGCCGGGGGTTACATTCCGAAGGTGCAAACAGCCGAGGCCAACATGAAGCAGGCTCAGGTTATGACGAGCTTGGCGATGAACATAATTGGGGCAATCGATCTGTTTCCCCCCGAGGAGTTGCAGGGGTATCTGAACCAGCTGAAAGCAGCCATCCAAGCCTTCCCGCCGGACACAGCCTCTGACTACTTCTCCAGACTGAGCCAGCTCGTAGAGACGTATCCGCCGAGCACGTTGAGCAGTTACCTCTCCCAAGTCGAGGATCTGGCGACCCAAGTTCCGTCCGCGACCCTGAGAACCTACATGTCCCAAGCTAGATCCGCTGTTACGAACGCGCTACAAATGTACCGAGTTGTCGAGCAGTACGCCCCAGACACGTTCCAGTCCTACTTCGTCATCGGGATGGGCCTGGGAGGCGTTTTGGCCTTGGGCGGCGTAGCTCTCATCGTCATGGCGTCAAGAGCTTCAAAGAAGGGTGGGCCAGCAGGGGCTAAGGCGGCAGAGGCCAGTTAGAACCAACCGAGCATGAAGTCCTCCTAGCTGGGGAGACAGGTTCACCTCGACTGCTTCTACCCACCGTCCACTCCATCTCCCACGAGGAGGTACGTCATGGCCAAGGTCATCGAAGGGATGGCTCGATAACGTGTTCCGATCGTGGGGTCGACCCCACGCGGAAAGGGTAGACTTCCTCTTATTCACACGGACAATGCGAAACACTTATCACAAACATAAGCACTACATGGCGCGATATTGCTTCATCCGAAAATCGGGGGAGCATACTACCAGATGGGCTTCCACGATGGATCCCTGCTGTTCAAGAGAGGGTTCAAAGTCCCGACGCCTTCGGTTGAAAGGGCAGAGTTCGCGAGGAACAGCGAGGATGAAGTGAGAAGGATCTTCCCCGAGATCTTGGACGAGGTGAGCGGGTTCGCAGATGCCTGTCAAGCTTCATACGAGGACGCATTGGGTTTCGTCTTGGGTTACGGCGTCTTCGGAGGACTGACATTGGCATGCAGTGCCTTCGCCTCTGTGAACGGCTCCGATGTCGTGTTCGGCAGGAACTACGACTACTATTACGCGCTCGGACAACAGTCGAGGGCCTACCTCACCTGTCCGGAGGGCGGCCTGTGGAACGTCAGTCAGTCTGACATCTTCACTGGGAGGGAAGGAGGAGTCAACGAGAGAGGGTTAGCCATAGCCATCTCGGCTGTCGAGGAAACCGCGATTAGACCCGGCATGAACTTCACCCTGACCGTCAGGTACGTGCTCGACAAATGTGGAACCGTTGATGAGGCCGTGAAAGTGATGTCGGAGATGCAGCATTCTACAGCCAACAGCTTCCTGCTAGCCGACAGGGGCGCCAACCTAGCCGTGGTAGAGGCAGCTCCCGACAGGGTGAGGACCAGAAGGCCGAGCGAGGGTGAGCGCTTCATAGTGTGCACCAACCACTATATTCACCCCGAGATGTTCGAGATGGAGAATAGGGAGAAAAGGTGCTGGGATTCCGAGGTCAGATACAACGCGATATACAGCATGCTGAAGAGTCGGCAAGGATACATTGGCATTGCGGAGGCACAGGCGATACTCTCGGATCACACTGGCTGCGTGTGCTTCCATGACAAGGAAAACGGCCTTGGGACTCTCTGGTCTGTGGTCGCCACGCTCAAACAACAGAGGGTGTTTCGCGCCGAGGGTCACCCATGTAGGAACGCTTACAGAGAGGATCTCCGCCTTAACAGGGCTGTCGGGCTGCGCAGCAACTGATGAAACCAATGAAACGAACCTCCCTAATGTCCTTGCTCCTCATCGCCCTCGATTCTTGAGTCGAGAGTATGTAGTTGCCTTCGGTGACCTCGTCGATGATGCCTCTGAACTTCTCCAAGTTCCTCACCTTGACCCACCCTTCGAACATCAGGAAGAAGTCTGACGTGCTGGTTCTTCTTATGACGGCCAAGTTGTTTCTCAGCAGAAGGAGATCCTTGAAGAAAGCTGACTCTCGGAGCCAATCTTGACCTTTTTCAGGTTCTCCCGCCTCCTTATCCTGTCCCTATCTCTTTCAGCGTCTGCTCGGCACCTTCGTAGACCTTATCCTCTCTATCCTTGGAAAGAGGAACGGGGGATGTCTTGTCTTTCTCAAGCAACTGGTTGATCACGCCGGCCTTCGGGAGCTTGGCCAAGGCGGCATCACACCTAGCAATCAGCGCCTCGAGGCGGTCCCTCTCTTGGACCACGTCAGATTCGTCTTTGCTTAACCCAGGGGCCATGTCCTCGCCAATCTCCTTCAGCTGAAGAATCTCGAGCTTGCTTACGTCCTCCAGGAAAGGCTCTTCTCGCGCGACGGGTAGTCGCAGTAGTACTCTCTTCATCCAAGGTGGCGTAAGCATATCAGAATTCGCAAACAGGAGGGCTGGATCTAGGGTTTGGAGCTCCAAGTGCCCGCAATTCGAGGCCTTCCAAGCCAGTTTCGAGGTCAGAGGGGTTTCCCGTCAAGGATGAGAACTGCAAAGCTGCGCTTATCGCGCATTCACTGGCTTTTCTTGGAGTGATCTCAACCACGGTATTCTAGGGTACCTTCCAATCGGATGTCTCTCGATGAGCTTCCGACGAGAACCTTGAACTCGCCGTTCTCAGCCGCCCAACCTTTCGTCTTCTCGGACCAGAAGGAAAGGTCATCCCTTCCAAGAGCGAAGACCACTGTCTCCCTCTGCAGTGGTTTGAGATGTGTCTTCTTGAACCCCTTCAGTTCCTTTAGAGGGCGTTCCACGCTCGCCTCGACGTCGTGGATGTAGAGTTGGATGACTTCCGCTCCAACGCGATTCCCAGCGTTCGTGATGTCGACCGAGGCCTCGGTGCCGGCGATCCTGAGGTTATCGTAGGCAAACTTAGCGTAGGACAACCCATGCCCGAAGGGGAACAGAGGCTCGATGCCTCTGGCGTCGAAATGGCGGTAGCCAACGAAGATCTCCTCGTCATAGTGCACCTCTGCCCCACCTGGGAAGGTTCTCTCGGAGGCGTGGGCTGGTGAATCAGAGAGCTTCCTCGGGAGGGTCAGGGGGAGCTTCCCAGATGGGTTCACATCTCCGAACAGCACAGACGCAATCGCGTGACCCGTCTCCTGACCAGCGTACCAAGCCTCAAGCACGGCTGGCACCTTCTCCAACCAACCGTCCATGGTCACAGGGCTGCCATTGATCAAGACCACGACTGTCCTCGGATTCGCCTTCACTATGTCATTGATCAAATCAGCCTGGCCCGCTGGCAACTCAAGGCCTTCCCTATCCTCTCCCTCGGTGTCGTCCCCCTTGAGAAGTATGCCATGGGACAGCCCCGCAAAGACTACCGCGACATCGGCCTCGGACGGCTCCTTCACGATTTCCACCCTGCTGCCACACCTCTCCCTTAGGCCCTCCAGAGGGGTGACCTCATGCGGCGGTCTGACCATGGAGCTGCCGCCCCCAAGGGCATGTCTCTTGTCGGCGTTTGGCCCCAGTACCGCGATCTTCTTGATATCCTCCATCCTCAGGGGTAGGATAGCAGGTTCGTTCTTGAGCAGAACGATCCCCTCTTCTGCGATCTGTCTGGACAGCGCTTGATGTTCTCCGGTGTTGCGGCTTCCAGGAGGTAGGTCTCGCTCGTCACCGAATAGGCCCACAAGGAACATCACCCTGAGCAGCCCAGTCAAGTTCCTGTCGAGAGTCCGTTCGTCAAGCCCGCCCGCCTCGAAGGCTCTCCCCAGTGCCTTCTCGCTGTAAACGCTGCCTCCTCCCGGCATCTCAAGGCTGAGACCTGCGTTGACGCAACTCTCAGTGCTGGTCGCAGGCTTGGCGGCGTACCAATCGGAGACGACGAATCCCCTGAAGCCCCACTCCTTCCTCAGCCTCTCGACCAGCAGATCATTGCTCTCGCAGCAGTAGACCCCATTGACCTTGTTGTAAGCCGCCATCACTGACCAGGCATCCGCTTCCCTCACGACTGCCTCGAAAGCCTGCAGGTAGATCTCCCGCAGCGCTCGTTCGCTGACCTGCGCGCTGACCCTTCCGCGGTTCGTCTCTTGGCTGTTGCAGGCGAAGTGCTTCACGCAAGCTGCCACGCGTTGGCTTTGGATCCCCTCCACCACTGCGACCGCCATCTCGCGATTGAGGTATGGATCCTCAGTCTGGTACTCGAAGTTGCGGCCACAAAGTGGGGTTCTGATTATGTTGATGGCGGGCGCGAGGACCATCTGGTACCCGATGGAGCGCACTTCTTGAGCCAGAGCAACCCCGAACCGTCTCGCGAGGCCTGGGTTCCACGTCGCTGCCCGGCAGATGCCGGTCGGGAAGTACGTCCCCTTCTTGAACGCAGAGAGGATCGCGCCGAGCCCATGGGGCCCGTCCACCATCCTGAAGCCCCTGATGCCCAATCGCTTCACGGGCCTCGTCGACCACAGGTTTCTCCCGGCGCATAGCGAGAGCTTCTCCTTCAGGGTCAGTCGTTTCAAGAGGTCGGCCGTTCTGTCGTCGACGCTCAATCTTTGGTTCATGAAGGGGAGCCCTGCCAGCTCATCATTGACCACTTCGCTGTTCACGTAGGTCAACTCTGTTTCTGCGGTTAAATGAGTTCCTACGTTCCTCATGCACTAGTGATAGTACGAGAACCGCATCCTCTTACTAAGCTCGCTCGTGTCCAATGGTTTCTTCAAGGTCACCTGTACGCTCCTCTCGGCCCTCGGAACCATATCAAAACAGTTATCGCTAAGGTCTACAGTCGAGCCTCTGATCTGAAGCTCAAGCGCCTTCACGGTGGTGTCCGAACGGATCCTCACGTCAAACTTCCTCTTGGTCTTGTCAAGAGCCTTCACGCTGGTGAGCTTGATCTTTGGCTTCCTGAAGGCGATGTGCTTGGGCTCATCGAGGAACAGGATGTCATGGCGGTCCTGCAACCCTTTGACTCTGAGGATCCCAGCCACCACAATAGTCGTTGGGTCGGTCGCCCTGACTTCAGATAGGGGAATCCGCACGCACAGCTCCGACTTGTTTGCCGGAACTTCAACGTCACGGGTTCTGCTGAATGTCCTCTCGTCTCCATTGTTATAGGCGACCGCCTCAAGGGTGCCGTTCTTCTCTGCCGGCAAGTCGCTCACGATCCAAGCTTCAACAGAGTCGCCGTTCAGGACCAGACTCAGAGTCACGCTGTCGAAGGCTCTCCTGACGTAGTAGTATGATGCCTTCGGCCTCCCATAGTAGTCAACCAGACTCCAACTGGCCACAGGCCAGCAGTCGTTGAGCTGCCAGATCAGCGCCCCTGCCGTCTTGAATTTCCTGCGCCTCCAGTGCATGATCCCGGCCTTCATAGCCTCCCCTTGGTTGACCTGAGTCAAATAGGAGAACATCCTGATGTCGCCGGGAACCTTGAAGTGGTGCGAGAGGAACCACACCAATCTCTCAGCGCCTCTAATCTGCTTGTTGTGATGTTCAATCACCTCACTCTGTGGATATCTGTCCCCAAGGGTCGTGAACTTCGTTATTGTTTCGATCGAGGGTAATGACTGGAAGCCGAACTCGCTCACGAACCTCCCGTTGTCCTTCAGGTAGTCCGAATGATCCTTCATGCCTGACCACACGTCCCAGCTGTGTCTGTCCCCCTCGCTTTGCGAGTTTGGATCTTCTCCCCCGTACGGGCTGCTCGGCCAATAGAACGTCGTTGGATCAAGTCTGGCGCAGACCTCAGGGAGGATCTCGTGGTATACGGTGCGGCCGTAGAATACGTCCCGCTTGCCGAACCAGCCGGCCTTGAAGCCCCACTCGTTCTCGTTGTTACCGCACCAGATCGCAAGGCATGCGTGGTTCCTGAGCCTCTTCACTACCTCTTCCGCCTCCTTTCTACACGCACCTAGGAACCATTCCTCCTCAGGGTACTCCGCGCACGCGAACATGAAGTCTTGCCACACCAAGATGCCCTTCTCATCGCACAAATCGTAGAAGTCCTCGCTCTCGTATGCGCCGCCTCCCCAGACCCTGAGCATGTTCATGTTCGCATCCTTGGCCTTGCCCAACAAATAGTCATGTCGGTCCTTGCTGACCTGTGGGAGGAACGAATCCGCCGGAACCCAGTTCGCTCCCTTGCAGAAGATCGGCACGCCGTTGACCTTGAAGTAGAAGTTCTTTCCTTCCTCGTCCTTCTCTTGGACTACCTCGATCCTTCTGAATCCGACTTTCTTGCTCAGCTCGTCGAGAATCACTCCGTCCTTAGCAACCTCTATCCTGAGATCGTAGAGCGCTTGGTCTCCGTAGCCGTTGGGCCACCACAGTTCGGCCCTTTCCAAGGCAAACTCGAACGCGAAGTTGTTGTGCCCGATGGTCAGTTTCCTCCTCTCGCTTCCGTGGCGTTCATAGCCGTGTCCCTTCAACGAGGCGGAGACTTCAACCTCTCCTTCTTCGACTGCGTCAACGCAGACGCTGATTGCTGCGCTCGCAGAGCCCTTAGACACTTCGATGTTCGGCCTGAAACTTAAGGAGTCCAACCTGCAGACATCGTACGCCTCCAGTCGCACTGGCCTCCATATGCCGGAAGTCGGCAACCTCGGCCCCCAGTCCCAACCGAAGGAGTACTGAGCCTTTCTGCCATAGACAACGGGGAAGTAGAAAGCTCCGCTCAACTTGACATCCCTGCTGGCATGCATCGCCTCGAGAGTCCTGGTCGGGGAATCGAGTCTGACCACTATGACGTTCTCACCATTCCTCAGGAGGTTCTTCACGCCAAGCCTGTGCCCGTAGAACATGTTTGAGAGGCTCCCGGCCTTCTTGCCGTTCACCCACACCGTCGCAAAGGTGTCCAATCCTTCGAACACCAAATCAACCCTGTCAGACTTCAGCACGTCATCGTCGATGATGAACCTCTTCCTGTACCACCAATCCTTGCCCTCGACCCACTTGACCTCAAGCTCGTTGAGTCGGTAGAACGGATGCGGGATCTTCTTCAAGCGAATCAAGTCAAGGTGAACTACCCCAGGGATGCGGGCTTCCATCCAGTCGGAGTCATCGTAGCGGGGCTCAGACGGCTCCTCCCCGTCGCCCTCGCCAGCATCGAACCCTTTCAGCAGCCACGCTCCGTT
>Ga0172365_10000952_pt1 | contig 20426 bp, 13 predicted proteins | sample LakKivSesite48cm_FD_114535 | JGI IMG/M metagenome (GOLD analysis project Ga0172365, IMG submission 114535) | Sediment microbial communities from Lake Kivu, Rwanda - Sediment site 48cm | ecosystem: Environmental > Aquatic > Freshwater > Lake > Sediment | place: Rwanda: Western Province, Lake... | reverse complement strand
CATTTTATCTGACGAGACCCTGCAATGCCTGCTGGCAGACCCGGGTTGTGGCTCAGGGGATGAATTGGAAAGGCTTATCTCCTTTGTTGCAGCAAACAGGCTGGAACCCGTAAGAATTATCTGTACGCATGGACATGTGGATCATATCCTTGGTGCAGGATACCTTGCAGCACATTTTTCTATTCCCGTATTCATTCACAGGGCTGACTTTCCTTTTATAGGAAGGTCAGCCGAACAGGCGGAAATGTTCGGACTGATGATGTCTGTAAAACCTCAGGCAGACGGTTTTATCGGGGATGGGGAAATGATCAGGTTTGGAGATTCTGAGCTGAAAGTCCTGCACCTGCCGGGACATTCGCCGGGAGGGATAGGATTATACTGCAAGGAACAGGATTTTGTCCTTGCAGGGGATGTGTTGTTCAGGGGCAGCATTGGCCGAACGGATCTGCCGGGAGGAAATTATGAGACACTGATTAACAGCGTACGGACAAAATTAATGACGCTTGATGATAAGACCATAGTGTATTGCGGACATGGGCCCGATACAACCATTGGGGAGGAACGTATCAATAACCCTTTTCTCCTCTGAACTATTCTGCAACATATATTTTCATTGCACTACGAGACAACATCTTGTTACTTTTGTAGTGCTCTGAAAAAATGCTATATGGTTGGGATTAATAATATTGCGTTTATTTGAAGATAACCGGGGGCTGCGGGCTGCAAAGCCGGATGATATCATGTTTATGAGCTTTTATCATTGGAAAAATCAGAATATAATAATATAAATATTATGAATGATAGTTTTCAGTCAAGGCATATCGGACCCCGTGAGAGGGATCTTGAGGCAATGCTTAAAGTTGTGGGTGTTGATTCTCTTGATGACCTGGTTCAGAAGACAATCCCTGGTGAGATAATCATGAAGGAACCGCTTAAACTGCCTGATGGTATGACAGAATTTGAATACTTCAATTATCTGCGGGAGCTTGCATCGAAGAATAAACTGTATAAAACCTATATCGGCATGGGCTGGTACCAAACGGTCATGCCTGCAGTCATTCAGAGGAATATTCTCGAGAACCCGTCCTGGTATACTTCTTATACCCCCTACCAGGCTGAGATATCCCAGGGAAGACTTGAAGCTTTGCTGAACTTCCAGACCATGGTTATGGAACTTACCAGGATGGAGATTGCCAATGCATCACTGCTTGATGAGCCTACAGCAGCAGCGGAAGCTATGAACATGCTGTTTCATTCCATGCCTAAGGAAAAAGTCCGTTCAGGGGCTAATAAATTTTTCGTTGACAATAATATTTTCCCACAAACGCTGGCAGTTTTGCAGACAAGGTCAAAATTCGCAGGAATAGAACTTGTTACCGGAACTGTTGATGATTTCAAACCAGGTGAGAGCTTTTTCGGGCTGTTTATCCAGTATCCTGGAGCAGATGGCAGCATAAGGGATCACAGCAAGCTGGTAAGGGAATGCAGGGCAGCGAATGTTTTTGTGGCTGTTGCTGCCGACCTGTTGAGTCTCACATTGCTTGCTCCTCCCGGTACATGGGGCGCCGACGTGGTCATCGGATCAACACAACGGTTCGGCATCCCGGTCGGATATGGTGGTCCGCATGCCGCTTATTTTGCTGCCAGGGAAGTGTTTAAGAGGCAGCTACCGGGCAGGATCATCGGTGTATCCGTTGACAGGCATGGTGCTCCTGCGCTGCGCCTGGCCTTGCAGACACGTGAACAGCATATAAAACGGGAAAGAGCGACCTCCAACATCTGCACTGCGCAGGCGTTGCTTGCCACTATGGCCGGGATGTATGGAATCTATCACGGACCCGAAGGACTTAAAAATATTGCCTCACGGGTACATGCGCTGGCGGTGACACTTGCTGAAAGACTCACTGCTATTGGATTTATCCAGGAAAATGAACACTTCTTTGATACCCTCAGGATCAGAATGCCTGAAGGAGTGACTGCTGAATCAGTCAGGATGCAGGCACTTCAGCATGAAATAAATTTCTGGTATCCCGACGATGAGACCATCCTTATCAGCCTGGATGAGACAACCACCCTTGCCGACCTGGAAGGGATCATAAAAGTTTTTACCGCAGCAGGAAAAAGAAAGTATGTTCCTGCCGGCATCCTCGCAGCAAGCCTGAGAATTCCGGAGATGCTTATCAGGACAGGCAGCTTCATGACCCAGGCGGTATTCCACGATTACAGGTCGGAGACCGATATGATGCGTTATATCAAACAGCTGGAACGGAAGGATTTTTCCCTTACACACTCGATGATCTCACTGGGATCGTGTACGATGAAGCTGAATGCTGCTGTGGAAATGTTGCCACTGAGCTGGCCGGAATTTGCTCATATGCACCCATTTGTCCCTGCAGACCAGGCAGAAGGTTATCAGCAGCTGATAAGCGAGCTGGGTAATGCTCTCAGGATCATAACCGGTTTTGAGGGGATAACTTTTATGCCTAATTCCGGTGCTGCAGGTGAATACACAGGGCTTATGGTCATCAGGGCATGGCATGAACATAATGGTCAGTCCCACAGGGATGTCTGCCTGATCCCGTCTTCTGCTCATGGCACTAATCCTGCAAGTGCCGCGATGGCAGGCATGAAGGTGGTTGTTGTTGGCTGTGATGATCGGGGAAATATAAGGCTGAATGAGCTCAGGGATCTGGCTGTACAGTATCATGACAGCCTGGCTGCGTTTATGATCACATACCCTTCCACCCACGGTGTATTTGAAGAAGATATCCTTGAAATGGTGCGGATCATTCATGAACACGGTGGACAGGTATATATGGACGGGGCTAATATGAACGCACAGGTCGGTCTGACCAACCCGGCTATACTGGGAGCCGATGTTTGTCACCTGAATCTGCATAAGACATTTGCCATTCCCCATGGCGGGGGAGGTCCGGGGATGGGCCCGGTGGCCGTGGCATCTCACCTGGTTGAATTCCTGCCAACCCATCCACTGGTGCCAACAGGTGGAGTAAATGGCATCTCTGCTGTAGGAGGTGCTCCCTGGGGCAGCGCATCCATTCTGCCTATTGCCCATGCGTATATAAAAATGCTTGGGGGGAAAGGACTCACAATGGCAACCAAATATGCGATCCTCGATGCTAATTACATCGCTTATGCACTGAAGGGCTTTTATCAGCTGGTCTATACCGGTAAGAACGGATATGTCGGGCATGAGATGATCCTTGATTGCCGCAGCTTTAAGGCCCTGGCCGATATTTCTGAATCGGATATTGCAAAGAGGCTTATGGATTATGGTTTTCATGCGCCAACCCTTTCTTTTCCGGTCCATGGTACACTGATGGTCGAACCCACAGAAAGCGAATCCCTGAAGGAGCTTGACCGCTTTGTTGCGGCCCTGAAATCGATCTGTCTTGAGATAAAGGAAATTGCGGAAGGAAAAGCCGACAGGGAGAATAATGTTTTGAAAAATGCCCCTCATACTGTAGAAGAAGTTACCGCTGACAACTGGATATACCCTTACAGCAGGGAAAAAGCTGCCTGGCCGCTGCCATGGATCAGGAGGAATAAGTTCTGGCCTGCTGTGGGCCGTCTGGATGATGGCTATGGTGACAGGAATCTTATATGTTCGTGCCTGCCTCTTGAAGAATACAGGAAGGGGAAGTACTCCGCTCTTTAAATCCTTTTAGCAACACCGATAGCATGGCGGGAAATAACCGTTTGCCTGCAGGTTCTGTGACCATTACTTATGTTGTACAGCTGTAAATAGAGATTAATCGGTGCAAAAACAGACAAAAAAAAAACGGTAATCCGGTATGATATTCCGGCTATTTAGTCATTAAGGGTTGAGAATTGATTTATTAACCCTTAATTCAACCATCATGAGAAAAGGAATTAATAAGGTGACCCTTGTCGGAAATGTCGGGGATACACCTAAGGTCAACACCATCAGTGAAAATCTGAAAGTAGCCAGGTTCCCGCTGGCAACCAATGAGTACTATGTTGACAAGGATGGTAACGAGGTTCAGAAAACCGAGTGGCATACCATCGTCGCCTGGAACAAAAAGGCCGGCGTAGTTGAAAGTTATGTTAAAAAAGGTGATGCCCTGTATGTGGAGGGTAAGATCCAGACTTCTTCCTGGGAGGACAAGGACGGGAACAAGCGCTATTCCATCGAGATTAATTGCGATGATTTCCTGTTCCTGTCATCAAAGAACAAGGTGGAGGCAAAGTAGATTTCTTTGCGGGTATCCCGGCCTGCGGCAATGTTTATCGTCCGGGCTGGGATTCTTTTATGCTGTCAGATGGGGAATGACGGACTTCTGTAACCAGGCATTTGCCCGGGCCTACGGGCAGCCTTTCCTGCCAGAACACAGTTGCTGCCAGGCTTATTCAGGGGTCTGTCCATTCAGATTACTTTGCTGTTGTATCATTGATGAGTAAGGCTTCCCGGATGATCCTCATATATATTTCCTGTTCACTGGAACCGAAGGCACGTATCTGTTTGGGAACAATACTCTCACGGGTCATCCCCGGTATTCCATTCAGCTCGAGAAAATATAACTTGTCAGCTGAATAGATAAAGTCAATCCTGACTATGCCTTTACAGCCAAGAAGATCATAGATCCTTGAAGCAAGCTGCTGGCATTCATGTGAAAGTCGGTCAGGTATATCTGCGGGAGTGACTTCATCTGATAATCCGGGAGTATATTTGGCTTCATAATCGAAAAATTCCTTTTTACTGATGATCTCGGTAACAGGGAAAATCATCTCCTGATCACGGAATTTAACCAGCCCGCAGGTAAGCTCACGTCCGTCAAGAGCTTCCTCAACAATCAGCTGGCTGTCTTCTTTCCAGGCTGTCTCAAGTGCCGTTACCAGCTGTTCTTGCCGCATGACTTTTGACACCCCGAAGCTGGATCCCCCGCAATTTGGTTTGACAAAACAGGGCAGGCCTGTTTCTTTGATTATCCGGCTGATATATGCTTCCTCTTTTTTCGGGATAAGTATAGCTTTTGCAGTGGGAATGCCGAAGTTGCCCAGGAAAGATTTACAGCTGAACTTATTAAAGCTGAGTGCAAGGGGTAATACACCGGATGAGCTGTAAGGAATACCCAGAAGATCAAAGTATGCCTGCAGCTTTCCGTCCTCACCCGGTGGTCCGTGCATGGCAAGAAAGGCAAAGTCAAAACGGATCTCTTTGTTGTCAGTGTTGAAACTGAAGTTGTTTTTGTTTACAGGAATGGAACTATGCTCATCTGTTGTAACAAACCAGCCCTCTTTCCTGATAGTAACAACATAAGAGGTACAGATACTGTCATCAAGGACAGATTTAACCTGTGTTGCACTTTTAAGGGAAATAACCAGTTCTGACGAGTCACCCCCGGTAATTATGGCTATGTTTTTTTTCATCAGGGGAAAAAGTAACTCTGCTTTTGTGTTAACGTCTGATTTAAGCTGCACGATCCCGGTAACGCTATAACATGATCAGCAGCTTTCTCTTACGGTTTGTAAATGTAATCAATTTTCGTTTGTCCTGTTTCGTGTGTATTCCCGCCATTTTTCAATGACCTGTTGCATATCATCCGGCATTGGCGAATCAAAACTCATAACTTTTCCTGTGCGGGGGTGCCGGAATTCAAGTGACCTGGCATGCAAGGCCTGTCCTGGCAGCAACCTGAAACAGTTATTGACAAACTGTCGGTAACTGGCTGATGTTGTTCCTCTCAGAACCTTATCTCCTCCATACTCTGTATCATTGAATAAAGGATGATGGATATGCTGGAAATGAACACGTATCTGGTGTGTACGACCAGTCTCCAGCCGGCATTCAACAAGGCTGATATAACCGAATCGTTCAATAACTTTATAATGGGTTACTGCCGGCTTTCCTCCTGAACCATCGGGGAACACCTGCATCTTTATCCGTTCCCTTATATTGCGGCCAATATTCCCCTCAATGGTGCCCTCCGGGGGAGAAGGCTCTCCCCATACCAGGGCTGAATATTTTCTGCTGATTGTATGATCGAAAAATTGCTTTGCCAGCCTGTTCATGGCCAGTTCATTTTTAGCTACGACCATAATACCTGATGTATTCTTATCGATCCGGTGCACAAGACCGGGCCTCAACTCCCCCGACTGGAAAAGGGGAAGATCTTTGAAATGAAAAAGCAGGGCATTGATCAAGGTACCGCTGAAATTGCCGTGCCCCGGATGTACAACCATTCCTGCACGCTTGTTAAGAATAACCAGGTCATCATCTTCATAGACGATATCCAGGGGTATGTCTTCAGGCAGTATCTCTACATACTGGGGGGGATGAGGGAGTACAATGCTTACTATATCTTCAGGTTTGACCTTGTAGCTTGGCTTGACAGCTTTTTCATTCACAAGTATATTGCCTGCCTCGGCTGCCACTTGTATCCGTGTGCGACTGACCTGGGCAAGCTGATGGACGAGGTACTTGTCTATTCGCTCCAGTTTCTGTCCCCTGTCTACCACTATCCTGTAGTGCTCATATAATTCAGTATGTTCAGAAAACTCTTCCTGCATGGTTGATTTATCCATCCGATCAAATTCATCCGATGAAACTCATCCGATCAAACTCATCCGATCAAACTCATCCGATCAAATTCATCCGATGAAACTCATCCGATCAAATTCATCCGAAGAAATTCATCCGAAGAAATTCTTCCGAAGAAATTCATCCGAAGAAATTCATAAAGTTAGAAACCTTATCTAAGGATCACAAATTTCTTAGTCAGGCGTGTTCCTTTGGAGTCTGTCAGTGAAAGAAGGTAAATACCCGGAGGTAATGCAGACACATCTATCCCGTTCTCAAATTCGCGGGTCTGCAGGACCAGTAATCCTTCCAGATTAAATATACTGGCAACAAACTGATCCTTAGTCAGTTGCCATGACTGACCGATCATGATATGATCACTCGCAGGGTTGGGATAAACCATAAGTTCTTTCTCCGCGATGGTGGTTGCAGAAGCAGGATAGACAATTTTTCTCCCCATGATCGGTCTGATCATAAGAGAACCCTGTTTGGATGAGGTCTGCCATTGTTGACCTAAATTGTAAAATATATTGCTGCTGTTGTTATTATTCCTGTCAAATCCGACATTAAGAGAGTTTTCAGTGGTTTTGATCCACCCCACATAGAATAAGTCTTTGACAACCAAGACAGTATCCAGCTCATAGATCCTGAATTTATTGATTTCATTACTGTAAACCGGCCTGGCTCCTGACATGCTGTATAGTACTTCTCCCGGCTGATTGGATTGCAGATCATTTCCCCAGACAGTCAGCAGGAAGTAATCTTTACCCACCTCATCCACCACCTGTGGGAAATACATCTGTACACCCCGCAGGGTATCGGTTTCAAATGATTTAAACTGGCATGCCACCCGTGCATTTATCGTCCCTTCACCCTGGAGATCATAACCAGCTTCAGCAGAGCCATCATCATAGCTGTAGTAATTATAAAACTTCTGATACCTTGTCACGGTATCGTTCCATTTGTAATCAAGTTCATCAGTTACCAGGTACGATTTTATTTCGAACAGGACCGAATCAGCCTGGTAGAAAACAAACGGGAAATTATACGGGAAATCAAGTGTATCTTTTCCCCCTGCAGGAACGTTAATTGCGCCACCGCTGAATGTTTCTTTTTTATAAACCGTCTGATCGGTTATTTCCAGCATCCTGGTGACGTTCCGGCTGGTGGTATCATTATTTTTATAAATAATAGGAATATAAGGTTTGATCTGGGTCTGGAAGGCGCGTTTAAAATGCTTCCAGGGCATAGCTTCGTATGATTTCAGGATAGATCCCAGTGAACCGGTCATAGCTACGTCATTGATAGCCGTTACGTCAGTCAGCCTGGCAGTATCCAGATATATATAGTCAATATTCCAGTGATCCCTGTTGCTGTTCCTGTTCGGATAACCCTGATTATCCGGCATGCTTGCATAGTTTTTGAACCTGAACTGAAAACCTTTTAAAAGAAACTTTTCGTCCCTGACAGGTATAAATACCTGCCTGAATGCTTCAAGCGGCTTACCGGTATCGGACCAGACTGTGAACCATTCCCTGATTTGAGGTGCATAGAAATCAAGAAGCAGGGAATCCTGTTTCTGTGGATCGGAACCCATTCCCTGGGGCTGGTAAAAAAAACTGAAGATAATATCATTTCTTCCCGGGTAGTTAAGATCAATGGGTTTCGAAGTGAGGAAATCGGAAAGGAAAGGAGTCCTCGTTGTACCATTCAGGCTTCCGTCAGCATCAACAGCATCAAGGGTGGCAACGCCAATGCTGACAGGATCAACAGCATAGCTGTTGTTAATGTATGCATAAGTATCTGTCCATATTTTCTGGTCAGGCAGGTTTCCGGGCCTTGAGAAGTCTTCGAAAAAAGGCAAATGAAGGGTGTCGATATTCAGAACTTTCAGATGGCCGGAGATCTGTACTGACAGAACAGGATCATAAGGGTATGATGATACAGGGGTCAGTACCTCCTGTCCATAACCTGTGAGGGTCATGCCAGGAAAAAAACATGCTGAACATACCAATATCCTGAAAAGGATTTTCATGTATCTACGGTATCTCCACTGTTACTGTATCTGCCTGTGGCAGTTTGAGGGAATCAACCGTCACCCAGATATCAACCGAGGCTCCGAGATTAATCAGTTCTTTATTCTCATCATAGGCAGGCTTTTGTTTCCAGACGAATGCTATCGCTGAATCTTCAGCTGTAAAAATAGATCCGTCATATATCACAGCTCCCACATTAAGATACCGGGAGGTGATCCTGTCTTCAGCTTCAGACAGGTAAAGTCCTATGAGATCCGGAGTGACCGTTTTGTCATTGCTCAGTCCGCGGCCAAGGATCAGGTCAATTATTGAGCCTTTAATGATAGAATCTCCGGCCTCGATGTTCATACCCTTATATTTCTGCTGCAACACGTTGTTTATAGCTATATCCGGCACATAGGTCAGTCTTCCCAGTTTGAGTCCCGCGTTTTCAATGATCACTTTGGCCTGTCTCAGGGTTACACCGACAAGATCAGGCATCCTGACCGTTTCAGGATTAAACGCATTAATAGTAATGAAAATTGTACGGTTCTTTTTTACCCTGAATTCTGGTGGAGGATTCTGTTCAACAACACAACCTTTTTCAACAGATGAGTTGTAGGTAGAATCAATAATCTTATAGCGCAGTTTCTTTTCGGTAATAAGCTGAGCAGTTTCCTCAAGCGTTAATCCCCGGACATCAGGAACGGCCATTGCCTGTCCGTGCCTGGTATAAATGCGCAGGGACAGAAAAATGAACAACCCCACCACAAAAGTTATGGCTGCAGCCAGTAACAGGTTCCTGAGAAACAGTCTGCTAAAAAGAAATCTTAGTAATTCCATATGGTTTTACATATCAACCAGTCCTGTCTCACTGATGACAGAGGATTCCTGGTAGGTATCATAATCGGTATTGATTGCCCAAAGGTCATGATCTTTACCCTCGAGAATATTCTCGGCTGCAAGGATACCCATTATTATACTATGATCCTGGTTATTATATTTATAAGCTCCATACCTTCCAATCACATACAGGTTCCTGATGTTGTTCAGGTAATCCTGTAATGGCCTGATAACCTGCTTATAATTGCTGAAATATACCGGATAACATCTGGGTATCCTGACGATATGGCCTGCTGAGATTTCCGCATCCCTGGTCAATCCGGTGGAGCGTGCTTCATTTTTTGCCAGGTTGATAAAATATTCATCAGATTCACTCCAGGCAGGATCCTCGAAATAACACCAGTATTCAAGGCACAGGATGGATGCCTGCTCCTGTTTATATAGTTCCGGGATCCAGTTATGGAAATTTGTCATTCTTCCCATTTTCAGATCCTGGCTGTGGATATATAACCACTGGTCAGGGAAGAGGGAAGGGCTTTCAACCTTGAGGTAAACGAGAATAGTATTCCTGAATTTCAGCTTATTGGCAAGTGAGATGATATGCTCCGATACATTGGGCAGTCTGGTCACAAGAAGTGAGAGGGGCATGGTTGAAATGATCCTGTCATATGTATGAATGGTCCCATCTTCCAGTTCGATCGCTTCTGCCTGTCCTGAGGTGGTGATTACTCTTTTTACGGAAGTTTCATAGTGCATGGTCCCGCCATTATTAATCACCTTATCAGCCATTTTCCTGTAAATGGAGCCTGAGCCGGTCACAGGGTATGCAAACTGGTCAACCAGTGTTTTATGTACCTGTCTTGGATTTTTCATAAGGGCATTTTTTACGGCTTCATAGAGCGAGAGCCGCTTAATGCGTTGGGCGGCGAAATCAGAATCCAGCTCGGTGCATCTTATACCCCAGAGCTTTTCACTGTATGTTTTAAAGAATATCTCGAACAGTCTTTTACCGAACCTCCTGGTCACCCATGACTCAAAGGTGCCTGTATCCCTGGTGGGGATGATCTTTTCGCGGAGATAGCTGAGCATGCATCTGGCTGCTTCAAAAAATCCCAGGTTAACCAGTGCATTGACAGGTTTAAGAGGGTAATCAAAAAACTTACCCTTATAATAGATGCGTGTCTGCCTGTTGACCATCCTGTACTCTTTGCCTGCCACCTCGAGCCAGAGGAGGTTAACTCTTCTGTCGTGGCTGAAAAAGCGATGGGGGCCCTGGTCAACCGTCTGGTTCCAGAGTGTAAGAGATTTAGCCAGTCCCCCCGGGGCTGAACTGATCTCATACACATCCAGCTGTCTGACCTTGCCCGAAGGGATATGTTTGGATAACTGGTATGCAACCGTAATTCCTGCCGGACCTGCACCTATAACCGCGACCCTCATCCTGCCATGATTAAAATAAACAAAAGGAAATCAGCATTTTATAAATTAAAGGCTAAAAATAATAAATAATACAGATAATCACAGGGAATTTGCCGCCTGGATGTAACGGTTTGCTTCATCAGTCAGTCCTTGCCTGGTAAGTATTTCAGCCATAGCCTGATAGGCTGGTTTGAAGTTCTGGTTCACCTCAATGGCTTTCTTAAAATATATCTTGGCAGTTTCAGGATCATTTTTCCTGAGATATGCCAGTCCAATGTTATGATAAGCACTGACGTACCGGTAATTGATCCTTATAATTTCAATAAATGTGGTGATTGCTTTGTCTGTAGCGCCCTGGTTAAGATATGCTATACCTATAAGATTCAGAGCTTTATCATAATCAGGATAGATTTTCAGGCATCGCGTGGCCATCTCGATAGCTCTCTGGTAGTTCATGACGGCGATATATGCCTCCGACAGTTTTAAAAGTGCCATTTCGTTCAAAGGTTCATCCCTGACAACCTCTTCGAGTAATGGTATCCCATCGGTATAATTTTTCTGGTCTATCATCCGGATACCTTCATAATCCTTCTTGCTTTTACGCTCAACCACGGCACACACCGGAACAGTATCCACCAAGACTGTATGGATAGTATTGTAAGGAGGCCATATATTATTTTTCAACTGATCAGGACTGATATAGTTGCAGAAAAATACAGCATAATCCCAGTCGTCACCTCCCCTGTCGTAATATCTCGTATAAAATGGGATGACCCTGTCAGTATATTTTCTGAAATAATAATTGATGGAAGCATTGGATGCAACGCGTATCTTCTCTGAACGATCAGCAGGTTCCTGCAAGATGACATTATCTATCAGCCAGTTGCATCCTTGCCTGAGGCTGTTCAGATAATAATCCGTTTCAAATTTCCCGTATGCCGAATTGATACCGCCCATTATTTCATTGAAGTACATATATTCAAAGGGATGGTTGGTTATGATGAACCTTGCGGGATGAATCATACCGGCTGACAGGATAATAACAGGAGCCCATTTAAGGTACCTGGATCGTATATAAGTTATTAATGTGCTAAAGCTTATAGATGCCAGGATAGCCATCGGAGGGAATACAAACAGGAGATGCCTCCAGCCCCCATAAACATTGGAGTCTTTATATATTACATAATAGATGGGAAACAGGAAGGCAAAAAACAGGAAAAAGGCAAAAACCGGCTTGAATTGTTTCCGGTACAGCCCGACCAGAAATATATTCAGAAGGAAACCTGCAAGGATGACGGCCGGTACAGTATAAAGAATATTCTTTGAAATATAGTACCAGGGAAGCCGGTTTGACCAGTGAATGGCACTATCGAACAGAACACGGATGGATACAGAAATATTGGTCATCATCTTCAGTGCCTCGAAAGGATTTCTCAGGGGTTTCTGTAAGCCATATGGCCAGAGTAACAGACTTAACAGATAACTGGATATGGAAATGATCACCAGGTACAGTAACCCTTTCCAGACGAACCTGCGGTAGTTTTTTGATAAAAACGGGTATTCCCATTTATTTACAAGAACGTATAATCCGGCAAAGGCAAAAAGGTAAGGGATCAGCACGAGCCCTCCTATACGGATACTGATAGTGAATGCAATACCGATGGTGATCCATACGGCTGTTCTTACTGAAAAATGAGGCAGCTGTTGCAGGAACCTGAAAACCTGGTAAATAGTAAATACATAACCAAGGGCATAGGGTATGTCCATCGGATTATTAAAGGAATGGCCAAGAAAACTGGGAGTGATGAACATAAGGACCAGGGTGATAAGCCCTGCCCGGTAACCCGCCAGGAATACTGCCAGCAGTCCGCTGAAAAAGATGGTAAGGAAGCCTGTGATGGCATTCAGTATATGCCGTGCCTCAAAGGGTTTGTCAATGCTGAATGCTTTATTGAAAACATAAGTCAGCAGATCGAAGGACTGACCGTAATAATTAAGCTTGTTCTCCGGATCAGAAAGTGCTGACTGGTCTTTCCCCATAGTGGCATAATAGTTATAAACTTTTTCTGCCTGCCGGTAATGCTTTTCTTCATCCCCTGAAAGGCCGACATCCCTGCTTAAAACAGGGATAACGATTAACAGTACCAGAGAAAAAATATAAAACAGCATCCTGTAGATGGATGAAGTACTGATAAAAGAGAAAACCTGCCAGGGTTTACTCTTAGTCTCCCTTACCGGGATGATAAAGTTCCATTTGAAGGCCTGTCTGGCTTTATCGTACTGCCTTTTCAGAAAACCAGTTCCCTGAACGGTCTCTTTGGTCAGGGGAGAGGTCTGGGCAATGAGGTGGCTGCTGTAAGGAATCCCCAGGTGCTTCAGTATAAAAAACATATCCTTCTGGTAGTCAATGCATTCCATTGTTGCCACAAGATAACTTACCAGTTCCTTCCTGCAGAGGATAAAAGGATAATGCACTTTTTGCATTTCATGGGGAGGCTGATCGGAAAAACAGGTAAGCAGTACCTTCGCGTCTGACAACTTCTCGGGTTTAACATAAAAAAATTCCTCCAGGTTGAAGGGTTTGGCAAGACTATCAGTATCAATGATCAGTATATTTTCCCTGGAAGCAAGGGCGATGGTATTCTTAAAAGTATCAGCCGGAACATTTGTAAAACCTGCCAGTTTTAACCTGTTACTGTCAGAGAGGTAATTAAGCTCTGTTGCTTCATTTATTTTCTCCCTGATCCGGAAGCTTTCCGGGGCTGAGACAATTATCTCGAAATCTTTTTCAGCGGGTTTTCTTATTTTCCTGACGGATGCTATTAAATGTTCTATTCCATCAGGATTATGCCTGGCAAATACAACAATGGATAGGCTAAGGGTGAGTTCTCTTGGTATATTTTCTTTTCTGGCAGAGGCCGCGTACTTCTTTTTCATGATGATCAAAGTAGCTGTTAAAGAAAAAAGCCGTCTCACAAAACCGGATTGAATACTAATTGTTTCTGCCGGATCTGCCGGCCCGGTTCCCGGCTGTGCGGGAATAATGTATTAATTTTTCCTGAGACAGCTTACCGGATTGACCATCTTTTCAGTCCTTGTGTTCCTGCTCGTCAGATACTGTCAGCTTTTTCCTTCCTTTGGCCCTTCTTGCCGAGACCACTTTACGACCACTGACTGAAGCCATTCTGCTCCTGAATCCGTGCTTGTTTTTTCTCTTCCTGTTAGATGGTTGAAAGGTTCTTTTCATTAGTAATTTCCCTTAAAAAATTCAGACTGCAAAGCTACTATTTTTTTAAACATAACAAAAAAACAGCTGATTATTTAGTTAATGTCTCAACGCTTCCTATAACCCGCCACACAAAACATTCTGAAGGTACAAATCAGTGACATGGCGTTCAGGGATCATGGTTAAAGGAAGCAAAAGTCATGAAGCCGGTAAAAATATGATTTTCTTTGTACTGAACCAGGTTTCCTCAAAATAGTCGGAAATACAGATGATTTTCACTCTTGCGCCATAATCACCCAGTTCCTCATCCAGATCTCCTCCCTTGAGGTAAATGATGCCTGTTTTACCAGGTAAAAGGTTTTTAAGTGAGTATCTGCAGAAATCAGGGAACGGGGCTACTGCCCTGCTGACAATAAAGTGATGCTTTACAGGATATTTTTCCATTCTTGTACAGATGGTTTGGACATTCTTCAGTCCAGTCTCTGTTGCGATAGCAGACGTTACTCTTATTTTTTTCCTGATGGAATCGAGCAGGGTGAAATGGCAACGGGGGAAAAGTATGGCGAGAGGGATGCCCGGAAACCCCCCTCCTGTACCGGCATCAAGTACTGTGCTGCCTTCAGGGAATGTGATGAACTTTGCTATTGCCAGGGAATGCAGCACGTGGTGTGTATAAAGGTTATCAATATCTTTTCTTGAGATAACATTTATCTTCCTGTTCCAGGAAGTATAAAGGAGATTCAGCTGCTCAAGCTGCAGATACTGGGAGGGGGATAGCTCGGGGAAATATTTCCTGATAATTTGCATAATACCTGCCAGGTCCTGAAGTATTATATTTTTACACTTTTCAGGATATTAAACAACAGTTCCCTGGCCCTGAACAGTTGTGCCTTGACGGTTCCTATAGGAAGTTCCAGTTCTTCGGATATTTCCTCGTAGGAATATTCCCTGAAATAACGTAATTCAACAAGTTTTCTGTACCTGGGTTTCAGCTTACTGACGACTTCATGCAGCAGCTTGATCTTCTGACTGTTGATCATGCTTTCTTCGGGATCGAGTATGTCGGAAGGGATAACCACGGTGACCGTATCCTGATCTTCGGTCGTATGATCGATGGAAATAGTGGCAGCCCTTTTTCTCCTTATAAAGTCGATACAATTATTGGTAGCGATTTTAAACAGCCAGGTACTGAAAGCGAAATTGGGTGTATACTGATCAAGATATTTGAATGCTTTGCCGAAAGCTTCGATTGTCAAATCTTCGGCATCGCTTGTATTGTTAACCATTTTAAGAAGCATAAAATAGATCGTATCACGGTACCTTCCTAAAAGCTCTGCGTAAGCTTGCTGGTCACCGTTTCGGGCACGGTCCACCAGCGTAAAATCATGTTGCGCTTTTTCAGACAGGTTGGGATTTATTTCCATCTGCTTCTTTTATGGGCCACATAATTGGAAAAAACGATATAGGTATTCAGAACAGGAATAAACAGATCCAGCAAGAGCGAAAATAGTAATAAATACTTTTCATTCAACTGCCTTGCAGCATATTTAAGTACCAGCAATTGTAACAGTAACCTTGCACCCATGATGGCAAGCACATATCCGGGCAGGAAGGACAGGATCAGCAGAATGGTGAAAGAAATGTAAAAAAAATACCTGGCAACAAGCTCGGCACCGAGAAGCCATTTGGTGGCAGGACGGTAACGCGATCCCGTTGACAGGTGTCTCTTTTTCTGGAGATACCAGTCACGCCATGTTTTCTCAGCTTCTGAACGCGTGTGACTTTCCTTGCTGTATTCAACCCTGGTGTTACCCCGCCTGGCGACCTCATTGACGAACAGGTCATCATCGCCCGATATCATACGGCTGTGACTGGCAAATCCCCTGTTCCTGAAGAAGACCGACCTGCGATATGCAAGATTCCTTCCAACACCCATGTATGGTAATCCTGCAAGTGCAAAGGTAAAATACTGGAGAGCAATAAAGAGTGTTTCAGCCCTTATGACCAGGTTCAGCAGGCTTCTTTCCCTTTTATAACCTCCGTAGCCCAGCACTACTTCTGCACCGGCATCAAATTGCCTCTGCATACGGCTGAGCCATTGATTGCTTTCCGGCCGGCAATCTGCATCCGTTAATAACAGCCACTCATACCTGGCTGCCTTGATTCCGACTGTAAGTGCCAGCTTTTTACCACGCGTAAAATCAACTGATTGTCTGATAGTGGTTGTCCGCAGATGTGGATATTGAGCCTGGAATCCTGTAAGGATATCTTCTGTATCATCTGTGGAACGATCATTTACTACTATCACCTCATAATCAGGGTATCTTTGTTCCAGGATAGAGGGAAGGTTCTCCTGAAGGTTATATCCTTCATTTTTTGCACAGATGATCACTGAAACCGGGAATTTAGGGTGATAGCCGGCCTGTCGTTTATGAAAGATTATCCTGCCATGCACCAACAGCCAGTATAAAAACTGGAGGGACGCTGACAGAATGAAACATCCGAAAAGGATCTCATTCAGATGAATGTTCAGAAAATGCAACAAACCGGTTTATATAAAGAACCTGGCAATTTTATTAAAGATTTGCTTTTCTAACAAATCCCTGCGCCAAATGCTTTCAGAATTTATTCACAATTAAAGTATATTTGCGCATGCTCAGCACACAATGAAATTTGAGATACTACATACTGATGCACATTCATATGCCAGGACAGGCAGGATCTATACCGGTCATGGTGAGATCCCGACGCCTGTGTTCATGCCTGTGGGTACTGCAGGAACCGTGAAAGGAGTGCACCAGTATGAGCTGGCAGAAGACAGCCATGCAGCCATTCTTCTTTGCAATACTTACCATTTGTATCTCCGGCCCGGTACCGGCGTAATACAATCAGCAGGAGGAATACACAGGTTCATTGGCTGGGACCGGCCGGTATTGACAGATAGTGGAGGATACCAGATTTTTTCACTGGCAGAACAAAGAAAACTTTCTGAGCAGGGAGCCGTATTCCAGTCACATATAGACGGATCAACACATACCTTTACACCTGAAAATGTAATTGATATTCAGAAGATTATTGGTGCAGACATCATTATGGCATTTGACGAGTGTACACCCTATCCCTGTGAATATGCTCCTGCAAAAGAATCCATGGAGCTGACAAACAGGTGGATAGCCCGGGCTTATGAGCGGTTCTATAATACTGAATCCTGTTACGGTTATGAACAATCACTGTTCCCCATTGTTCAGGGTAGCACCTATGAAAACCTCAGGAAGATGTCAGCCGAATATGTCAGTTCCCTGGATCTTCCGGGGCATGCCATAGGAGGATTATCGGTGGGTGAACCGGCTGACGTAATGTACAACATGCTTGAAGTGGTGAATTGCATACTTCCGGTTGAAAAACCCCGTTACCTCATGGGGGTGGGCACACCCGTCAACATACTCGAGTCGGTATCATGGGGTATTGATATGTTTGACTGTGTCATACCAACGCGCAACGGCAGAAACGGGATGCTGTTTACCTCCGAAGGGATCATTAATATTAAAAATGAAAAGTGGAGGAATGACCATTCACCGGTCGATCCGGATGGACTTTCTTTTGCTGACAGGCAATACAGCAAAGCTTATCTGCGTCACCTGATCATTTCAAGCGAGATCCTTGGTGCACAGATAGCTACCCTGCATAACCTGTCCTTCTATTCATGGCTCCTCGAGGAATGTCGTAAACGGATCACCGATGGCTCGTTCAGCACGTGGAAAAATATCATGGTAGAAAAACTATCAGTAAGATTATAATATTCACAACAGAGATATACTGACTTTCAGGATAAAGAGAATAACGGCTGATAACAAATTATTTAATCTGAACCATCCCGCATGAAGCATGCCAGGCTGACGATCATTGACAGATACATCATCAGAAAATTCCTGGGAACTTTTTTGTTTTCCATAGCCCTGATAATTGTCATCACAGTGGTGTTTGACTTTTCAGAGAAGATAGATAATTTCCTGGAAAACAAAGCTCCTTTCCGGGGTGTGATATTTGATTACTACCTGAATTTTATACCCTATTTTATTGTCCTGTTCAGTTCACTGTTCACGTTTATCTCAGTCATTTATTTTACTTCAAGAATGGCATACCGGACTGAGATCATTGCCATTCTCAGCAGTGGAATGAGCTTCAGGAGGTTGCTGGTACCCTATTTTATATCTGCAACAGTGATAGCCGTCGCATCTTTCCTGCTTTCTGATTATGTGATACCTGATGCCAACAGTGTAAGGCTTGAATTTGAAGAACATTATGTGCACACGAGCCCTGTAAGGTTTACCCAGCGAAACATCCACAGGCAGATTGAACCGGGTATTTTTGTCTATATGGAGAGTTATAGTACTATGTCAGATATAGGACATAAGTTCTCGATTGAAAAAATGGAGAATGGACAACTGGTTTCAAAGCTCATTTCTGATTACATCAAATGGGATTCGACAAAAAACAAATGGGTGATACGTAATTATTATATACGTGATATAAACGGATTCAGGGAGACCATTAAAACCGGCAGCAGTATTGATACGGTGCTGTCTATCCATCCTGATGATTTCAAGCGGCGTGATAACTTTACAGAAACCATGAGTACCAGGGAACTGACAGATTTTATCAAAAGACAGCGGATGAGAGGGGAATCAAATGTGGTCATTTACCAGATCGAGAAACAGAAAAGGTATGCCTATCCATTATCCACCCTCATCCTTACACTGATAGGAGTTTCTGTATCATCCAGGAAGGTAAAAGGTGGCATTGGCATGCAGATCGGTATCGGACTGCTGGTTGCCTTTTCCTATATCCTGTTCATGCAGTTTTCTGCCCAGTTCGCCATTGCCGGCAGTCTTCAACCAGCCTTAGCAATCTGGCTGCCAAATATAATTTATACAGGTATCGCCCTGTACCTTTTAAGGATGGCGCCCAAATAGAATGCCTGTAACTATTTGATATACTGCGCAATAATTTCCAGATACTGTTAATTTAACAAGTAAAATTTTTTTAAATGCCTTTGATTTTGTAATGTTGTAGTCCATTCTTCAGATTCTTTCAGTAGTTAAAGCATCCTGAAACCAAAACCAAACTTTATACTATGGCACTGAAAAGGAAAATACAGGAATTAAAGAAAAAACGGGAGCTTGTTCTGCAGGGAGGTGGTGAGGCGGCCATCGAGAAACAGGTTGCTATGGGTAAGATGACTGCCCGCGACCGTATTGTAGCACTGCTTGACAAGGATTCATTTCACGAGTATGATCTTTTCGTGGAGCATGAGGCAAAGGATTTTGATATGGATAAGAAAATCCTGTACGGCGATGGGGTGATCGTAGGCACCGGTACGATTTATGGTGCGCCCATCTGTATTTTTGCCCAGGATTTTACTGTCGCAGGGGGCTCTTTGGGATTAATGCATTCCAGGAAAATAACCAAGATCATGGACCATGCACTGAAGATGAAGATGCCCCTTATCGGCATTAATGACTCGGGAGGAGCCAGGATACAGGAAGGTGTCAACTCACTTGCAGGATATGGTGAGATATTCTTCAGAAATACATTGAACTCAGGTGTTATTCCCCAGCTATCGGTTATTCTTGGGCCATGTGCCGGGGGTGCTGTCTATTCACCTGCCCTGACAGATTTCGTATTCGTGGTTGACATGATATCAAAAATGTTCATCACCGGGCCCGAGGTTATCAAGACAGTGCTCGGGGAGGAAATATCCATGGAAGATTTGGGTGGTGCAAAGGTGCATAGTGAGATCTCCGGTAATGCTCATTTTTATGCCGAGAGTGAACCTGAATGTTTCGAGCAGATCAAGAAACTGATCACATTCATACCCTGGAATAACATGCAGAAAGCCAAGAAATTCCCTCCCAGGGAGCCGAAAACTTCTTACCAGATTGAGGATATTGTGCCGGAGGATCCCAAACAACCCTACGATGTGCGTGATGTTGTAAGGGCCATAGTCGATGATTCGGATTTTTTTGAAGTTCAGAGCAGATGGGCCGAGAATATTGTTGTTGGTTTTGGCAGGCTCAACGGTGAAACAGTGGGTTTTGTATGCAACCAGCCCCTGGTACTGGCTGGTGTCCTGGATGTCGATTCCTCCGATAAGTCTGCCAGGTTTATCAGGTTCTGCAATGCGTTCAACATACCTATTATTACCTTTGTAGACATTCCGGGCTATCTGCCAGGAGTGGACCAGGAGCATGCCGGCGTGATCAGGCATGGAGCGAAGGTCTTGTATGCCTATAGCGAAGCTACTGTCCCGAAAATGACTGTGATCCTCAGAAAAGCTTATGGAGGCGGATATATTGCCATG
>Ga0172365_10000951_pt1 | contig 20444 bp, 23 predicted proteins | sample LakKivSesite48cm_FD_114535 | JGI IMG/M metagenome (GOLD analysis project Ga0172365, IMG submission 114535) | Sediment microbial communities from Lake Kivu, Rwanda - Sediment site 48cm | ecosystem: Environmental > Aquatic > Freshwater > Lake > Sediment | place: Rwanda: Western Province, Lake... | reverse complement strand
TCGAAATAGGTTATCACCAGTATCAGAGCGATGAGCATAACAAAACCGATGTAATGAATCAACCCCTCAGTTCGAGGCGAGACGCGCTTCCCCCTTCTTACTATCTCTAAAAACACAAATGCAATTCTCCCTCCATCGAGTGCCGGTAAAGGTAATATATTCACTATCGCCAGGTTCATGCTGATGAAGCCTATGAACTGCAGCAGGTAAGAAGGTCCGGCCGCTCTCACCTCACCAGTGAGTTGGAATATCCCCACAGGGCCCGTGACCTCGGGCGCTTTCTTTTGCACAAACCAGCTCGTTATCTGATTCCCCATCAAAACGAAAGTGTCCTTAATTGACGAAATGCTCTTGGGCACAGCTTTCCAGAACGGGTCGGACTGCGTAATATTTCCGGTAGCCTCCATGCTCATCTCTATGCCTACCGCCCCCTGGTCGGGAGGAGGGTCCCACCGGGGGACCACATCCACGGTCTTCAGATTTCCCTCCGTATCTTTGAGCTCCAGGGTAATTTTGTTGCCCAATTCAAGGTTGATGTCATAGACAACATCGCCGATATTCTGGATAGTATGCCCGTTTATCGCGAGCAGGGTATCGCCGGGTGCGATTCCCGCCTCAGACGCAGGCGAGTCCGGCGCAACTTGCTCTATCATGACATTGCCTACTTCAACTTGCCTCGGAACCATGAACGCTATGGTCAGGAGCAAGATAGGAAGTATCGCATTCATGAACGGGCCCGCCGCCAGGGTCGCCAGCCTGATCACAGGCCTCTTGCTGGCAAAACTCCTGGGCTCGCTGGGATCCTCCTCCCCCAGAAGCTTGCAGAATCCGCCCAAAGGAATCCAGTTAATCGAATATATCGTCTCGCCGCGCTTGATGCCGAAGATTCGGGGCGGAAAGCCCATGCCGAATTCCTCGACCTTTATCCCCGACAGCTTGGCGGCAATGAAGTGTCCCCCTTCATGGACAAAGATTAAAAGCCCGAGGATGAGCAGAAATATTATCAGGGTTACTACGAACATCCCTTACCTCAAACTCCAGTCACAGCAGCATCCCTGGCCCAGGCATCGGCGGCGATGATATCTTGCAGGGAAGGCCGGCTTGCCCCTTTATGGCGCTCAAGCACCTTCTCTACAAGACGGCCTATGTCGAGGAAGCCTATTTTCCTGGCCAGGAAAAGCTCCACAGCTACCTCATCGGCGGCACAGAGCACTGCCGGATATGTCCCACCCTTTTCTGCAGCCTCCCGGGCAATCTTCAAACAGGGGAACCTGTTCAAATCCACCGCTTCGAAGTTAAAAGAGCCTATCTCGCCCAAGTCCATTTGGGAGCGAAAAGCCCCCTCCCAGCGCTCGGGATAGGTCAGCGCGTACTGAATAGGCAGTCTCATATCGGGAAGGCTCAGTTGCGCCTTCGTCGAACCGTCAACAAACTCCACCATGGAGTGAATTATGCTCTGATGATGAATCACGACGTCGATCCGGTCAAGAGGCACACCGAAAAGCCAGTGTGCCTCGATAATCTCCATGCCCTTATTCATCAAAGTGGCGGAGTCGATAGTTACCTTCGTCCCCATCTGCCAGGTGGGGTGTTTCAGGGCCTCCTCGGGGGTGACCCCGGCAAGCTGCCTAAAAGTCCTGGAGCGGAAGGGACCGCCTGAAGCGGTCAGGATAATCCTGGCAATATCATTCTTTTCCTCGCCACGCAGGCATTGCCAGATGGCGCTGTGCTCGCTGTCTATAGGCAGTATTTCAACACCCTGGCGTTTTGCCTCCGCAGTCACAATCTCCCCTGCCATCACCAGCACTTCTTTATTGGCCAGGGCGACGGGCTTCCCGGCATTGATAGCAGCCAGAGTAGGGCCCAGACCGGCCTTGCCCGCAGTGGCTACAATCACAAGTTCGACATCGGGATGAGCAGCTATCTCCTCCATAGAGAGATGGCTTGCCCCCGACATTCTTTCACCCCTGACGCCCGACCCTGTGGAGACTAGCTTCGGCTTGAACTCGCGGACCTGTGCCTTAAGCAGGGTGAGATTTCTTCCACCGGTCAGGGCCACAACCTGGAATCTCTGAGGGAAGGCGCGAACAACCTCCAGGGCCTGCCGCCCTATCGAGCCTGTGGAACCGAGAATTGCCAGCCGTTTCACCCGATGAACCATCGTAAACAATAGTACACCACAACACCTGTGAAGACAATGCTGTCAAGACGATCGAGGATGCCGCCGTGCCCGGGGATAAGATTGCCCGCCTCTTTCACTCCCATGCTCCGCTTCAGCTTGGACTCTGCGAGGTCGCCCAATTGGGCAAAGACGGCAATGAGGATGCCCAGAATAACCATCTCACCGTAGCTGATGTCTATATCAAGGATGAGGGCTAAGATGATAACTGCTGCAATCGCTCCGACCAGTCCCCCCACTGCACCCTCCCAGGTCTTCCCGGGGGATACAGTCGGCGCCATTTTGTGTCTGCCCCAGGCCCGGCCTACGAAATAAGCGGTGGTATCGACAGCAAAGGTAGAGAATAGGGCGAGGAGCACCCAGTTCCGGCCGCTCCAATCCCCGCCATAGGAGTTCATTATCAATACCCAATAGCTCAGAAGCCATCCCATGTATAATATGCCGGCTGCGCTCGCCGCCCAGCTTACCATGGCTTTCTCGCCGGAGGGACGCAGGAAGAGCACCCAGACCAAAGGCAACGCGATAGCCAGGACAATCAGCCCCGAGGTCACAAAAATATAAGTATTATCGGAAGCATATTTGGGAGTGTAATACGCATTGAAGATGAAGAACAGAGTCCAAAGTGTGCCGAAGAAGGTCAGGGGCTGCCACCCTCTGCGGCTGACCATAGAGTAGAACTCGAAAACTCCCAGAAGGGCGGCGATAGCCACTACTATGGAAAACCAGGGATTGCCAAACCAGATGGAAGCGAAGAGGATGGGTACGAAGACTACTGCGCTCAGGACCCTTTGCCGAAGCATCCGCTAATGAAGAGCCCGGGAATGGGTTCTCTCAGACCCCTCTTGCTTCTCCTTCCGCTTTCAATCCGCCGAAGCGCCGTTCTCGCTGACTATAAGCCAGCAGCGCTTTGTCAACTTCCTGTTCATTGAAGTCCGGCCACAGGGTGGGCGTAAAGTAGTATTCGCTGTAAGCCGATTGCCAGATGAGGAAATTACTCAGGCGCATCTCCCCGGAAGTGCGAATAATGAGGTCCGGGTCGGGTATGTTGGGAATGTAAAGATAGCTCGAAAAAAGTGATTCTGTTACATCTTCGGGACGGACTCTATCCTTTATAATACGGCGAATGGCATCGAGTATCTCGGCGCGGCCTCCGTAATCAAAAGCGATGCTCAGTGTTATGCCTTTATTATTTTTAGTGAGCTCAATCGCTTTATTTACCTTAGCCTGCAACTCTGTCGACAGAGAATCCGCTTTCCCCAGATGATAGAGCCTGACTCCTCTTTCATGAAGGGCTTTGGTCTCGCGGTCAATCATCTTGGCCAGGATATGAATCAGACCGTTGACCTCCTCATCAGGCCGCCTCCAATTCTCCGTGGAAAAGGCATAGAGGGTGAGATATTTCACTTTATAATCGTTAAAGCGGTCGACAACGCGGCGCACGACGTCGGTGCCAGCCTGATGCCCTGCGAGTCGGGGGAGACCGTGTTGTTTAGCCCACCTCCCGTTACCGTCCATAATAATGGCAACGTGGTTGGGGATAGGTGAAATCTTATTCACAATTGTTGCCGACGATTTATCAGCCACCACCAAGCCTCCCAGGTCAGAACTCCATAAGTTCGTCCTCTTTGCTCTTCGCTATACGGTCACTTTCCTCAATGAACTTATCGGTGAGCTGCTGCAAGCGCGTCATAGCTCGCTTCTGCTCATCCTCCGACATCTCTTTACTTTCCTTAAGCTTTCGCAGCGCCTCTACCGCATCACGTCTCACATTGCGCACCGACACCTTACCCTCCTCCACCCTTTTCCGCACCACCTTGACCAATTGACTGCGCCTCTCCTCAGTGAGTTGAGGGACAGCAAGCCTGATGACATTGCCATCATTATTGGGAGTCAACCCCAGGTCAGACTTGAGGATAGCCTTCTCCACATTCGGCAGAACCTGCTTATCCCACGGCTGAATCACAAGCAGCCTGGCCTCGGGGACGCCGATGCCTGCGATCTGGTTGAGCGGGACAGGCGTGCCATGGTAATCAACCATGATATGCTCTACGAGTCCGGGATGGGCTCTCCCCGTGCGAATGGTTGCCAGTTCGTGCTTCAAGACTTCGACTGCCTTGCGCATTTTGGCTTCCGCGCTGGTAAAGACTTCTTCACCGCTCATGGCCGACCCTCATCTTAAAGTTTAAACTACGTTAAAGTTTCGAAAACTCACTTGAATGAGGTTTACCTCAGTACGGTTGAGGAAACCGCCTCACCGTGCGCTATTCGCCACCATGAACCAGTGTTCCAATAAGTTCCCCTACCACCACACGTTCCAGGCTGTGAGGAGTTCGAAGGTCGAATACAATTATGGGGAGCTTGTTGTCCATACACAGAGATAGTGCAGTAGAATCCATCACCTCAAGCCTCATTTTCAAAGCATCGATATAGCTCAGCTTATCGAATCTTTTGGCTCCCGCATTGACTGAAGGGTCGGAGTCATAGACTCCGTCGACGTTGTTCTTAGCCATAAGCAAAACGTCGGCTCCAATCTCTATAGCCCTTAAGGCCGCTGCCGTATCAGTGGTCATATATGGATTCCCTGTTCCGGCAGCGAAGATAACAATGCGTCCTTTCTCCAGGTGACGAATGGCACGCCGTCGAATATAAGGTTCGGCAATCGCCTGAATCGTTATAGCGCTTTGGGTCCTGGTGACCACGCCTTCTTTTTCCAGGGCATCCTGAAGAGCAAGGGCGTTAATCATAGTAGCCAGCATGCCCGCGTAGTCGGCAGTGGCCCGGTCCATTCCTCTGGCCTCGGCAGACGCCCCCCTCCAGATATTCCCCCCGCCTACAACGATTCCAACCTGTATGCCGCTTTCAACTATCCGCTTCAACTGCTGAGCAATATTCTCCAGAGTGGCGGGGTCGATTCCAAAATCCCCGTCACCCATAAGGGCTTCTCCACTCAGCTTCAGCAGTACACGCTTATACTTGGGACTATCCGTCTTTTTCATCAAGCCCCAGCTCGAAGCGGACAAACCTTTTTACCTTGATATTCTCCCTGACCTTGGCAATTGTCTCGGTTATGATATCCCGGACCATCCTGCCGGGGTCCTTTATGAATGGCTGAAGTAAAAGGCAATCCTCATCGGAAGCTTGTTCACCCTGGGGCACATCTTCCCGTCCCACAAATCTCGGCTTAGCGGCTACTACCTGCATCGCCAGGTCATGTGCCAGCTCTTTGAACTCGGGGGTACGGGCTACGAAATCGCTCTCACAGTTTACCTCTACCAGAGCCCCGATTCGCCCTCCGCCGTGAATATAAGCCTCGACCAGACCCTGACCTACAGCGCGAGTCTCTTTCTTCTTAGCCATAGCATGACCGCGCTGCTTCAGTATTTCAGTAGCAGCAGTAATGTCACCGCCGCTTTCTTGTAAGGCACGCTTGCACTCCATTATTCCGGCACTGGTCTGCTCACGCAGCGATTTTATTGCTTCAGCGGAAACCTGCATATATCCCCCCTAACCTTCACCTTTAACAGTTGATTGAGTCTTCCCGGGCTCTGCGGCAGCACCCTGGGCGACGGGCGCCGCTTCACTAACTTCCTTTACCTCACTCGCCATCTTCTCGGCCAGCGCTTCTCTGTCCTGCTTCCCCTGAATGACAGCGTCAGCGACCGCTGCGCAGAAAAGCGCCACTGCTCTGATAGCATCGTCATTGCCGGGAATCGGATAATCGACCTCATCAGGGTCACAATTGGTATCAATAATGGCGACGATAGGCACCCCGACCTTCCTGGCTTCGGCGATAGCGTTCCTTTCCTTTGAGGGGTCGATAATAAAAAGTGCACCCGGAATCCTGGTCATCTCTTTAACACCGCCCAGTAACCGGTTGAGATGAGCCATCTCCTTCTCCAGCTTTAAAACCTCTTTTTTGGGCAGGCGCTCCAACTCCCCACGAGCCCTACGGTCCTCCAGGCGTACCAGATAGTCAATGCGGGACTGAATAGTGGAGAAGTTGGTCAGCATCCCCCCCAACCAGCGCTGATTGACATAGAACATGCCGCAGCGCTTGGCCTCCTGCTCCACTGCTTCCTGCGCCTGCTTCTTACTGCCTACAAAGATAATGTTCTCGCCGCCCCCCACCACCTCTCTAATGAAACCGCACGCCTTACCGAGCAAGACTACAGTCTGCTCCAAATCGATGATATGGATACCGTTACGCTGGCTAAAGATATAAGTCTTCATCTTCGGGTTCCAGCGTCCTACCTGATGCCCGAAGTGGACACCAGCCTCCAACAACAACTTCATTGAGACGGCCTCTGCCATTTTAAAACCCTCACCCTCTCCAGCTATCCAATCCTTCCCAGCTGCAATAGCTTTGAAGGACCAGAGATTTTTGCCTAAGACATTTTTAGGCTAAATGACAGTTTAGCATAGGCATAAGCAAAAGACAATAGCCGCAAAGGGAGGTGAGGCCTCCTTCGGCACTTGACAGGTTATGACTAAGATGCTAAATTATATTTTGTTAGCAGTCCTAGCCAATGAGTGCTAACATGCGGGGAATAAACAGGGCAGCCTCCCAAAGAGGTGCCCTTTCTTTGAGGTGCAGTTTGCCTATCTACGAATATGAGTGCAGCAGTTGCCGCTCCAGATTCGAACGGAAGCAAAGGTTCGATGAAGAGCCTGTAGCTACATGCCCTCAGTGCTCCGGGAAAGCACGCCGCCTTATTCACTCAGTGCCCGTAGTCTTCAAAGGGAGTGGCTTCTACTGTACCGATTACGGCAGAGGGTCATCCTGCAATTCCACAGGCAAGTGCAATGAGCCCAAGTCCGAGACCAAGGCAGAGACTAAAAAGACAGAGGTTAAGAAGGAAGAGAAAGCCAAGGAGACTAAGTGAGAGCCCTGGTACAGCGGGTCTCCCAAGCCTCGGTCAGCATCGAAAGCCAAGTAATTGCCGCAATCAAACAGGGCCTGGTTGTCCTCATCGGCGTCGGCAAAGGTGATTCAGAAGCAGACGCCCGTTATCTTGCAGACAAAATCGCCAACCTGCGTATCTTCTCCGACGAAGCAGATAAGTTTAACCTCTCCGCGCTGGATATTGGCGGAGAGGTGCTAGTCGTAAGCCAGTTTACCCTTCTGGCTGATACCCGCAAAGGCCGCCGTCCCAGCTTCACCGACGCGGCCCCTCCAGAGGAAGCAGAAGCCCTGATCGAAAATTTCGTCCAGCTTCTGCGCGCTGCCGGGCTCAAAGTGGAAACGGGCCGCTTCCGCCAGAACATGCTGGTCGAGATACACAACAGCGGACCGGTTACCATCTTTATCGACAGCGAAGAGCGCCTGAAACCACGTCGCGGCTAAACCCTCTGCTCTAAATTCTGCCCTTACTTCTTGCAGATATGATGTTGAACGTGTCCTTACTTTTTCAAGACCCTTTTTAGAACTCGTTTGGGGTCACTGACCAGCAACACAACTAACCACACGAAGAGTCCCAGAAGGAGCACAGAGAATCCAAGCCCTGTTGCCTCTGCATTTATCTCAAAAAACGCTCCCCCTTCTTGTACGTATGCAATCACGTGGTCGACGAGCCACATGATCGCTGCCCCCCAGTAAATAAAACTCAATAAGCTCAGCTTATATTTATCTCCTGGAGAATTCACATACCATAAAGCAGTTGCGATTATCGCCGCCAGCGCAGTCAGCAGGAACCACATTACGCACCTCCGCCGACAGCTTGTACTTCTTCTCCGGGCAGAGCCTTAGCCTTGGCCCTTAATTCAGCAATCACCACTATTATCGCCCAGACGACTGTTACGGCTACGGCCATAGCTACACCATATGTCGCCATCTCATGAAGCATTGGGCCTACTTCACCCGGAGTTTCCATTGCTGTCAAGAAAGGCGGCCAGGGGACAACTTCTCCGTGCCATACATGCTCCAATGCCAATAATATGGCTCCACCCCATAACATCTTATTCAGCCAGCCCAATCTCTGGCTCCACTTCACCCCTGCATTTTCAGTCTTCTCTCCGCTGTCCTTCTTCACCACCCCTGTATTCTCAATCCTTTCCCCACCAACCTTCTTCTCTCTCCTCTCCACAACCTTCTGCACAACAGTTGTCACCACAGCCTCTCCCACGGGTACAAGAAAACATGCCATATCTCTCTACCTCCTTCTTTATTGCAACTAGTTGTAATTGCAATTTGTTGCATTATAACACGGGGGAAGCCTTATTGCAACTAGTTGCAACAAAACTTTTTTTGTGTTATTATCTTACTTGAGGCTAAAAATATGAGTTGCACCGAGACTTTACGGGAACAGGGCTACCGGTTGACGCCACAGCGCCTGATGATACTATCGGCAATACACGGCAGCGACCGCCATATCAGCGCTGAGGAGATATACGAAAAGGTATGCGCCAAGTACCCCAACGTCAACATATCCACTGTCTATCGCACCCTGGAATTGCTGAAGGAGCTTGACCTGGTTACCGAGACCGACCTCGGCGGTGGCATATTCCGCTATCACTCTGTGGAAAAAGGACATCACCATCACCTCATCTGCCGGAAGTGCGGTCGAATATTCGAGCTTGATGAGTCTGTGCTCAAGCCGGTCGAAGGTACTATTCTGCGCAAATACGGATTCAAGCCTGATTTGAGCCACATCGCCATCTTCGGCAACTGCCTGGAGTGCTCGAAGTAATTTTTTTGAACATCGATTGCAATTGGTTGCACTTGCACCGGATTGCATGGGAGGCTAATGAGAGGAGGGGAAAATGTGTGAAGCTACAGCATACCTGGTGAGCAATGGAAAAGAAAAAGAGGTTATGAAAGATGTCGCCGTGGTGGAGGTCCAGGGAAAGCGCCTGACCTTCAGGGATATTCTGGGCAACGAGAAGAGGCTTCAGGCCAAAATCAGAAAAATCGACTTGATAGAGCATAAGGTTGCTGTCGAGAGGCATTAGACGAATATAACGTAAAAGGAGATAGGGCATGAAGAGGGCCGGCCTGATAGCCAGCTTATTGATTGGCGTAGTTTTGCTAACCCTGGCGATTTTACTTCCCGGATGCTCCGGCGGAGGGGCTTCGAGCAGTCTGAAGGTAGTCACGACCACTTCCCTTATCTCTTCGATTGCCGAGAAAGTGGGGGGAGATAAGGTTGAAGTTGCCAACATCATACCGCCGGCGCAGTGCCCCGGTCATTTCGACGTGAAACCCAGCGATATCCAGATGCTTGCGGATGCCAATCTCTTCTTGATGCATGGCTGGCAGGGCGAGCAGTTCAGCCAGCAGCTAGTTCAATCCGCAAACAATCCTCAGCTCAAGACCATCTCGCTTAATATAGCAGGCAACTGGATGACACCGGCAGTCCAGGCCCAGGCGGTAGGAAATATCACTGCCATTCTGGCTGAAATAGACCCCCAGAATGCCAGCTATTACCAGAGCAACGCAGAATCTGAGCTTGCCTCTATTACTACCACAGGCAACGAGCTTCAAACCAGGCTTGCGGCTGGAAACCTGAGCCAAATCAATGTAATCTGCGATGTCCAGTTAATCGACCTTGTGAAGTGGGCAGGATTCAATGTTATCACCACTTACCCCAGCCCCGATGCTATCACCCCTAAATTGCTGCAAGAACTTATCGACCAGGGGAAGCAAGCCGGGGTAGTTTTGATAATCGGCAACCTGCAGAGCGGTTCGTCCGATATGACTACAACGATAGCGGATGGAATTGGCGCTGCTCAGGTAACATTGTCCAACTTCCCGGGCGGATTCAACAATACCGAGACCTGGGGAAAAGCTATAGACCAGGATGTCAGTCTTATGCTGCAGGCAGCAGCTACTTGTAGAGGAAACAGCAGTTGAGAGCCCTTCTCGAGGCAGATAACACAGTAGTAAAGATTGAAAACGCTGTAGTCTCGTACCGCGAGGATGTCGCCCTGCGCGGCGTCTCCCTCGAAGTAAAGAGGGGCGAGTTTGTGGGTGTTATCGGGCCTAACGGAGCGGGCAAGACGACCCTGATTACCCTGGTTAACGGCCTGGGCAAGCTCGTCCAGGGACGGGTCAGCGTATTGGGACACAGCATCTGCAAAGGCTCGATAAACGGCATCAGAAAACGTGTGGGCTATGTAGCCCAGCTTCAGAATATCGACCCGCGAATGCCCATCAGCGTCGAGGAGGTAGTGATGCTGGGGCGCTATGGCCAACTGGGACTATTTCGCCGACCTCCCAGGACAGACCAAACCATTGTTGCCCAGATGCTGGAACTGGTAGGCATGAGCCATCTGGCAAAGCGCCCCATCGGTCACCTCTCAGGCGGAGAGCAGCAGCGAGTAGCCATTGCCCGTGCCCTGGCCCAGGAGCCGGAGATGCTGCTGCTGGACGAACCTACCGCTTCGCTGGATTGGAAAGCTCAAAAAGAGATCCTGGAGCTGGTGAAAAAAATCCATGAGACTCAGAACCTGACCACCATGTTTGTGACCCACGACCTGAATGCACTGCCGGATGTATGTGACCGCGTCGTCTTGATGAAGGGAGGCAGAATCTGGCAGCAAGGTAAGCCGGAGGAAATGCTGGAACAGGATATTCTGAGCCAGCTTTACGATGCCCCGATAACAACCAGGGAGCACGAGGGAAAGAAAATATTCCTCAAAGCGGGATAAATGGACCTATCCATCTTCGGCTACTCATTCATGCAGAACGCCATCCTGGCGGCAGTCCTGGGTGGCGTGGCCTGCGCCACTGTCGGGGTCTTCGTGGTACTGATGGGGATGTCCTTCATCGGAGTATGCCTGGCTCATGCCGCCTTCGCCGGAGCTGTTTTCGGCGTTCTAATGGGCTTTAACCCCTTACTCGGAGCCTTCATTTTCAGCCTGGCTACCGCCGCTATCATCGGCCCGCTAGCCAGCAAAGGCGAGTTGAACCTCGACACCTCTATCGGTGTGCTCTTCTCTCTGATGCTGGGGCTGGCCTTCCTTTTCATTGGTCTCATGGCGATCAAATCGAATCCGTTGTCCGATGTATACAGCCTGCTCTGGGGGAGTATATTAACAGTCAGCAGGACTAATGTAATATTGCTCGGCATAGTGGCAGCGATAGTCGTGGGACTAGTTATACTGTTTTACAAAGAAATCCGGGCTGTGGTCTTCAACCGCGACATAGCATTAGCAGTGGGGATACCTGCCGGCCTTATCGTCTATGGTATCCTGTTCCTGACAGGCTCTACTATAACAGTATCGCTGTCGCCTATCGGCGGCCTGCTTATCTTCAGCCTGATCATCAACCCCGCGGCTGCCGCCTATCAGTTGACTTACAATCTGAAGATAATGTTCCTGCTTTCAGCCGTGTTCGCAATAGTCTCAGGCTTGATCGGGCTTCTGGTATCTTACCTTTTCAATGTGCCCACAGGAGCTACTATTGTAGTGACCTCCTCACTCATATTCGGACTGGCTGTGCTGTTTTCGCCGAAAAGGAAAATCAAGAGATGGCAGGTAACAGATGAACCATCGAGAGTACTTTAATCAACTTGCCAGTAAATGGGACCGGATGACCCCCGAGGAGACCAGGGCCAGATTACCCCGGATGATAGACCACCTGGCTATCAAGCCGGGAGACAGCATACTTGACGTTGGTGGGGGCACGGGCATTCTGATTCCTCTGCTGTACAAAGCTGCCGGCGAGGGAGGCAAGATAGTCTCTCTGGATATTGCCGAGGAAATGCTAAAGCAGGCGAAGAATAACGGCCACCCCGAAAGTATCCACTATGTTCAGGCCGATGCAGCCGCTATCCCCTTTTCGGGCGAGACATTCGACCTTGTGGTCTGCTACTCCTGTTTCCCGCACTTTCTTGATAAGCCAAGAGCCCTGGCTGAGATGAGGAGAGTGCTGCGAAATGGAGGCCATCTTGCCATCTGCCACACAGACAGCCGCCAGGCGATTAACGAACTTCATAAATCTATAGGAAACACAGTGGGGAACGACACTATTCCAGACGAAGCAACAATGATGAAGATGCTGGCAGCATCAGGACTGAAGCCAGTCGAGGTCATAGACGAGCCCCATCGTTACCTTGTCACAGCCGCCAAATGCTAAAAACACGAATGTAGAGAGAAGGCGTATTCCTTAGCTTAACTAGTATCTGCTGTTTTCCTGTGGAAAATCTTCGAGCCCAGGCTCAAAAAATCCCCTTTGTGTATCAGTATCTGGATGGCCATAATCATAAGCACGCAATCAATAATAAGGGCATCACGTGTGCCGAACTGCAAAAAAGCGATATTACCGAAGCAGCCGCACTCTCCATAGAATCCCCGGTAAAGCCTGGTGCTGTTGCCAATGATGAAACTCAGAGCAGCAAGTCCGCCGATGCCGGCAGCAAACCTCGAGAATAGCCCCAGGATTAGGAGCGCTCCGATAACAATTTCCACATAGGGAAGCGCAGTGCCATAGAAACGGGCCAACGCATGCGGCAGAACATTCGCCTCTTCGACCTGGTCGATAAATACCGCTCCTTCAGACAATTTGCTCGCTCCGGATACTATCAAAATCACCCCCAGAGCAATGCGGAAAACGAAGCTGAGATAGCGATTTCTGAATGCTGCACACGATGCCCGGGCACAACCTTTTATTCTCTTCATCCGATATCAAGCTCCAGGCTTATGTCCAGCGCCTTTGCCGAGTGCGTGAGGGCGCCAATAGAAATGAGATTGACTCCTGTCTTGGCAACGGAGCGCACATTACTCAGGGTTATCCCTCCCGATGCCTCAAGCAAAGCTCGACGCCGCACCAGTTCCACCGCTTTCTGCATATCCTTCACCCTCATGTTGTCCAGCATAATAATATCCGCTCCGGCTGATAGCGCCTCCCGTGCCTGTTTCACGGACTCAACCTCGACTTCAACCTTCGTAGCGCGAAGAGCGCGCCTGCGAGCCTTTTTAACAGCCTCATCTAAGCCCACCCTGGAAGCGCGCAGTGCTATCAGGTGATTGTCCTTAATCAGCACGCCGTCACCCAGGTTCAGGCGATGGTTCTGCCCGCCGCCGACACGCACTGCGTATTTCTCCAGCAGCCTCAAGCCGGGTAAAGTCTTGCGTGTATCTGTAATAACCGCCTTTGTCCCCGACACGGCATCCACATATTGCGCCGTCTCTGTAGCGATGCCGCTGAGGTGCTGCAAGAAATTCAAGGCTGTTCGTTCTGCCTTAAGTATGCTTGCCGCCTTCCCCTCAACAGTAGCTACCACGTCCCCTTTCCGAACCTTGGCACCATCTTTGACCGGAGCCTTGAAGCGCAGAGAATGGTCAACCTGCTGAAACACCTCTTTAGCCACATCTATACCGGCCAGCACTCCATCCCTTTTGAACAGGATAGATGCCTTGCCTACAAGCCCGAATGGAACAAGCGCCTCAGTAGTTACATCTCCCGAGGCAAGGTCCTCAGCCAGGGCCTGGCTAACTATTCGTCTAAATTGCTCCCTGCCAACAGCTCGTACCATCAGACTTTTCCTTAGCTATAATAAACTACTTCTCAGGAAATTATCCAGGGCTATCCCTTCAGCCAACCCAACCTATAGAAGACCCATCCCATACCAAGCATAATCACCCCAACGATTGAAAACACCCCCCACAGATGTATGCCCCAGGGATTACCGATAACGTTACTTCCCAGCAACCCTGCCACTGCAGGTATTATGCCCAGACATGTGATTACGGCTATTATCCTCATTACCTTGTTCATCTCATACGATGTGGTATTGATGTACAGGTCGATGAGAGAAAGTAAATTTTCCCTGGCATTCTGGGCAGTCTCATTCAGATAAGTAGCTTCATCCATAAGTATATCAAAGAGCCTTTCATGTCTCTCACTGAACCCTTCGAGAGGCACGCGGTTGGAAGTGATAACAGTCACTATCTCCTTAAGATGGAGCAATGATGGAACCAATTGATTGACCTCTTTCCTGAGATGGAAAGTGGTCTCCAGAAAATCCGGAGGCCGCGCGTTCATCGGAATACTCTCCAGTCGCAGCAACTCCTGCTCCAACGTATCAATAATCTGCGCATCTTTTTCCAGGACATATTTCAAAATAGTATAGAGAACGGAGACAACAAGCGGCTCCTCAGGCTTATGATATTTCTTAGCTTTCTCTAGTATTTGACTGAATAAACTGGCCTTCTGTCTTGATATCGTGATGATATTCTGGCCATAGCAGATCACCAACAGGCCGGTTCGGTTCACAAACAGGCGTTTAGTCCCCTTTTGAACTATTTTTGGTTCTGCGATACGCGCAAATATCATGGAATAGTGTTCAAAGTAATCGATCCTGGGGTAAGATTCCTCAACGAGTTCACTTTCCAGCAAAATTCTAGGCAAACTCAAGGCTTCGCTAAGTTCGTTAAAGTTAGACTCCGAGACAGAGGTTATATCAACCCATGTATGGGAAGGACTGTCCACATACTTCTTCACATCTGAAAGCGAAATGTTCTCATAGATGTTCGCCAGGTCACTATCCATGACCCTGGTCTCCATGGCAGACGCTGTTGCAGCAGCCCGCTGGACAGGAACACGGGCATGTACCCTTCTGTCAACAGCCCTGCCCCCCACTGCTGCAACCCTTACTAATCTCGCTATTCGCAACAGCCGTAACAGAGGAGATGACCTTCCCAGACCTCCTCCAAAAAGTTGCAAGAAATCGAACAGCGGAAGTACGATAACCAGCAGGTCCAGTAGATGCCAGGGATTTAAGACATGTTCCCGAATGTTACGGGCAACTGCTACTTTAGAGAAATACTCAATGACGAATACCCCGAGTATGGTATAGTCGGCAACCCTGAGAAAACCATCTACTGACCCCGGGAGATGCACGACAAGAGGGACAACTACTATCGGAACCATCAGCAAGGCCAATACTATCATCAGCCCATCGGGCAGTATCAGATAGATTGTGGCCCGCAATCTCGCCTTGCGGTCTTCTTTCTCAGCATTCTCTTGCTGGGTTCCCTGCTTCGTCATAAGGTCAGGAGCATCCATATAGCCCCCGTTTAGACACTACCGAACCACTATAACGCCATCTTAACACCGGATATTCTGAATCTGTGCTCAAGGGTTGATTACAGGAATCAAGTAACCTTTCTGAACACTATATGTTTAAGCCAGGCATCCGAAGGCTGTGGAAAATCGGAGCGGAAATGGGCGCCCCGGCTCTCCTCTCTGATCAAGGCTGCTTCAGTCATCAAGCGTCCCACCAGCACCATATTAGCCAATTCATACGAGGGGCGGTCTGTAGGCGGCTTGAGTTCCTTCTCCCACGCCGCAAGGATATTGGCTGCCTCCCTAAGCCCTTCTCCGGAGCGCACAATGCCTACCTTATCCCAGAGCAGTGATTGTAAAGCAGTCAAACTCAAATAGGCATGGCTGATACCCGCAGTGTCACGCTCCTTTAGAGGGTAGATATCGCTCTTAGCAGGGGTTGTAGTGTTGGCTTCTCCCCTCCTGGTACGTTCCACAATTCTCTTACCGAAGACCAGTACCTCCAGCAGCGAGTTCGAGGCCAACCGGTTAGCACCGTGAACTCCTGTAGATGCCACTTCACCGCTGGCGAACAGGCCGGATATGTTAGTCTCTCCCCAGTAATTTGTCCTTACCCCGCCCATTGTGTAGTGAGCGGCAGGGACTACAGGGATAAGAGAAATGGTAATATCAAGGCCATGCTCCAGACAAAATCGGTATATCTGGGGAAAGCGAGTGGATAAAAGGCGCGGCGGCAAATGAGTAACATCGAGATAGACGCGGTCAGTTCCTGTCTCTTTCATCTCAGCTACGATGCCACGGGCGACGATATCTCTGGGGGCCAGGTCGCCCTGGGGCGAGTATTTGAGCATAAAGCGCTCCCCTTTGATATTACGCAGTATGCCGCCTTCTCCTCTCACCGCCTCCGAGATAAGGAACAACTGCACTCCGGGCAGTCGCAGCGCCGTAGGATGAAATTGGAAGAACTCCATGTCTATAATCTCGGCACCGGCACGATATGCCAGAGCCACGCCGTCACCGGTCGCTATCTCAGGGTTAGTAGTGATCTTGAACAGTCTCCCTACGCCCCCCGTAGCTAGAATGAGGTAACGGCATCCAAACTCCTCGGCAGAACCGGAGTGCAAATCCAGAGCAGCGACCCCGTGTACCTTGCCATCTTTAACCAGGACCTCAGTAACCAGAAAATACTCGAAGATGGTAATCCGCTTCGATGCACGAGCAGCATTGCTCAATGTAACCTCAATGCGCTCCCCGGTAGCATCCCCGCCGGCGTGCAGAATGCGGGGTACGCTGTGGGCAGCCTCCTTGGTCAAGGCGATCTCGCCGTTAACTGTATCGAAGGGAACCCCGAACTTCACCAGGTCAGCGATACGGTCAGCGGCTTCTTCAGTTAGAATGCGCACCGCCTCCGGATCGCAAAGCCCGGCGCCGGCAGCTATAGTGTCGTTGTAGTGAAGTTCGGCAGAGTCGAGGCTGCTGATGGCTGCGGCGATACCTCCCTGGGCATGTTTGGTATTGCACTCGTCTATGCTGCCTTTGGTCAAGATGAGGACACTACCGACCTCCTGAAGCAGCAGGGCATCGTAAAGCCCCGCAATCCCGCTGCCCACAATTATATAGTCATATTGTTTCATTTTTACCTCTAAACTATTGCAAGCATCCTGTCCAGAGCCCGCTTCGCCCTCAGCCTTATATCCTCAGGGACAACGACCACGTTCCTTTTAAGCTCCATGGTCTGGGCAAGCCCCTCTAATGTGGTCCTTTTCATATTGGGGCACATCAGAGCTCTGGAAATAACATAGAATGTCTTGTCGGGATTCTCCTTTTTCAAGCGGTGAACCAAACCCTCCTCAGTGCCGATAAGGAACTTTTTCGCCCGGCTTTCCTTTATATATTTCGCCATCTGCGACGTACTCAGTGCCGCATCTGCGAGTTCGATGACCTCGGTCGTGCATTCGGGGTGCACAACCACTACAGCGTCAGGATGAGCCTGTTTCGCCATAATAACTTGTTTGGCATTAAGGCGCGCGTGTGTGATGCAGTAGCCTGGGTAAGAAATTATCCTTTTCTTAGTCCTGGCGGCAACAAAGTTCCCCAGGTTCTGGTCCGGGATGAACAGTATCTCGTCGTTGGGCACAGATTCCACTACCTTGACTGCATTGGCAGAGGTACAGCAGATATCGCTCTCAGCTTTCACCGCTGCCGTCGTATTGACATAGCAGACCACGGTAGCCTTGGGATACCGTTTCTTCCACCCTTTCAGGTCCTCCGCGTCTATCATATCGGCCATAGGGCAGCCGGCAGTGCTTTCAGCGAGGAGCACAGTGCGAGTAGGATTGAGAATAGCCGCGCTCTCAGCCATGAAGTGTACCGCACAAAACACTATGACCTCAACGTCCAGTTGTGTTGCCTGGCGCGCCAACTCCAGGGAGTCGCCCACAAAGTCAGCGATATCCTGCACCTCGGGGCGTTGGTAGTTGTGGGCCATGATGACTGCGTTGAGGTCTTTTTTGCGCTTTAGTATCTTATCGCGGAGTTCTTCCTGGTTGTTTGCCGTTGCAATCTCCATTCGAATATTTACTGATAGCTTAATCCAATCTAGTTCGAGTGTCAACGCAATTTGACAAATTCTTACGGGAATGTTATAACACTCCCGTTCTTCATCTAACAGATTATTAATCTCTACAATATTCCATTTTTGCTCTGCTTTCCATGAAGTGCAGACCTTATTAAGGCGATATATCTCTTTCCATGCAGAGTCAGGAAGTAGTAGCAGAGGGGTAGCGATTCGGTAATCTGACCTGCATATTAGAGCCCACATCTTTTAATGAAATCTATTACTTGCTTTAACGGGTTCAAATTAGAAGGCTGAAGAAAAGGAGGGCGACATGAAAGCACTGGTTACAGGAGCTACTGGTTTCATCGGCTCAAGCCTTGTCAGGGAGTTGCTAAAGGACGGAGTAGACACGAGAGTTTTAGTACGTAAAAACAGCGACACCAGAAACATAGATGGTCTAGACGTTGAGAAAGTGTATGGTGACATACGCGATGGCGATTCGGTAAGAGCAGCCTTAAAAGGATGCGACACTTTCTACCAAACCGCAGCCCTATATGCTTTCTGGGGATATGACAAGAAAGCATTCTACGATATCAATGTTGAAGGCACCAAGACTGCTTTGAATTCCGCATTGGAACAAGGGGTAAGCAAGGTTGTCTACACCAGCAGTATGGCCTCAATAGGTGCGCATGGCGCGGACTCTCCCGCCAATGAGGAAACACAGTTCAATATGTGGAAGGCAAAAGACCATTACACAATTTCTAAATATCTGGGTGAAGTCGAAGCTTTGAAAATCTGTAAGAAAGGGCTGCCTGTGGTTGTGGTCAATCCAACCATAGTCATCGGAGTGAGGGACACAAAACCGACCCCTTCAGGCCAAATTATAGTTGATGTCTTGAATGGAAGGTGGCCAGGTTATCCAGACTCAGGTGTTAACATCGTCGATGTTGCAGACGTAGCCCGGGGCCATATCCTGGCTGCCCAAAAAGGGAGAATAGGTGAGAGATATATTCTGGGCAACCGGAATATGCACTACAGGGACTATACGGCGCTGGTCGCAGAGGTTGGTGGCATTAAACCACCCAGACTGAAAGTCCCTTCGACCCTTCTTCTCGCAACATCCTATATATATCAGCTAGGAGCATTTATTTCCAGAAAACCACCCATTGTGACGCCAGCAGGCGTAAGAATCAACAAACTGTGCTGGTATTTCGACTGCTCTAAGGCGGTTAAGGAGTTGGGTTTACCCCAAACACCTATCAGGACTACCGTTGAGAAGGCAATCAACTGGTTCAGGGAGAACGGATATGTGAAAAAGGTGTAACTCGCATACCTCCTCCCGAAACCATGCCACGATTATTGAGAGAAGCAAAACCGGTTTCTTGCTATTTGAGGTGACTTTGCCGGCCTGGGCGCTTTGCCCATTTGACAATGTCAAAGACCCCTTTTCAACTCGCCACGATGAAGCCAGCGTTTATATATCAGATATAGGATATTGCACCTTTCTTTCATTCAGGTTAGAGTTAAAGGCAGCAAATCTCGAGAGAAGAAACCTTGATTATCACCCATCTGAGCCTAACCAACTTCCGCAACTATACCAGCCTGGAGTTTGACCTTCCACCACATATAATGGTGCTTCAGGGCGACAATGCCCAGGGCAAGAGCAACCTCCTGGAAGCGATTTATATCCTGGCAACCAGCAGGTCTCCTCGCACAGTATCCGACAGGGAGCTCATCAACTGGGACGCCTTTAAAGAAGAAATCCCGACATGTCGTATTGCATCGATAGTGCGGAAGGATGACAGCGACCTCAGACTTGAGCTCGCTCTCAGCGCCAGGGCAACTGAATCCCCGCGTTCCGATGACTTTTTTTCTCGCTGGCAGCCGGCGAACAAGCCTTCTTCTGTTCAAAAACGCATTCGGATAAATGGCGTCGTGCGCCACACCGCTGACCTCATCGGACAGCTCAACGTGGTAACATTCAGCGTCTATGACATCGCCCTGGTCGGCGGTGAGCCGGCGCTGCGCCGCCGCTACCTCGACATCACAAACTCTCAGATAGACCACAAATATCTGCGCAATTTGCAACGGTACAATCGAGTCCTCTGGCAGCGCAACCAGCTCCTGCGCCTGATCGCTGAAAATAAGGCAAACCCCGATGAGCTTGCCTTCTGGGACCAGCAACTGGTCGAAAAAGGTGCTTATCTCATTGTTCAGCGAGAACATACGGTGGCAGCACTCAACCAACTGGCGCAGGGCATCCATGAGGAGCTCAGCGGCGGACAGGGTAAACTAAACCTGGTTTATCTCAGAAGTATCGATAAGCAGAGGGGGAAAGAAGAGTCTGACGTAAATGAAACCGCCGAGATATTCAACAAAGCTTTGCAGGCAGCGCGGGCAAAGGAGATAGCCCAGGGGATGTCTCTGGTGGGGCCGCACCGCGACGACCTGCGTTTCTTTGTCAATGATATAGACGCAGGGATTTACGCTTCTCGCGGTCAGCAGAGAACCGTCGCCCTTTCGCTGAAGCTTGCCGAGGTTAGGTTAATGCTCAGCGCCACCAAAGAACACCCTATACTTCTCCTGGATGATGTTCTCTCGGAATTAGATGCCCGGCGGCGTCACCACCTGCTCGGTTCCGCTGCCAACTACGAGCAGGTTCTAATCACCACCACCGACCTTGACCGCTTCGAGCAGGATTT
>Ga0172365_10000949_pt1 | contig 20465 bp, 23 predicted proteins | sample LakKivSesite48cm_FD_114535 | JGI IMG/M metagenome (GOLD analysis project Ga0172365, IMG submission 114535) | Sediment microbial communities from Lake Kivu, Rwanda - Sediment site 48cm | ecosystem: Environmental > Aquatic > Freshwater > Lake > Sediment | place: Rwanda: Western Province, Lake... | reverse complement strand
GTAGTTTTATGAATTCCCGAGCCCATTTATAACACCTGTTATATATATGTCATAAATAACTATTTAAAATTAATTTTTCGTATTTTTTACGTTGATTACCGTACTAAACAGTGTTATAGTTCATTAATTGTCGATGAAAATGTTCATTTCAAGTTCACAAAATCTTCACGTCTTCACGTTTCATGCTCGCACTTTCCTCACACATTTATATCACATCATCTATAAACTTCACGTGAACAATCCTTTCAAGCCTCTATAAACTGTAACATATTAATATATTCACGTTACCTTCACACGTGAATATGTGAACATTATATGAACTTCACGTGAATATTATGTGAAGTTCACGAAACGTTCATGTTAAAACTCTCACAAACTATTTTAGACTTTGAGAAATTCTTATTTTTCATTTTTTACGTTACCTTCATTTAATCTTCACGTTTCTTAAGTAGTTTAATTAAAATTTCCTAAGAAAACATTCATTTTACCTTCACAAAATCTTCACATGTGAATATTATGTTCACGTGAACATAGTAAAGCTTAAATATCTACTTCACGTGAATATTTATGTGAAGATTAATGCCTGATGAAAAATTAAAATGGGGTTGGGAAGAGAATCCCTTTGTTCTTAAAATAGATCCAGCATTATTCGTTGGTTATGAGGAACAGGTTAAAGCTGCTTTAAAACATATAGAAAACAAGCATAAGATAGCGTTGATATCAGGCAATACAGGAAGTGGTAAAACTACTTTTCTAAAATGGCTTGAAAAGAATTATGACACCTCAAAACTTTATGTTAGCAAGCCTCCGGAAAATCCAGAGGATTTTGTTAACTTATTCATAGATATATTTGGGCTAAGCTTCTTTGAGAGATTAATGAGAAGAAGACCTACTTTGTATACTTTAACCAAGTATATAAACAAAAAGCTAAAAGGTAAGCATTTGGTGTTTTTAGTGGATGAGGCTCATGAAACCAATAAGAACGTTCTAGAATGGCTTAGGGTTCTTACAGACCAAATAGATAATGTGAGTTTAATAATTGCTGGCATGCCTGTCTTGGAAAATAAAATAAAAACAGAGCTTGAAACTTTAGATCAGAGAATAACAACCAGGATTGCTCTAAATTCATTAGGAAGAATAGAAACCAAGCAGCTTATTCAAAAGAGAATAGAGAGTGTTGGAGGAAAGGGGATAGAGCCTTTTACAGATGCTGCTTTGGAAAAGATTTATGAGAGGACAGGGGGATTCCCAAGAGAGGTTTTGAAACTTTGTGATAGATTGATTAATACGGCTATTGAAAAGAACTTGGATATTATAGATTCAAAGGATATTGAAGAGCACAAGGAAATCGAGCTTCCAAAAGTGAGAGTTGAGGAGCCTGTGGTCACTTTCATGCCTAAACCGCCTTCAGAAGAGCAAATTAGAAACTTACCTTATAAGCAAAAGGCTATTCTAGAGGTTCTATCCAAGAAAGATTGGTTAACCCCAACGGCAATAGTCGAAGAATCTGATATGAAAAGTTATAAGAGCAAAGGTCATGCTATCAGATCTGTCAATAATATCCTTAAAAGGCTTATGCTAGACGGCTTTGTTACAAGAGAGTCTAGAGGAAAGGCTTACATGTATGCATTAACGCCTAAAGTAAGAACGATATTTGTCAAGTCTTAATTTCTCTTACTATGATAGTCGTTTAAGAGTTGCTTAAAATAACTCTTCGCTTGGTTTAATTTTAAGGCAACGTCTATAGGGTATCTAGGTCTTTCTCCAAAAAAGCTTTGAACCATGTCTCTACCTTTATCTAAAGAAATTGGTTCATTTCCTAAGCGAATTTCTCCGTCTAAAAGTCCAACTTGACTGTTTGCAAGCTTGTATGCTGTCTTGTCCATACCAATATATTATAATGATAGGTATTTAAATGTTATTACTATTCGATAGTTAATATAGTTAAGTTTATATACTACTTATTAGTAATTACTATATGGTGGTTATATGTGCAACCAAACGAAAAGTATTATGTCTGAGTTGGATAGAAACCCGGATATAGACTTTGCAGCGGATGCAAATAAACATTTGATTAGAGTTCCTTCAGGTACAGACGTAACGTACTTGGGAAGAAACTCAATTTCATATACCGGAAGAAGCTTTGAGAGACCAATGCAATAATTTTTCTTTTCTTTTTTATTTTAATTTTAACTAAATAATTCTATGAAAAAGGCTTTAATTTTAATAGTAGGCTTACCTGGTTCTGGCAAGTCTTTTGCAGCAGATGTTATAAAAAAACATTTTCATGCCAAAGTTCTTGAGACAGGGGATGTCATTAGAGAGGAGGTAAAAAGAAGAGGTTGGCCTTTAACGCCAGAGAACGATAAGAAAGTGAGACTTTGGTTTCATTCTGGAAGAGAGCATTTGATTGTTGAAAGAATCTGGAAAAAAATGAAAAACGATAAAGGATTAGTAATCATAGATGGTTTAAGGTCGCCTAAAGAATTGACAATATTCAAAAAAATATACAAAGGCAATATTTTTCTTATTAAAATAATATCTTCTTTCGAGGTTAGGGCGCAGAGATCAATAAAGAGAGGAAGATTCGGAAGGCTAGAATCCGTAAAATATCTAAGAGAGAGAGATAAATCAGAGCTAAGCGACTTGGTAGGTTTGAAGCAACTACTCAGGAAGGCAGATTATTCAATAGACAACTCAAAACTGACCAAGAAGCAGATGGAAAAAAAGGTTGTTAGTCTGATAAAATCAATTATTTGAAGGAATTTTATTAAACAACATAAATTTAAATATCTGAAATTAATTGTATATAGTAAGGTGATAGAATGGATAAGGTTAAAGCCAGAGATTTGGTTGGGAAAGTTATTGTTTCTGAGGATACAGGAAGGAAATTTGGAGTAGTTGGAGATGTTAATTTTATAACAGAGTCTGGAGAACTTATGAACATTGTTGTTGCTGAACCAACAAAACAAACTTTTGATTTAAAACTTGCAGAAGATGACAAGGGAAGATTGTTAATACCTTTCTCAGCTGTTAAATCAGTTGGGGACTTCATAATAATTGCAGAAAAAGACATTGTCTAATTTTTTATAAAAATCTGATAGAAAAATCGTTATCTAATTATTTTTCTTCTGGGTCTTTAATTCCTTCAGGCGTTATTCTAAAGACTGTTTCTCCTTCTGGCAAGTTCGGCGAGTCGACCAACCTTGCTATTCTGGTATCTCCTTTCGACTTTCTAAGGTAAAGCCTTGTTCCTGCTTGATGAGCTAGGATATGACCTCCTATCGGTACCGTAGGATCGCCAAATAGAATATCTGGTCTTGCCATTACCTGGTTTGTGACATAGACAGCTAAATTATAAACCTCTGACAATCTTTGTAAGGTATGCAAATGTCTGTTCAACTTTTGCTGTCTAGCTGCTAGTTCACCTCTACCAGAATAATCTGACCTGAACAATGACGTCACAGAGTCTACTATCAAAAGCTTGATGTTCTTCTCTTTTATCATCTCTCCTGCCTTTTCAACCAGAATTACTTGATGATCAGAATTATATGCCCTTGCGATTTGGATGTTTTCCAAAACTTCCTTTGCATTCATCCCCATAGACTCTGCTATCTGCTTTATCCTCTCAGGTCTGAAGGTATTCTCACAATCAACAAAAAGGCAGTTGCCACTCAACCCGCCCTTCTCTTTTGGCAGTTGGACGTTTACTGCAAGTTGAAAGCCTAGTTGCGACTTACCACTAGAGAAAGCTCCATGAGTCTCTGTTATCGATTGCGTCTCAACACCACCTCCCAAAAGTGCGTCAAAATTCTTAGATCCAGTGCTTATCTTTCCTAACTTTAACCTTCTCTCGAGGATGGTTGTTGCTTTTTCAAATCCTATCTCTAAAGTTTCTCTTGCAGCAGCGATTATTTTTGATGCTGTTGCCTCACCAATTTCAGCAGCATTAGAAAGTTCCATAGGCGATGCTGCGGCCACTGCCATCATATCAATATAACCAGCACATTTTAGTTTGTCAGCTATTTTTTCACCTACTCCAGGTAGGTCTGCCACAGCCTCAATTTTCTTGTTCATAGAACTTCACTTAAACCTTCGTTTCTAACATATTTATAATTTTATTAGCTTCTTCTATGGAGTCCGCTTCCTTAACGCTATTCGCAACGAATTCTAATCTATTAAACATTTTGTTCTTTCTAACCTTGCCGTTTATGATAAACTCCTTGCCTAAAACATCAATGTTATCGAAAAACGATTCCTCGTTCTCCAATGCTTTTTTAATATCCATTCCTATAAGCTCTAATGCTGCATCCCTGAAGAACACTACTCTTATATTCCCAGTCCCATCGTCTATTATTCCTGAAAGCACGATGGTTTTCGTAGGTTCAACTTTTCCATGCTCATCGCATTTGAATTCATTTCCTTCTTTGACTACTCTTCTTCCGCACTGAGGACAGACTTCATAAAAAATGCTTGTCTCGAACAATTGAACGAGTGATGCTCTTATTTCCGCCGTCTCTCCTTCCTTTAAATCAGCAATGTTTATTCTTCCGGCCTCAGGCCTTTTTAACTTTTCAAAGGTCGGTAGTTCGCTTTGCTCTAGTATTCTTACTCCACCTCTATTTCCAAGTCTTAATTCAACTCCGCCCACACCATCCTCTCTTGTGTATGCACCAAAGGTTTCAACAGCCATTCCAGGATTTAACTTTTCAACAATGTTAGTTTGGTCATCCCATAATGATAGTCTTATGTTCCCAGTCTCATCGCCAAGGATAATGCTTGCCACCTTACCTTTCTTACCGTTCTTACCTTTGAACTCTCTAGGTTCAAAAACCCTAACGACACGAGCCGTTAATTTCAAGTCCCTTATCTTCGGAACTACGTTTTTTATTTCAAGTCTCCTCTTGACTTTAGGAAAGACATCCAAGCCAAGTTCCTTGGCAATTATATATGCAGCCCCTTCCTTTGAGACTAGGTTTGATAACTCTTGTTGTTTTTCAAGAATCTTTTTTTGGATTTCATCTTGGGATGAACCGGTTTTTTCGATTATTTTTTGTAATAATTCGTTAAAATCCATAATTCAAATTACCTTTTAATGCTTAAATTCTTTTTTCACTTCTGTAGGAAGTAAATTTATTATTTTATTTTTCTTTTGGCTTCAGCAACATCTTCGGCCAAAACAGTTTTCCTACCCTTGCTCTTCGCGACAGCTGCTGCCTCTCCTGCAATATCGCATGTTATTTCCTCTAAAAGTATGGAGAACTCTTTTACAGCATCATCGCTAATCCTCATGTTAGATTTTTTCAATATTTTTTCTACAGGTGCTAGGGGCAATTCCATAAAAATCATTTTTTATATTTCTCAACTATCTTGTTTGCAAGTTCGTACTGATCCTGATAGATTTGCATTGCAACAGAGTAATGGTTATATGCTCCTACATCTACTTCTAGTTGCTCTGCCATGTATTTTTGCAAGGCTGTGAACGCAAAGGCATTTCCAGGCCAGGCACTGAATAAGTCGTTAGTCTTCATCACAACGTTGAAGTGAATCTTATCCTCAACTATCTGAGGATGGATTAGGACTAGACAAGGAGAGGACGTATCTTTTCTTTGCGGGGTGAATTTTTCCAAATCACGCATAGGAATCCATGTGTGCATTACCACCGATCGTCTTCCAAAATCTTTTTTCAAAGTTTCGATTGCCTTCTGGACTTGATCTATTCTTTTCACGACGCACTTACCTCCCGTTGTTTTCTGAACGAAGTCTAACATCTCCTTTTCATTTGAAACATTCGGTGCCCAAGCCCTTATCTGACAATCAGGATAACATCTTAGCCTAGAGTAATAAGTATAGTCGAAAGAATTTTCCTTTTCAGGAGGTAGACCGTTTACTAGATTGTTCGCATACTCTTCTGCTAACTTTATGCTTATAGGTGCCATCGAAGAGAGCCTTGGTTCTTTCATAGGATTTGAAATCATTAGAAACATCGGCGAGTCTTTTGTCATTGTCCTGAATTCCGGTGCCTCTACCCATCTATCAAATCCTTCTGTCATCATTGTGAAAACAGCCTTCTCCCAACCCTCTCCAAGAGTTTCTGCTTGAACTATTTTTACACCATAACCCATTTTATCACCTTAATTTTAGTTCTTCGTCTTGCGTATACTCGATTCCATATTTTAATGCTTGCTCAGCCTTCTGAAGTTCCACCCCCAAGTAGGAAGCGTGATCAAGCCTTGAGAGCAATCCTCTCTTTATTATTTCCTTGTACAGTTCTTCTGCCTTCGTTCCTTCTATTACTTGGTTTATTTTTCCAGTCTTAATCAGACTCTTTTCCTTAACATAGTTATAATGTTCTACTATTATTTTCTTTTTGATATGATCTACAAGAATAAGGAAAAACCCGTTCTTATCAAACTCAAACATATTACTCATCCTTTAATATTTCGCTTATCATTTTTAAAACAGGGAATATTCTCCATGATGATTCTATCGGTCCATAGAGCAAGAAATCTGCCCCTAGCATTGCTTGACATGCACAAAGGCTCGAGTCGCATATTTCCCTGATTGGTTTATCTAGACTATGAACCCATTCTGAAGCAATGTTGTGTATGCCATTGCCGCTAGGATAACCTAACTCAGCCTTCAATGCGATGGCAGTTTTTATAGAGTTTAATGAGCCTGAACCGATTGGAACAACGCCGCTGTCCAACAAAACATTTTTTATCCTTGCTGCTTGGGAAAAAGGAAAGAGTTTGTTCTTAACATAATCAACCTTTCCTGCGACCGAGCCATCCAAAGGATTGAACGCTAAAAGGATAGCATTCTCAGGCCTTAATTCCTTTATCTCGTCCCTTTCCTCTTCCTGCATCCCATAGTTTATAGAATTGTACAAAACATCTCTAGATATTCCATTTTCCTTGCAATGCTTCAGAATCTTTATTCTTGTTTGCCAGTCGTCCGAGTCTATTGCAAAGGGAATGTTAAATTCATTTACCAAGCTTATTATTTTCTCATAATCATCTTCGCTGTCAAAGAATATATCTAATAAAAAGTTGAATCCGGTCTTTTCTTTTAATTCCAGAGCATTTTCTATTTGCTTTCTTGCTTCCTCAAAATCTATCCCGCCTAAGGTTCTAACTCTTTTTTCCTCTCTATAAAAAATAGTCCCAATCAAGAGCATTGGATTGGTGTTACCAACTTTCACATTGCCTATTTCAACGGTTTTTAGTTCTTTAGGGAATTTAAACATTCAAATCACGTATCGTAAAACTCGTAGTGTCAAAGGTCAGGTTGTCTGTAATCAAAATATTATCGCCGCTATGGCTTACTTCCTTCTTAGCCTCTACAATTGTTTTAACAACAAAAGGTTCTTCCTCATAAGGTTCTTCTCTCGGAAGTAATTTAATTCTTTCTATTATTTTAATAGTGTCAGTCTCGTCTATCAGGTTAATAACTTTCTTTACCTGCTTTCTGAATCTTTCTACTGCTTCGATTGGAATGTTTTCTATGAATGGTATGGCTCCCTTCGAGCCTATTATCTTTCCGTTCTCGTCTACACCATTCTCATGAATCGCAATCAGACTTTGACCAGCAGCATGCCCTTTAGATTCCTTCCCGCAGACGATTATGTAGCGTATGTTACAGTTTGAAATCGTGTTTACAATCACTCTCTCTATTCCAAGGTTCTCGGTTCTCATCTCACCGCACAGAGTAAAGAGATCCTTCGGAAAGCTGAGTCTGCTCGAGATGGTGACTAGGGCAACATTGGCGTTCTTGTTCCCAATCTCATACTTACCAGAAAGTACTGGCCATTTTTCAGAAATTGTATTCATCAACTTTAATGACATTTTAAATTATTTATTCTTTTTGCATCTTGTAAACTAAGGATTTTTATATAGAGTTTGTAATTTATTATTATGGAATTGTTATATGCGAAGATTTTAGTTGTACTGATTATATTTTTTGGTGAGTCGTTAACCATTCTTGCAGAGATGATTGCCGCAAGGACCTTTTCGATAGCATCGCATTCTTTCTTAGACATGTTTATAAAAATGTTCTTGATTTTTGCATTCGCTGGAGGTGCTCTTATATTTGGATATATGTTTGGCTTTATTTCCTTTAAGAACATCTGGATAGTGAGCGTCATCTCCATAACCTCTATATTGATATCAGAGCCTATCCTTGCCTATGTGTTTTTCCAGCAATTGCCAACAAGTGGAGCCCTTATTGGTTTGATATTCGGGGTACTAGGCTTCGTATCAACCATGTTTTTTTGAAATTATTTATGTCCTTATTCTTCATAGTATTTATTATGAAAAAAATTCGCTATTGGCATCAGACAGCCGAGACTTCATGCGGTCCAACTTCCTTGCTAATGATAATGAATTATTATCGTCCTTCTTTCAAACTGAATAGAAAGAACGAATGGGATATTTGGCGAGATACTTCTATGCTGGCGTGGTCTGGTAGTCACCCTTATGGAATAGCTTTTGCAGCCTTGAAAAGAGGGTTTAAAGTTCATTTGATAAGGGAGAAAAAGACATTTTGGAAGGATGTGAAATTCCCAAAGAATAATAAGTCTCTTAGATATTCTATCACCGAGCAAGAGAAAAAATCAAAAGCTTTAGGATTAGTCGAGAGTATCAAAAGAATAGACTTAAAGCTGTTAAAAGAATTGCTGGAGAAGAATACTACTATTATAATTTTAATGAGGTACATAAGAAAGAATGGAACAATAGGTAGTGGGCATTGGGTAGTTCCACTCAAGATAGAAAAAGACCATATAATCATCAATGATCCATACGCTACTGGAAGCAGGAAGATTCCAATAAAACTTTTTATGAAAGGTTGGAATGGAATTAGGAACAGAAAAACCGGAATGGCCAAGGAAATTCTTATTATAGAGAAATAATTTAAACTTTCAAAATCTATTTCTAACTGGTTCTATGGGTTTCAAAGGTTTGATAAGGGACGCTATAATGTTTTTTGTTGGAATGGAATTGCTGTTCGGGGGAATGGATAAAAACATTTTGGGACTAATATTAATAATTACAGCACTAATCTTTACAGTAATAGGTTTCATAATTGCCTTTGGGAGTGGTTGAATGCTTGATAAAATATTAGATACTGTGAATGCTCATAACAAGTGGAGAAGAGAGCAATGCATAAACATGATTGCTTCCGAGTCCTTGATGTCGCCGTTAGCTGAAAAATATTTTCTAACTGATTTTGCAGGCAGGTATAACGAGCATACCGGACCGGACTGTCATTATCAAGGAACGAAATATTCTTATGAGATAGAGGAACTTTGCAACGAGATATTCAGGAATAATTTTAACACTCCTTTTGTTGATACCAGACCTTTGTCGGGTGGGATGGCTAATTTAATTATTTACAGTTCATTTGCAAAGCCAGGTGACAACATCGTCTCGTTAGGCATACCGAACGGTGCGCACGTGAGCTCGACCAAATGGGGAATGGCAGGAATACGTGGTCTTAATTCGATTGACATGTTCTTTGATTCAAGGGAAATGAATATAGACGTTGAAAAAACTGTTCATTTGATAAAGAAAGTTAGTCCGAAAGTGATAATGTTCGGAGCTTCCATGTTTCTTTTCCCAGAGCCTGTAAAGGAAATAAAAGAGCAGATTGATACTAACATAAAGGTTGCTTATGACTCTGCTCATGTTTTCGGATTAGTTTACAACAAGGAATTCCAACAACCCTTAGAAGAGGGCGCGGATTTCATCAGTTCTTCCACTCACAAAACTTTCCAAGGGCCGCAGGGCGGAATAATAATTGGTAATAAGAATCTTGATCAGAAAGATTGGGAAAAGATTCAAACAGCAATTTTTCCAGGAACAATTTCTAACCATCACATTCACAAGTTACCGTCGCTTGCCATAACTGCTCTGGAAATGGATAAATTCGGGAAGGATTATGCAAGGCAAGTTATCAAAAATTCAAAGGCGTTAGGTAAGGCTCTGTATGACTTAGGCTTTAAAGTCCTTTGTCCTGAGAAAGGCTTTACTCAATCTCATCAAGTGATTGTCAACGTCAAGGAATTTGGCGGAGGAAAGGCTGTTGCTCAACTTCTAGAGGAGAATAATATTATTTGCAATAAAATGTCTCTTCCAATTGACACGCCGCAAGATGCAACCAAGAATCCCTCAGGCATAAGGCTAGGTTCTCAGGAATTGACGAGAATAGGAATGAAGGAAAGCGAGATGAAGGAAGTTGCTAATTTCTTCAAAAAGGCGATAAAGGAAAAGAAGAATGTTAAGAAAGAGGTAGAAGATTTTAGAAAAGGTTTTAGGAAGATCCACTACTGTTTTGAATCAACAATTTAGCTTTCTCGAAATTCCCAAAAGGCATTATGTTAACTCCCTTAGCTCCAACCTCTCTAATCTCACTTATCATTCGAGAGTATTCCTCATCCAAATCCTCCTCAAAGATGTTCATTGGGAATATCCCGGGTATTAATTTGTTCAGCTTTTCAGCCTTTTCCTTCGAGTAAAAGTTCAAGAACCCGATGAAAACTGGCTTATCAATTGAATGGACAAACTTCTCTATCGTTCTCATATCATAGCAAGGCTGAGTCATCACAAATTCAGCACCAGCTTCTATCTTATTCCTCGTCCTTTTAATCTCCACGTTCAAGTCCGCGTTTAAATTAGCGCCACACCCTATGAAGAAGTCAGTTTCTCTTTTGGCGTTTATCTCCTTTATGAGTTTTATCAGCTCTATAGAGGAGAATTCGAAGACAGGTTTTGCCTTTACGCTTTCATGCATCCTATCTCCTGTCAATGCAAGTATATTTTTGATATCTAATGCCCTTGCAGCCATCAAATCTGCCTTTATTTCTACCAAATTTCTATCCCTGCAGGTGAAATGCATTATGGTTGGTGTTCCTAGTTTATGCTCAATCTTGTGACAGAGTGCAATAGGATTCATTAATGAAATTCCAAGAGGTGAGTCTACTACGTTAAAGGCATCAGCATTCAGATCCTTTATCCCTTCTAATATCTCGTCTAGAACAGGTTTTTTAGGCGGCTCTAATTCTACTATATATAAAAAGTCCTCTTCTTTCACAAGTTGACTAAAATCCATAAAATTATTAAACATTTCAGTTTTAAATCTCTCACTTTTGTGAGAGTACCGTTTTTTCGTAGAAAATCTTATTTTTCTCGTATTTTTCACTTTCTGAAGAGAAAAAGTGAGACTTTTGGCTGATGAAAATAAGTATGAGCTAAGAAATATACTTTTAATTATATCTATTATGTTATAATAATCGTAATAAATACTGGATAGAAAATAGTTAACAAAATATATTTTACCATTATTATGACGGAATGTATACTATACTCATTACAGATTAGGCTTAAATATCAAAAAAACGAAAAAATTATTAGGTGAATTGACGTGGCATTGAAAAAAGTTCAGAAAAATATCTTTGAAATTCTATTTTTACACCCAAAACCAGTAAAAATGTTGACAAGTTTGAAGAATGAAGAGATCAGATATGCCACGCAAGTGTCAAAAGTAGTTGATTGCACCTATTCTCACACTGTTAAAGTCCTGGAAATGTTCAGGAGACTTGGTCTGGTTGAGTTCGAGAAGAAAGGAAGGGTAAAATTGGTCAAACTTACAGACAATGGGATAGATATTGCGCATGACTTTGAGGGAATAAGAAGGAAATTCGGGAAACTTGGTGCGAATATCAAAGAGTTTCCCTCAGAAAAATAATACAAAGTGAGAGTTATCACCTAATGATTTCGTAAAGCTTAAATATAGAAAAAATGCTCGGACAGTTGATAATAATATCTAACTTCTCATATATGAGTTTATCGCATAATCAAGGTCATTTTAAGAGATATATGAGCCATGCATACATGTATATAATCCGGTATAATAATGCTTAAAAATTTAGACAGTTGTCATTAATCTAGGTATTTTGTGGTTTTATGAACGAATTATTGATTTGGCTGTATGGAAAAAGTGCTAGGAACGCTCACATAAGGGCTATGGCAGAGAAATTAATCACTATTCTCAAGGAACAACACTCTCTAGAGCACCAGGAGCTCTGTCGTCTGCTAGGAATAGGCTTTGACAGGTATCAAAAACCCAAAAGAACCTTCTACTTTGTCGTTAACCCGCTAAAAAAGGTCCAGTTAGTGAAGGAAAAACGCATTTATACCACTAAAGACAGGAAAAAATACGAAACTCACTATTTTTTGGATCCTGGAGCCTTTCAAGGATATATGACCCGCATTTTAGAAGAGTTTCACACTACGCTCAAATGACGAAGAGAGAAATTATCACCTAAAAATGCTCAAAATATATATGTCATAATTATACCATCAGCGAAGCTATATTACAAGCATTATTTTTAATAATATATTTTGTAAAATATAAAGAAGCCTAGCCATTTTATGATATATATTTCTTAGATATACTAATGTAAAATATAATCAATAAAGTATATTTTATACAATATAAGTAGTCATTGAGTCACCAACAAATGTGAGAGTTCAGAAATATGACGGTGTTATACGTGAAGGAGAAAGAAAATAAATTTCTTTAGGAAGTCTTACAATTAATAATTTTTTATATGAAGCATAAAACAAAATTAAAATAGCTTTAATACATAATGAAATATATGGAAGAAAAAGAACTTTTGAAAAACATGCAAATAATATTCAACATGGAGCATGACGATGCAGAGTCTTATTCATATGAAAGGAAATATGGTCCAAAAGCAATTGTCGGCTCTTCTCTTGGTTTATTAGAAGGAGACCCAATTTCATATCAAATAAAATATTCTACATTAGATGCACTGAAAAAATTATATTTTTCGATAGAGTCGAACCTTAAACTAAAAAGATTCTTTATATCCAAGTTAATTGAATTCTCTACCGATGCTGACTTGTATATTAAAGGTTCTAGGTTGGTAGATGACTCAGTCTTAAGCTTTGCAACCCTTCTCGAACTTGGGTTTATCGACGATGCATTATTAATTTTAGATAGAAGATTGAAAAGGCATGATGTTAGTGAGTTATTAAGATTTCTTTTTTCATTTATTCACTATGAGTATTACAAGTTAACAGAAGAGAATCTAGAATTAATTTTAGATAAAATTAATATAGATTCACCTTCTAATTACCGCATATTAATAAAAAAACAGATAAATAAAATAAGATATGATAACCTTTTGAAAAAAATGGAAGGCATTAATTTAGAAATACTCGATGACCATAAAAAGGTAATTGAAAAGATGGAGCGATTTGGGTTTGATGCATCTTTGGGAGAATTTCTAATCAAAGCAGAGTCTTACTGTTGGGATACTTCTAAAGATAAATTCGATTGGAGTGCTATAATAGGCAGTCTAAGAGAATTTTCTAGAAATTTTGTTGATAATGTGGCTGAGAGAATAAAAGAAAAAACAAAGGAGGATTTCCCCAAGGAACTTCCTACACCAATAGGAAATAAGAGACTTTATATAAAAAAGCATTTAAGTTTGGAAGATGAAGACAAACTTTATGATTCTATCGTGGATATCATAAATTCAAAAGGTTCACACAAACTTATTACAGAAAAAGAATATTTTAGGCTGGTTAAGAATATGATAATTGAGATATCTATGATAATTCTTACAAAACTAGAGAAGTTTGAAAGCAATTAATAACTTTACATCAATATGAAATATTTATTACTCTTTAAAACTATTGATTTTTGGGCAGAGCACCAACTTTTTTGTAACTGGTATATTAGCCAAGTCCAAAAAATCACTTCTTTTAGGTGCCCAGATTTAAAGGTTTATATTCATATTGGAAATATTATCAATATGGAAGAAGCAAATAAGTTCTTTTTTTATGAACTTAAAGCGCTTAACCAAGCTAAAATCGAATTAAATATAGAAGATATCCTAAGAAATAAGAATTTTGCTGTTTCTTGTAAGAATGTTGAAAAGAAGGAAGATGACTTTCTATATAAATTGTCTTTCAAAGAAATGGGGAATAATTATTATTTTGGAAAGATTGTAAGATCACAAGGTTCTGAAAAATATCAAATCACTAAGGATAATTTTCTTCTAAGAAAATTAAGAAGTATTCTTCCACAAAAAGAACGTGTTGTAGAGACGGGGAAGGATATAACTTATTTTTTAATAAAGCTCAATGGAGCGTTACTAACTGTTTTAATGCAAATAGGAGTCGGAAAAGCTGGCATGGGAAAGTTAAGAGATTTTTTAAAGGAAATTATGGGTAGGGAAGTTGATGATTTCTCAACAAAATCTATTACAAAGTCAAAAGTTAATGTGCTGCAATCATTGAAAGATAAAAGAATTAAAAGTATAAGGCTTAGATTTAGAAGAAACCCTGAAATGCCAGAAGATATTAACATTAAAAAAGCTGTAAATGATTTGCAGGCATTAGTAAATGAGAGTTTCTATATTGACATAAATATAGATGTTGGAAAATTAGGTTCTAAAAAAATTCAGAATATACCGATTTTTAAAGATGTTTACAATAAATTTTTCGGTAGAGATATCAAACCAAACGAGATTGATATCAATTTCCCTGAGTTTCTAGAAAATTTTGATGTTGATTACATAAAAGAAGGCAAAATAGAATTTAGAAAGGAAAAAATATTAGAGCTTTTTGAAAAAACACAAATAAATATAAAATTGACAGAAGAGAATGATGATGAAATTGCGAAAGCTCTTTTAAAAAGTTTTAAAGAGAAAATTTCTTGATTAATATGAATGAAAATAGTAATCACGAATTAAGAAACGATTTATTTATATCTGTTATAATTGGAGTCACTGTTTTCATAGTAGGATACTTCAAATTTATTCAAATAGCTAGCGACGTCGAAGTTAATCTATTTATTACAATTTTTATTACAATGTTAGGTTTTCTTGCAACTATCTTAACACTTTTATTTACTTTTAAAGAGCTTTTTGAAAAAAATACTGTTATAATGCATTTGGAATCAAAGGGATTATATAATCAACTTTATACAGAATTTATAAAGTCAGTTCTATCATTATTTTATATTACAGTTATTCTTGCTATAATTTCGTTGATAAATATAGATAATTTATTAAGCATTGTAAATGTTGATGATATAATTCTAAATTTGGTTTTGTCTTCAATAATTTATTCTTTTGCAGCTTTCGGTTTTATGAAAATCTATAGGCCGTTGACTTTATTTAATGAGTTAGTAAAAGCAATAATCCTCTATAAGAAAGAGCATAAGAATTAAGTGTGTTATTTTAGCTTAGAAGGGTCCAATCCAGCTTCCCTCAGTCTTTTAAGAGCTTCTTCATTTACTACCGTAAGTGGTAATAAAGCATTAAGAAACTTTTAGAAATCCATAAATACTTTTTTATCTAATATGTTTAAAGTGATTTTATGGTTTTTAAATGCCCTAGATGCGGTAGAACGAGGTTTCATATCGAAAAAGCAGGAAACCGAATAACGATAAAGTGCGAAGCAACAAAAGATTGCGGTTGGCAAATTGAAGCTATAGAAAAATCTAGTGAAGATACAAAGGATAAAGATGAAGAAAAGGATATCAAAGTTAGAAATATTCTTTTAGAATATAGGAAAAAATCAATAGAAGATTTTGAATGGCCTTGGCTAGAAGAACATCCTTTAAGTATGAAAAATGCCAACAAATTTTTTCTTGCATCCATGATTGATTTTCAAATGAGTGCTGATAAAGTGTGGGATAATGCTAAAAAGCTTTCAGAAGAATTGTTTGGAGACCCAGAAGAACTTTGGAACTATATAACAGAGAATTTTCCAACAGAAAATCAATGGCAAGAATTTATAATAGAACAAAAAGAATCGGGATTTTCAATTCATAGATTCGATTGGGTCGCTAATAAAATATGGAATGCTGCAGAAATCATTGTAGAAAAATACGATGGTGATGCAAGAAACATATGGAAAGATTTTAAATCCAATGAAGAGCTTGTTGAAAAAATTAAAATGGTTATAGGGGCTAATTCTGAGGCTACTGCTAAGATGATCGTTTTAGCTTTGAACGAGGAAAAGCATATAAATATCGGAAAAAGTGATGTGAAGCCTGACGTACATGTTATGAAAGTTGTAGGTAGAGTATATTATGGAAGAGAAGTTGATGCTAAAAAAGCAATTGAAATAACGAGAAGAATTCTACCAGAAAATCCTGGAATTTTAGATAATCCTCTTTATAGCATAGGAAAAAGTGTATGCAATATAAGCAATCCGCAATGTAACTTATGCCCACTTAATGATGTATGCGAGTATGTAAAAATACACTAACTGCAATAAGCTCTATTTTACTACTCTCATAGGTAAGAAAACAATAAAACAAAGATTATTAAAATCAGATTCATGAAGATTAAATCCATACAAGTTTTCCTAGTATGGGAAGATGGAAAAATATCAAGAGCAGAAAGGAGGTTAGAAAATACTGTTTTTTCATTAATTAATTCAAAGTCTATGCTCGATTAGTTTACTATTTTCCTTCAAGTTCTAAATGATATTTACTTTTATAATCTTTATATTTTTTTGATCTAATTTTCTCAAAAAATTCATTGAAATAAAAGTCTGATAGAAAATAAAAATAATATTTATATTTACTTTGTTTTTTATTTAACTCATTAAAATATTTTTTGGCTGATCTAGCTTTAGCCTTGTTAGCATCGCTTTTATCCTGTTCTGTTTTAATTTCAACAACTAATATATCATTTCCTATTTTTATGAAAAAATCTGGATTAAATTCACGGCTTATGCTATGAGTTCCAGGCCTGTAAATATATGGGAATGTGTAAAAACCTACATCCCTTGATTTTATCCATGCATCAATAAATTTAGAATTCTCTTTTCTAACCAAAAGTTTGCCAAACTTTATTTCACTATTACCGTTAAGTATGATTATATCCAATGGAGTTTTGTATTCTCTATCTTCATTTATTTCTATAATAGAATCAACAGGTCTTTTACCATCTTCTAAAAATTGAGCTATAGTTTTTTTATTTTCTCCATTCGTTTTTAATGCTTCCTGAGCATATATTATGCATTTGTCATTGTACAGACTTTGCACGCTTACAAATGATTCTTTCATCTCTTTAGTTGATTTTGCCTTGGGATTAGTGAAGAACTTCTCTAGTCTTGGATTATGCGTTTCTCTTTTGTAAAGCACATTAAATGCTATTTTTATCCTTTGTAGGTTTTCTTCAGTGATCTTACTTGCATTTATTCTCTTTAGGCTATTTGCAATTAACTCTTTTATAAAATTCCTATTGAATTTTTTAGAGTATTGAGTTTTATACTCAGCATCATATTCTAGTATTACCTCCCTATAAACTATATCTGCTGCCTCTTCAATTGTAAAGAACGTATTTTCTGGCTTAAACTTGTAAATAAGTTCTCCGCTGTCTTTTATTGATACAAATAGAACTTCTTTTTCTTCAGGCTGAATGTCAAGATCTACATATTTTTTCTCAAATTCTATAGGACCTTTTTTTGGCGTTATTGTTGTTAACTTTTTGCCAACCTTTTCTTCCATTATCAATAAATCAAAATTAAATTTACTCTTAGGATCTATAGAGCTTTTTATTCTCTGTTCTTCAGTTACAGAATAATAATATCCTTCTATGTTACTACTCCATTTGTCATGGTTAAATACAGTTAGTGTAGGTTGCTCGTTTCTTTTTTCAAAATCTAAAGGTATTCTTAAACCTCTTCCTAAAACCTGAGAAATCAATAATTTAGAGTTAAAAGCTCTCTCTTCATGAGGCACAATTTGAAAGACATTTTTAACATCCCATCCCTCAGTTAGCATACTTACTGACGTTATCCACTCTACTTTGTTTTTAGAATCATCAACCGTCTTTAATGTTTCCAAATTCTTTTTATGAGCAGGACTAGACGTGACAACAATAACCTTTTCTTCAACGTCTTTTATGCCTTTAGTTAAAAGAAACCTTTTTATATCTTCAGCTACTTCCTCAGCTCTTTTGATTTTTTGTGTAACAAAAATTGTAATAGGCTTTAATCTATACTTTTTTCTATTTTCTTCATGGATAGCATATACAGCAGTTAATTTTTCTTTACTAGTCAAGTCTTTTGTGTCTTTATTATAGTAAATCAGTTTAACTCGCTTTTCGTCAATAGCTTTTCTTAGAGAATATCTATATACAACATCTCTAAAATAATTATTTCCTATGTACGGAGTACCAGTAGAATTAACAATGTATTTAAAATTAAATTCACTAGAAATTAAAAATTCTTTCCATTTTTTTAGATATTTAGCTTCTTCACCTTCTTCTGTTAAGTTTCCTTCCATAAAATGGTGTGCTTCATCGTTGATAATCAAAGTTTTTTGACCCTTACCTCTTAAGCTATCTTTAATCGAAGACCCTGTTCTCTCGTAAACCGCGTGAATATTCTCTATACAAATATTGCCTCTGCCTATTGTTTTAGATGCTCCGAATTCCATCACATCTGGTATCATTGATCCATGAGGTAAGGTTGATTTAAGATTTTTGTCAGTCGCAAACAGTTTAAATTTCCTTCTGAGTTCTTGCTCTATAGTTACTGATGGGCATAAAACAAGTACTCTATCAATAACTCCTTCACACATCATTATCTGAGCCGCACCGTACATTACCCAGCTTTTTCCAGTAGCGGTTGCTAAGTCAATTGTGCATGACAATTTATCTTTGAATTCTAATTTTTTCTTAAAGTCTGATATAGAGCTGTATAAAGATTGCAATAAACTATTTTGGTTATAATTTTCTTCAGCAAGTTCTTCTGTGTTTTTATATTTGTTGCTAAGAAAAAATCTTATAACGTTCCTTATTGCTTCTTTTTGATATTCTCTATTAGAACAAAGCTCATTAATGAAATCCTCATATTTTGAAGTATCATAAATATCAACAGGAACTTTTAATACTTGCCCATCTACTACATCCTCATTTTTAACTAACATCTCAGATTTCCTCAATGTCTTTTACAACTTTCAATTCATTTCCTAAGATGTCTATGAAGATTATCATCATCTTTTTACCTGTGTTTTTCATAGAAATTCTGATTTTATTATCAATTTCTTTAATATCTTCTGCGAAAAATGTTTCTGTAAGATTAAAATATTCTCCATTGTAATCACTGTCAATTAAAATCATTCCTAATGGGTTCTTATCTTCGAATTCTAAGAAATATCTAGATTGAGGATTTATTTTCACATCCTTTATTTCTATAACTATTTCATTTCCTGCATCTTTTCCAGTATAAGCACTCAACTTTGCTTTATCTGGTTTTATTTTTTGCTTATAAATTTCATATTTAACTTCTGGTGGAAGTATTAAATCAAATCCTACAGCATCTACAATCTGGTTTACTATATTTGGATCGGAAGAAAAAGGCTGCATAATATATTTGAATTTCTTTTTTTGAATTCCTTCATTTAGTAATTCTTCTATAATAGAATATGGGATTCTGAGAACAAAATATCTTGTTTTATCAACAGTTACATAATCTTCACAGAATTTTACGCTTGTAGCAGGTGCTATTATAAAAACTCTGCTATCTTTCCCTTCTACTGCATCTTTTATTATTTCATGTAAATCTTTTATGTAATCTTCTGTTAAGTATTTGTCTAGGAAAATATGAACAAATGAATTGTTTAAAACTCCGTCCATCTTGAAACCGTTTATTTCTGTTACTTTTCTTTCTGATTGGAACAGATCCAATACAAAGTTTTTATAATCAGTTTCTCCTAGTTTTTTCATTAAATCAAAATCATATAATCCAGCATTATAAAGAGCAAATGGTTTTGTTGCCAATGATTTACCACTGTTTCCTATTCTTTCTTTTAAGTTTAAAAGTCTTTTTTGCATTGTATAAATTGCTAGTTTACTGCAATCTACCATAATCCATCTTCTATTCTGCCCCTTTTCATATAATTTTTCAGCTACTGCTCCTGTAGTTCCACTTCCTGCAAAGCAATCAAGAACAAGATCACCTGGTTTTGAAGAAGAAATAATTATTCTCTCTAAAAGTTCTTCTGAATTTTCTGTAGGATAACCACCAGGACGTGCTGTATAACCAGGAATATCGGTCCAATTATTTGAAACTTCTTTATCTATTGTTTTAATTTCAGGTTCTCCAGTTTTTGGATTTATTCTTGCTAAACCTTTTTTATAGGCGATATCCAGATTTTCTTGAGAAAAGGCCCAGTGCCTACCTTTAGGAGGATAAAATTTTTTACCTTCTACTATTCTAAATTTATTAGTTTTATTTTCACCTGGGAGGTGTAAAAAAGGTCTCCAAACTTGTTCTTCTTTAGGAAGTTCTTTTCTTATATTTTTATAATAATAATTTTCTGATTTTGTGTAAAAAAATAAAGAGTCGGTTTTAGTTAAAAATCTTCTAGGAGCGGTTTTTGTATATTTTGATCTATTAATAACAATC
>Ga0172365_10000947_pt1 | contig 20477 bp, 15 predicted proteins | sample LakKivSesite48cm_FD_114535 | JGI IMG/M metagenome (GOLD analysis project Ga0172365, IMG submission 114535) | Sediment microbial communities from Lake Kivu, Rwanda - Sediment site 48cm | ecosystem: Environmental > Aquatic > Freshwater > Lake > Sediment | place: Rwanda: Western Province, Lake... | reverse complement strand
CTGCCTGAGATTAGTCACCAGCTTCAGATACTTACTCAAGGAACTCTGACTTATAATCAGTCTTTGCGGGCCCTTATTCCGTTGCTGGTACGGTTGAACAATCAGCTCAACAGCAGAAAAGAGGGAGATGTGTAGTTGAGTGAACTACTCGGAGACATAATTCGACCTGGAACAACCCGCGGACTTGACTTCGTAACTCTTGATGAGCTAAGGAAGAGGACTGGCGTTAACCCAGATTCGGTTCTTAAGTTCGCCTTAAGCGAGATGCTCTGTAACGCTCTGGACAAAGATTCAACCGAGATCAATATTAACATACAAGTGGAGGGAGATTTCTATCGCCTAGAAGTTGGAGACAACGGCAGCAAGAAACTCTCTCTTAGAGAGATTGAACTGATACTTGACTTTGAAAACAAGGCATCATCCAAGCGAGGACTTCTCAGGGTTTCTCGGGGATACCTTGGAAACGCTTTGAAGTGTATCTTCGGCTATTCTTATGCACTCGCTGAATCGAAAGGGCTTATCCCTCCCGACATCATAGTAACGAGCGCCAACCATGAATACAGAATCACCCTAAGACCGGATAGAATAAAAGAGGTTATTGAGTCGGAAGTTGCGACCACAAAGAGAGACGATAACGGCGGTTTCACCACGTTCACTGTGAAAGTACCTATTGATGAACCCTCCGGCAATCCTTCCAACCACTCGGTGCTAAAAGACCTCGTCTTTGCGACAAGCATGGTTAATCCGGCACGGAGGATCTCATACAACATATTCGGTGTCGAAAAGGGGACGCTTAGCTCACCGCAAGAGGGGAAGTCCATTAGGCAAGAAACATCGATCCTATGGTACACACGGAAGCAGTTTCAATCTCTCTTCGAAGACTTTCTCAGAGCAAGACCTGAAACACAGCTGAAAGAATTCATCCCCCTCTTCAGAGGATTCACAGGCAAGAAAGCCATCAGGGAAATTCTGCAAAACCTCAACTCCAGCAATCATGATTGGCGGGGAAAAAATTCTATGCAGTTTTTCCCCGCCACACCCCTCAGAGACCTGCCGGATGCGACGGTGGATAAGTTATTCGATGTTATGAGGGGGAAGGCGAAGCCGATTGCCAAAAGAAGCATTCCATCGGTTTTGGGGGTCGTCGGAGAAGAGTCGTTCGAGAAGCTCTGCGAACAAAACGGATGGGAAGGCATGAGGTATGTTATGATGCCCAGTGTCAAAGTAGACTGCACTCAGCACTACCATGGTGATGGATCCTGTGATGATGAAGACCATGTTGAGTTTCCATATCTGATAGAGCTGGCGATTTTTGACAGGAAGAAGGAGGACCAAGAGGGCCTCAAGGTCTATCAGTGCGTCAACTTCATGGCTTCAATGGAAGACATCTTCTCCAGAATATACAACATCAACTACCATCTCGGTAGAGTAGGCATCAGCAAGGACATGCCCGTTACGGTTTTAGCTCATCTTGTGTGCCCAGTGCTGAAATGGTTGAACTACGGGAAGAGTGGGTTAGATGAGTAGACACAGTGACAGCATAGGTTCCCTTATGGAAAAGGCCTTCAACAAAGTCTTGCCAATCCCAAAGACCCCAAGGGTTTATCGTCCTCCACCGCCGCCAAGGCCCTTGTCATGGATCCCCCATGGTAGGCTTGGAGACCACGCCTATGAAGAGAGGCTTCAAGACTTTGCACTCGAAATAAGGGCGATAGACTCTCAGAGAACCAACCCCGTCAAGTATTCGTCAAGAGGATGGTGTTACCTTCTTGAGGGGCTTGGAAAAATCGACAAGGGAGAGTTTAACTCATGCCAGAAGGCAATCAATGATTGCCGAAAGATAGGGCTTCTGTCAATAGACTTCGTGAGGGAAGACCAAGATGAGACCAGACATTTCCAGGGGATCATTGAAGCTTCAGATCCAGCGGACTCACTCTTAAAAATAAAAGGCGATGTTTCAAGCATACTTAATAATCTGCCGTCATACACAACCGACTACTGGGTTGGCGAAGAATACTATGTGATGATGTGTGTAGAGAAAGGAGACCTTCTCAGCCTGTTCAAACCCATCTGCGACGAGTACCGAGTCCCTATAGTCTCCTCGAAGGGATGGGCTCCGATCCTATTAAGAGCTCATATTGCAGCCCTCTCCGAGAGGGCTGAAGATAACGGTTTAACGCCCGTGTTGCTCTTATTCTACGACCATGACCCAGCTGGCCTCAAGATTACGGACACGTTCAGAAAAAACCTTGAGGACTGTGAAGGAGGAACAGGCTGGAGTCCTTATGAGCTTGTAATTGAAAGGCTTGGGTTGAACTATAATGATATTGAAAAATATGGATTAACATGGATAGAGAGTCTCCAGACGAGTTCAGGGAAAGAATCACACGATTACGCCTACATCAACAAATATGGGAGAAGAAAGTGTGAGTCAAATGCGCTCTTCAAGAATGATGAAACGTTAAGAGCTGGAGAAGAAATCTGCCGGAATGCAATTGAGAAATACTACGGGAAAGATGCTAAAGACCGCTTCAGAAAGAAGGAGGAATCCACCAAGCAAAAGCTCAAACAAGTTTATGACGACCCTATTTGGAAGAACTTCTACGCAAGGATAGACGAGCTTGTAAATTCACTTGCTGTAAAGCCTAGAGAGGAAAAGCAACCAAGCATACCTGTTGCTGAAAAAGAGGTTGAAGTCATAATTGACAACAAATTTTACGGCAGATGCCCCAAATGTCATGCATCATTCAACTATGAAGCCTCTGACGTTGGTAGACTCGTAAGATGCAGATCCTGCAACCTTCCCATGAGACTGAAAGGTGGTTAGGTAGGCGACTGCAGAAAGGGATTATCTGGGCTCAGGTCTATTAGTAAGGCTCTAAAACAGTTTCACCTAGAATCTCCGACGCCTCCAGAAGACGGACATATTCATCTAATAGCCTACGCAATTCTTTCTACTTCATATCGATCTCATAAGGCCTATTGATTTAAGACTTGGTTACTCTAGCTCGGTCTTCCCTTTGCTCTGGGAGTCTCTCTGAGGAAGACGATAGGAACTCATCGAGGCTTTTGTTCTCGCTTAGAGCAAGCCACAATAGGCTACAGGCCTTCTTTGAGCATGATCAGAAAGACTGTACGGCTCTAGGTCTCAGAGGACACTACGCCCGCCAGATCATGGAGAAGATCATTGATCTTGTGGGCAGGACCGCGAATCCAGAGCTGGCCAAGAGGGCTCACGATCTTGTTTTGAGGGCCTCCAGCTTCTACGGAGGATCCCCTAGCTCTATAGTAGAACCGTGACTCCCTCTCTTTGATTTGATTCTTTTTGATTTTATTTGATTATTCAAAATTGTCTCTCAGGGGCTCTTCTGAAAAAAATTTTTTTCCAGCGGTAACGGTTTTGGTAACAGTCCGCCTAGAGGGTTTCAGTCGAACTATGCTAGGATCCTGACACTAGATGATCTCTTGCTTCCTGATTATGGCTTTGTAGAGTTTAACCTCTCGGCTGCCTATGATCTCCTATAAGATGAGGTCGCCGCCCTTGAGGCCTAGGGCTACTCTGACCTCCTTCGGTATGGCACATCTGTCTGACCGTTTACCGTAGACCTTGCTGGTCAACGTCTTGGTGGTGAGGTTTTCGCTTATCAGCATGGGCAGCCAATGATAGTACATGCCTCATGCTCTATGAAAACGTATAGCTCACCAGGCTGGGGCTTCTTCCTCTACAGGCGCGAAAAATCTCACTGGCTGTAGCGCCACTGAAATTTGGCGAGCAGGAGCATCACAGAAGAGAGTTTGCCCGATACGGCGGATATGGCATATCACCATCAGACAACCCGGCGGAAAGTCTTCTTGATCTAAACCATGTTCTCAGAGGCAATGATAACGATCCCCACCTGGCAATACTCAAGTCGACTGCTGAAGAACGGAAGAAGCTCTACATAGAGAGCCGGCTGAGGCCTGAGGTGCATCCGTTACTGCTTAGATATGAGTCTACACTGGAACGCCAGTTCTACAGATCCCTTATAATGCTGACAAAGATCAAGGAGGCACAAAGCCAGGGCATTGGCTTCGTTTCGCAAGAAAGTGAAACAGCCAATTCCAGCTAGCTCTGAATACAGCCTTTCAGAGTCCCCCTTTGAACGCCTTGTCAAGGACAGAAGGGAGCAGAACTTCGATCTCCAACACAGTCTTAGCCTGCAGCCCTTTCAACTCACCAATCTTGCCGTCCAGATTGTCAAGATACGCTACGATACGCCTCTGTTCGGGTAAGGGTAAGCTTGAGGGGAAAGGAATATCCATGACAACTTGCTGAGAAATCTTCTTCATAGTAGGACTTGTACCCTTTGCCCTATTCTTGACGTAATCACGGACTAATCTACAGCCTAGCCATTTATGCACAAAACGTTTGTCGGCTTTGGATTCATCAACATTCAAGCGCATCATAAGATCCGGGTAAATGCATGGTGATGGTGAACCGCTGTAGATGGCTGCGTGACCCACTAATTCTGGAGTATTACTTCTAGTGATTAAGAGATCACCTGGTTTCAACCAATAGTGGGCATTCTTCGAGATTGGCTCAGACGTTCTTTTGAATTCCGTCTCTCTGTAATGAAACCCTGTTACAGCACCAAGGGATAGCACAGGAACGCCTTGAGGCATATTGTCGCACCGGGCTGACCAGCCATTCCTTGGCTTGTCATACAACACGTCAGCTAAGCGACCACTAATTGGAGTCCTGTTTAGTACCTGCGTAGTCTCTGTAAAAGTGAGTATTTCTGTTGCTTCAGATATTTTCCGTCTCAGTCTGTGCGCCTCATCGATTTTGGCAGCTAGCTCCTCGATCTTCGCCACAATCCGGCGCTGCTCCTTTAGTGCAAGAACAAGAGAGTGAAGGAGAAAGAGATGGATGAACTTACACATCTTATTCTCGCAAGAGGATTCGAAAATGAATTCTTTTCTCTCAATCGAAACGTGGCTGAAACCTGAGAATACAACCTCAAGATGTTTTGGTGATTGAGTGGCTGAAGATTACCTGGATGATTATTGGAAATGGGAGAAACTAGCGTATGAGCAGAGATACGGAAAGGGAAGCTGGGACACAGGCAAGAGTGAAGAGAGACACATACCTGCTGGATTGATTCCGTACGAACTTGACATCAGAAAGTATTGGGACGAAGAGAAAGCAGTTGGAATTCTGGAAAGAGATGGAAAGTTCATTGGAGTAGCTTGCCTAGTTGCTAAAGAAGTCACTAACAAGGAAAGCTACGTTAGACGGTTTGGATTGAGCTTTGAGAAGGATGTTCAATGGCATGCTGTATCGAGTCTGCTTGACCACTTGACAAGAAACCCCATGTTCAAAGCCGTCTTGATAACCACAAGCAAGATTCCATTCAGACTTGAACCTGACGTCCCAGAAGAATTACAGGGAAGACTGAGCTGGGCTGAGAGAAACTTCAACTTCCACAAAGACAAAGCAAACTCAATCAAGCTCAACATAGAACAACAACAGCAATCAGGAACAATAGGTGGACCGATTCCGAGGTATCTTCCCAAGCAGATGAAAGAGGAAGAGCAGCATGCTAGAGCTTTTGAAGACACTATCTCGGGCATAGAATCTAGAATGAGTGAGCATCTGAAGAACTACTTCCTGATTAAAGAGAACCTGTTTGCCGCTGCATTGTTTTTCTATATCTACACAAGCATTCATGATGATGTTGAAGTTTGCTTGAATGAAATCGAAGCTAGAAAGTATAGCGCTAAGATGGAGATTCTCAAGACATACTTTGTTCGTTGTGAAGATGTAAGAGATCCTGAGATAGTTTTCAACCCTGAGTTTTTTCCTTTAGGGGATGAAATCCGACCCTACTATTGTCTGGCGCTAGCGCAAGATGTTGCAAGCTTCACTTCTGACAAAGATGTGGCCATAGCATGAGTGTACTTTCCTTTAGATGTCTTAACAGGACATGCAATTATCTTCGGCAAGACTCGAACCGGAAAAAGTTTCATGTCATTGCTTCTAATACAAGAGGCTCTAGCGAATGGAATCAGGGTAAGAGTGTTTGATCCGCATGGAACTCTTGCTGACAGATTAGCAAAGCATGAATTACTAGACGTAGTCTTCACTCAGGGAAAGGCAGACATCACAAGTCAGTTAGAAGACGTCTATGAAGAAGCATCAGCATGGAAAGAGACGAACGAACTTGGACTGCAGCAACCAGTTTTATCTTTAGCCCATATTTTTATCCAGAACCATTCTTCATCAGACACAGAAAGCTCTCCATCACTTGAGAGAAGCCAAATCTTATTAGTGTCCACTAGGAATACTAAATTCAAGAGAGTTGAAGTATATCGAACCAGGTAAGATACCCCGACCAGGGAGGTATGCTTACAGAAAAACAGAGGGCTCAATAGAGAAGATAAACTGTAAGTATAATCCTACGAGCGATGTTTTAGTTGTAGAGCGTGAAGGTGGAGAAATAAGAGAGGTTTCCTGCGAATTCATATCAAGAGTTAATGGATTCTGCTCTCAGACTAATAGTGAATGCTTCTATTACGAGAACCTGCCTAAGAAGAGAGAGGAAAAGAAAAAGGACTACGACAGGCTAGGTCGAGAATGGATACGGTACATGGAAGATAAGCTAGGCAAAGGCGAGGAATGCAATAAGAAATGGTATGCCATGACTCCAGAAGCAAGATTGAACTTCAAAAAACAATTCATAAAGGAAATGGAAAGCAAAGGCTGGACAAGTAAAGACGTTTGCCTTTTCAGGGAAATGCTAAACTTTTGGGGCTGATGACTCAACACCCCCCGCAAGGTATTGGGTTGCGTGTTCCTACAGTTCACTCCTCTTGTTCTTCCAGGACTTTTGCTCCTATTTGATTCAACGTTTCTTTTATCTTGAGATCTAACGTATCTCTGCTAATACCTTGTTCAGAATGCGCATCGATGTTGACCTCTAATGATATACTAGCTCCCTCTTGAGTGAGCGGCATGAAAACACCGCGCATCAAGTCTGAAAGCTTGTCCCACGGAACACTTGCCTTCAATATTATCCGTCGTATACTCTCCTTTCCCGGAACAGGCTTGATCCCTGGAGCTTCTGTCGGCGGCTTCACTTCTATGCTTATCGGTATTCCCGCTTCTTGCTTCATTTTCTGAGCTACTTCTTTCTTCAGTATGAGGGTCTCTTCCATTATCTCAGTTGAAGAAACCATCTCGCTGTACCGAATCTTATCATCAATCAAAACCCCGAACACTCCACTTTGAACCCCTTGAATCACGGCATTTCTAAGTACATGCTCACCCTCAAGCAGCGGAAGTTCAGGGAACTTCAGAAAAGATTCCCACACCTCAGCGATAGTTTTGCGCTCGTCATCTTTTGAGAATGTCTTTTCAAAGAGAACTTTGGGAGCCATTTTGTCAAGCAGTATTTCTTGATCCTTGAGGTAATCCTTAGCTCTCCTAGCCATGCTGAGTCTTTCACCTACAGTAGGTATGCCCAAGTCAAATGTTGCGATTCCATCTCTTGAAGCCTTGGCCACATGTCGATAGACTGAGAGTAGCCTCATAACCAAAGCAGAATCGGCGTCTTTCAGTTTATGTTCAACGCGCCCTCTATCCTCTTCTATCAGTCTTTTCATGGTTTCCTTGTCTGCCTTTATTGTATCAAGAGCGAGAAAACGACGAACAGATCTTTTGAAGCCTTCATACTCATTCGGGTCTGTTATTAGAAACAGTAAGGCGTTCTTGTAAGTTCTAAACCCAGTCGAATACTTGTTGATAACGTCCGCAATGAATTTCTCCGTGTCAGCGTTCCCTTTGGTGAAGTTCTGTGAAAGAACTATGAGTTTCAGCTTCTTGTTGTCCGGGATGTCGCTGTTCGATTTGGGCCAGATGAAAACGTCAAAATCAGTGCCGCCGATTTTCTCAATTCTCTTTCTGACTTCCTCTTCAATGTTCTCATCCTTGATTGCTTCTTCCTTATCGATTATCACTCGATTGAGACCGACCACATTGCTGAAGTAATAGAAACTCTTTTCAAAATGTAGGAACCAAAGTTCATCCTCAAGCTTTCTTAGAGCATCACTGACAATAGCTGGAGGAATGCCATCGCGTAACAATGCAAGCCTGAGTCTCTGAGCAGTTACTCCTTTCCTTTCTCCACCACTGAATGAGTAGAAGAATATCGAGGTTGCGAGACCAGTTGCCACCTTGAATTTTGAATACTCTGTTCCCATCATGCTGTCTATTTTTGGTGCTTTGGCTGCTGAACCGCCGATATCAGATGCGATAACACTTTCAAACTCGTTTCCAATGTGCTTAACAAACTCTCTCCTTATCGATGAGTTTGCGAGGTTTATGTGTGCTGGCTGTATAAGAGGAGCATGATGCTCTTTGTTGAATAAGTCTGCGATGACTTCCGCTAGAAGTCTGAGAGCTCCTCTAGTTCTTTGAAAGGTAGGGATAGTTGCCCATCTTTCGAAAAGAATGTCTATGGTCTCTGGATGGAACGGGTATGCCCTTACCATTCTCTCCTTGTATGCTATCTCTTTGCACTCAGGCAGAATGTCTTGACCAAGCTTTTGATACAGGTTGAAATATTCTTCTGCAATCGCCCTATGCTCTTTAACATCACCGAGGTCTTCAAATAGCCTCTTTCTAATGATTTCGTAAATTTCCTCGCCTTCGACCGGCGTATAGATTTTCTCAACTCTTCCGAAGATTTTCTGAAGTTCTGACAAGATCCTCTCGGATTTTTCTGCCTCTTCGAATCCCTCTGAAACACTTGAGGGAAGGGTTGCTATTAACGCACAATTGTCACTGATTGCAACAGCCTCTGTAAGTGACTTGAGAAAAGCTAAGACTTGGCCTTTTAACGTGCCTTCTTCAACTGTCACGCCCATTGTCCTTACGATGTATTGCAGAAGCTCGTCAACCAGAATCAAAACTGGCTGGTTCTTGGATAGAAGTTCTGATATTAGCTCTTTTCCAGGAGCTACTCTCTTCTTATCATATTCTTCCATGACCTGGTAAGATTTTAGCTGGTAAGCTATCTCTCCCCATAGGGTTCTGCCTTTTAGCGGGTCAGCATACTCACCTACAAAAACGACTACCTTTGTCTCTGGGATATTAGCGATTTTGTTTTGCTTCAAGATCTTCTTAATTGTATCAGAGTCTGCAATCTTGTCGCCGTTTTTGAAGGCATGATAGAGTGCAAGCAAAGCATGAGTCTTCCCTCCACCAAAAGGTGTTTGAATTTGAATGACTGTATCGCCTTTTCCCTTCCCAGACAGCTTGGATAGAACTGAACCGATAAGGTTAGTCAGTCCAGTAGTGAAGTACGTTTTTTTGAAAAAAGTAATCGGATCAAGATAATCTGTGGGACCTCTATTTTGGAACACATCTCCCAGACTGGCGGCAAAAACTGCCTCTTCCAATCTTCCCTCTCTGATGTCTCTGTGTGGGACTGCTACTTGCCACCAAGGCTTCATGTTCATTTAACCACTCTCTGCAAAATCAAGTAAGGTTTTGCTGCCTCTCGATGTCTCCTTAATATATGTCTCTTTGCCATAAAGAAATCCTTGCAACAACTGCTTTTCCTTGTCTCCCTGAGGAAGGACCTCCGATATTGCTTGAGCAGTTTGCCAGAAGACCTCATTTCCGCCATATCCGGTCTCGTTCAGAATTGTTTTGATCCTTTCTTTCTCTCCGCGTTCCCATAATACCACAACGTGATGAAGAACGTCTATCATAGATGCGTATCTAATTTTTTTGAGAAAGGTCGCATCTTTCGCTCTCTCCTTCGGATCGAGAACTCTCACGAACTCTTTTTCTTTTCTAACCAGGCTACCACCATCCCATAATTGAGTAAGCTCAACACCAATTGCTTGAGAGAGCTTTCTTGCATCATCAAAATGAACTTTCATGCTATTGAAAAACTTCCGCCATATATAGTAGAACTTGGTCTCTTTGTCGGCGTTTCCAATTGTTTCTGAGGCAAACTCGCAAACAATTTTTCTTGAATGCTCCAGTAATTCTCTCACAGTAACCTCTTCACCTGAGAGTTTCTCAACCTTTGAGTATTTGCCGAAAACTTCCACAGCAGGACCTATAGCACTGATGAAGAAATCTGCCCCCCGAATGCCTTGGGTCCAAAACTTGTTAAGCTTCTCTTTGATCCTCTGCTCAACCTCATTTCTTATCTCATTGAAATAGGTAACCTCCTCCTTCGTCCTTTTCCGGCAAACCATGTATATTGAGGAGGCTAGCGAAGCGCTTTCGTGAGCTCTTAGCCTTCCAGTCCTTTCAGTTTTGATTGGCCACGAGGCCGACAGCACAAGACCCGATTTGAGTATACTATTTATGACCGCTTCCCATGCTTCAGTCGTTTTGTGAGCGAAAACGATAACGCCGATTCCATCCGGCTTGAGGACTCTATGAATCTCCTTGAATGATTGGGTAAGCATGTCTTCGAAAAATTGCCTAGCTGTTTGTTCATTATTGTCATGTCTTATTGGATTAAGAATGATCTCCTGTGATTTTGGCGTTAGAGGTGTTGAGAAAAGGTCTGGATAAAGATTACCAATACTTCTTTTCAGCCAAACATAGAAAAAATCAGAAAGATCTGAATAAGGAACGTTATCATAATATGGGGGATCGGTAACTATGGCATCGAAGAAATTATCCTCAAAGGGTAAACGTATAGCGGTACCAGAAACAACCTGAGCAGCCTTTCCAGAAACTTTTGAACAGTTATCTATGACTCTTAGCTGAAAATCCCACAGACTCTCCCATCCACCAGTTGAGCCACTAAACGGATTAATCTCCACGTAATCCCATATCATCGGAATCGCAGACCTATTGAAGGTCTGAGTTGTAGACTCCCGGCCAGCAGCCCAGATTACAATTGTTGAGTTCTTGTTTGCAGCCCAGTCAACGCCAAGTCCGAGGTAAGTTGCTATTGCTTTTGCATATTCCTTATCATAACCTTCCTTTAGCATTCTGTCATAAGCCAGTTTCACCTTTTCAACAAACGTTATGAGCGCGATGAGTTGACGAGCGTTAAACAGCTCACCCCATGTTTGATTTTGGGTATATCTCTGTGCGTCAACTCCGTAGGTGCCGATAGGAGGCATTTTTTCATCGGGAACGGGATTGAAATCCCACATCCAATCTCTAATTTTCCCTGAAAGATACTTCCTAGCTTTATCGTAAACAGCTCTATCTCCTTCAGAAGCAGTTCGGTATCCTTTACCAAATGGTCCTCCTAGAATTATCGCTATGAGTCTATGTCCCATCTTCCCTTGCCGTGCCAAGCTCCTAGTTGTCTTATCATCTATCGCTGAACTACAAACCGGACACAATACAGTTGCTCTACTCGTGGTTCTTTCAGATGGATCAAAATCGATTTCTTTACCTTGAACTACTTTGAAAGCAATTTCTTTGCTGGCCTTCTTGATAACCATCTTCAAAGCTACTTTCTTGTTTTCCGTATCAGCTAACCAGAAATGTCGTAGCAAAGGAATTTCTGTCCCACATCTTGGGTTTTGACAGGGAATTGTTCTTGCCCAAATATATCCAACCGTATTGTTCCCATCAGGCTCTTTAGGATAAAACTTCTCAATTTCTTTCCTAGTTTCTTGGAGCGTCCAGTTTCCCCACTTCCTGACATCTTCCATTAGTGGGTTTCCAGCTTTGCTTAACCCTCCTGACACCTTAGCAGAAACTCTACCATACTTCTGTGGGTATTCCAAGACCGCTTTGAGAATCAGAAACGCAACAGGGTTCAGTTCGAGAGCATATGTTTGGCATCCTAGTCTCAAGGATTCTAAAGGAATGGACCCACCACCAGCGAAACAGTCTAGAACCTTTGGCGCTTTTTCACCAAAACGTTCTCGCATGATTTTACTGGCTTCGCTTGTTAGACGTAAATTATTGGAGTTCTCCCATTTAGACAGATTGATTACTAAATCTATGCGTTTCTTTAGCTGCTCCTCACTATCAGGGGCTGGCACTAATGCTGCAAAGGTTGTCGCTCTGGAAGCGGCAAGAGGACGACGAGCCCACCAAATATGGAGAGTAGAGATGTGACCATGACGTATACTTTTTTCACTCGCCGATTCTTCACTCACTTCCTTTAAAGGAAAATCAACTTCTATGAGCCTTCTATCTTCCACGCTAGGCACCCACTTTCTCCTTAGTAGCCGCACCTTTCCAGTCGGTTACAACATATCGGACAACTTCGATCTCTTCTTCTAGTTTCAGTTTAGCTGCAGGATTTTGTATAGTGTAAAGTTCCGGTGAGGTGCGTGCATTCACAACTACATACAGCCAGTACTCATTTCCCAGTCGATTAGCCATCAACCACTCATTAGGTGTAAGTGCTATCTTTCCTTCGCCAACTCTAGCCTTGACCTCTATGTATCTGATTTTTTCATCAGGTGATCTGGAACGAATATCAAAGCCTAGATTCTGAGCAGAAACATCTTCTGGACTTCGGCCCTGGGCAATTTCAAATCCTGTTGCTACTCGCATTCCAATCTCTTCAATCTCTTTGTCCGCCCTTAACATGTCATCTACCGGAGTCTTAGGAAGGACAGCTACACACCCAAGTATTTTTGGGGTTGATAGAAGTAGATGTGTCTCTGACTCGATCAGCTTCTCAAGCTGAGATTTCTTTCTCTCCAAATCTTCTTTGTTCCTTCGCTCATTCTGAATCAGGGCTTCAGGGATGTTATCTCCCTTCGCTTTCCTGGTTTCGTAATCAATTAGTTTGCCTTCGGACTGGAGGATGAGCTCTTGAAGAGACCGTAAGCCATATTTTCTCTTGATACTTGCATCATGTTCTCTCTGTCTTTTCAACTCCTCAAGGTACTTCGGCAGGACTTCTTCTACTGCAAAAGAAATCGCTAAACTCTCATCAGACACTAGACTTGACATAGCTGATACTGACGACGCATGGTGTGGTTTCAAGTCCCAGAGAATCGACGGAGAGACTTGTCTTATGTTCTTCTGGCTATCTTGATACAGAGCAAAAATTCTTTTGCCTGCTGATGACCCAGTGCCATCATTTATCATCGCTTCCAAAAACCAGATGAAGCCGTTCATGGCTCCTGACGGGTCTAAGAACACAGAACCCTTTTCAACATCCGAACTGTATTTCTCGAAAATCCTCTCGACAACTGCTTCTAATAGTGGATGGCCAGGAGCGACAAAATCTGCTTGCCCCTTAAATGCTTGCTCTTTGTCAAAAGAGAACTTGCTATACTCCTTGAAGACTTCCCCGAACTTTATCTTGAATTCAAAAGGAAGATTCCTAAGCTCATACGGAACACCGGTTATTCTGCAGAAGCCGTCCTTCCTCTTTTCCACATTCACATCAAGCTTCTCTGCAGCTTTGAAAAAGAACTTCTCAATGTACTCAGGCACTAGCCTGTTTTCTTTTGCGATTCTAGCTTCGCCTAGGATTCGAGTTAGGTCAATATACTTTGTTGCCAGCCCTTCAAGCGTAGCTTCTTTTGCTCGCCTTATCGCTTCCTCATCAGGAATCCTCTCAATGTCTCTTAGTATGTCATCCATTGACCGCTTGTTTGTTATCGCTTCTATGATTAGGTCTTGGAGGCTTCTGCCAGGTAAGACATCACCTATAACATCAAACACTCTATCGCTTCCCAAATGGGCTCTGATGATGTCGAGTTTGTTAAACAATGTTTCCAGAATTCTGCCTTCTCGTGTATCAACAGCTACGACGTTATAGATGTGCGCTTCAAATTGTTGGCCGTATCTATGTATTCTTCCCATCCTCTGCTCTAGTCTGTTAGGATTCCAGGGAATGTCATAGTTGACCATGAGCCAGCAGAACTGAAGGTTGATTCCCTCTCCTCCAGCCTCTGTGGAGACCATTATCTGAGTCTTTTCTTTGAATTCATGCTCTGCGTTTATCCGCTTGTCAAGATTCATGCCACCATGGATGCAATTTACAGAGTATCCCCAACCTCGTATCTTCTCAACAAGATACTCAAGCGTATCTCTAGATTCTGTGAAGATTAGTAGCTTCTCACCGTTTCTTCCAAGCTTCTCTTGTTCCATTACTTTCCTTAGTTCTACAAGTTTTGTCTCAATCTCCTTTTTCTCAGCGTCTTTTGCCAACTTAATGAGTTCTTCAAGCTTGTCGATCTCTTCTTTGAGTTCGTCCAGCGTTTCAACAGAGGTTAGTTTTTCAAGTAACTCGTCTTCTTTTCTCCATCTTTCTAACTCAGGAGAGTCCTCTAAGGCTTCCTCGTCGATGTATCCTATTTCTGATATTATCTTGCCTTGTTCATGCAGTTCCCTGAGTCTGTCTCTTCTTCTTTCGAGTGATCTTCGTATCGCCCTTAGACTTGATGCTAGACGCCTTTGGAGAATCAATAAAGCAAAGGCCACGTTCCTTTTGTCTTTCTGCATAGCTTTGTTGAAGTATCTCTCAACATACTCTGTTACAGCGTTGTAGAGGCGTTTCTCGTCATCGCTTAAACGATACTTGACAGTTATTACCTTCCTTGGCGGAAAGAGCGGAGTATTGTCAAAACTCTTTAGGTCTTCTTTCAACCGCCTAAGAAAGAGCGGGTTATCCCTATTAGCTATAGACTCTGCGAGCATCCTGTTTGTTGCAAAGAATCCTGGTTCAAGCAGATTCAAGAATAGTCTGAAATTACTTGGGTCCCCTCTATGCGGTGTGGCGGTCAGGAAAAGCATAAAATTGGAATTCTTCGAAAGGAGCTCTCCAAGCTTGAATCTTTCAGTCCTCTTGATTTGGCCAGCGTATTCGTAGGCTGCCATCTTGTGAGCTTCATCCACTATCACTAGGTCCCATTTTGATTCAGCCAGACTTAACATGACATCTTCCTGTTTAGCAAAATCCATTGAGGTGATAGCCTGGTTTTCCTCATTCCAGACATTTCTACCCCAGGAGGCTTCCATTACTGCTCTATCAATAGCTGTAAAGGTTTCACCGAACTTTTCCTTCAGTTCTCTAATCCATTGGTCCTTCAAGTGTCCTGGAATAACTATCAGGATCTTCTCGACAAGCCCTCTTTGTTTCAGTTCCTTAAGGATAAGCCCAGCCATGACAGTCTTTCCAGCACCAGGGTCGTCAGCGAGAAGAAACCTAATCCTGGGATGCCTCAGAATGTAATGGTATACAGCATCAATCTGATGCGGCAGAGGATCGACCTGAGAGACGTTTACAGCGTACAAAGGGTCGAATTGGAAGGCAAATCGAATTCTTTTGCCCTCCATAGATAAGAAGAATGCATCACTGTCTCCTGAGAAATCCTTTCTCTTTAAGTCAACTTTCTTAATTTTTGATAGATCATCTTCTCTAAGAATTCGCGAGTAGAAGCGTTCTGTATTTGTGCCTATGCCTTGAATCTCAGTACCTGTACCAATCTGTCTTGCGGATATGACTCTGATACGCTCAGGCCAGAAAGGTCCCTCTAACAGACTCTCTGGTTGAAGTGAGGCTTGGCTTGAAGGTTGTTCGCGTCTCTCGCTCATCTAGTTCCCCTTCGAGTGTGTGTTGAAGTAAACTTTAGGAGGTCCTACTTTCTTCGACTTAACATGACCTTGGTTTTCCAAAGCTTCCAGGTAGCCAGCCAGAAAAGTTCTGTTGACGTTTAGCTCTTCAGCGAGCTCTTTAACCATCTTCCCTGGGTCTTTGTTCAGTAAAAGAAAGATCCTATCAGTAAGACTAGAGCTCTTTGGCATTTTCTTCAGATACAATATGTCTTTTAACTTCTTATATCTTTGCATTTGTGCAAACATATGTGTTTGCATGTGCTTATGACGGTAGTCACCTACTTTATCACTTCTGCTCTAAGACAGCTCAGATTTGCCGAGTGTGCGTGTCATCGGCTTCCTTGCAACTATGATGTAGTCGTGTGTCCTAAGAGTCATTGGGAAGCCTTTTGCTTGAGTTTTCTGAGCATGTGTTAGCTGTCAGAAAGATGGAAAATACATTTTGTTTATGATGATGTCGAAAATTTCGAAGCCAGCCATTTGACACAACTTGACCGTATCGACTCCAAGAGGAATAGTCAAACCTTTCCTTCGGATATCCTTAACGACAACGACCATGAATTTATTCGGGCTTAAGACTCGATAGCATTCAGAGTAAACCTTGAGCATTTCGCCAAGGTAAGTTTTGCCATATTGAATATTGCTGATATTATTCTTGTCCTGGGAAAGCGGTCTATCACATCTGTCCTTTAATCTTTCATCCTTACCATATCTTCCTTCATATCCTCTCTTTGCTATTCCAGAGCCTCTATTCACTTCTCCCAGAGGAGGACTGAAGACTATCGAGCCAAACTTGCTGATATTACCAATGTTTCCCAATCTAAATGAGTAAGGAGGTCGGTAAGTTCTTCTTAACAGCAAACGGTCCACTTCTTTTCATGGAAAAATTGAGTTATTACTTCCCCCACCTTTAGTCACGGATAAAGCATCGAAATAAGGAGGGCTAAATATAATAGAACCGTACCCCCTAGCATGCCCAATATTTTCCTTGTTACCATCTCCAGACTTCCCTTCTTTAGCCAACAAGTGTTGTCTGTCTAGATGCCCGCCTTCAGGACCCTGATGGCCTGTACTAACTGATTCAATCGCGTCAAAGTACGGAGGAGAAAATATCACGCTACTAACTCTTTGAGTGTCGAGAAAGGATAGGTCCCTTGCGTCACCTTTGATACAAATGGCTCTGCCAATGTTCTCATTTGGGAATAATTTTCTTGCATGCTCTATGTTACTATTCGCCTCAGTGACAAACTTCTTCTCAAATTCCACACCTATAGCCTCCATTCCCAAAAGGATGGCTTCAACTAGAGTAGTGCCAATACCAGCCATAGGATCAAGAACAGGAGATTCACCATACAACTGCAAAATTGCTCTAGCCAAACAGGGTCTCATCTTAGCGGGATGATCGTTGCATAAATAGTAACTTCTCTCACTTTGAGGGTGAACCGCACCGAAATCCCAAACACTAACAAGAATTCTTCTCTTACCAGATTTATTTATGGGATGCTCAGTAGTCCTCACAATCAAAAGATGATTATGGTTTGCATTCTTATTTGCTGATGAGTGAACATTCCTTTAGTTCCGTAGGCTCATTTGAGCCAACGAAAATAACCAGGACGTGTAGAACTCTTCACACCAGAAGAATTGGTATTATCGGAACTATCGGCAAACCACACACTCGTAACCTATTTCCTATGTTAGCCTGAAATCAAAACCATGAGCTCTCAGATTCTTAAGAATGCAGAAGCACTGTCACCAAGTTATGAGAACCACATACTGCTGCATAGAGAGAAGACGTTGTCGGAATTACTCAGCTACTTCAACAAGCAAGTAAACTCCTTCATCTTTGGTCCTCCTGGCATAGGTAAGACTAGTCTCATCATGAAAGCTATCAAGGATTCTACTGGGAAAGCAATCTACATCGACTGCTCACTCTATCAAACAACTAATGCAATTCTGAGGGAAGTGCTTTCTGCAATCAGCAGCCCAATCATCAGCAGAAGCAACTATGACCTGTTGAAAAGACTGAAGGAGAAAACCAGGGACAAGAAAATCATAGTCTGTCTGGATAACTTTGAGCACTTGGAAGATGTCGGGTGCGTCAACAAACTCCTCAGCCTCAACATATGCACCATCATCGTTTCCGACAAAGAAGAAAGTTACATGAGACTTGATCCATTTGCGAGAGCTGCCATAACAAACCTACTCAGAATTCAGGAGTACACGAGTGAGCAAGCAATAGCAATACTGTCCGACAGAGCAAAGGAGGCGTTGAAGGAGTGGAGCTACACAGACAATGTACTCAAAAAGATTGTAGAGGAGTCTAAAGGAAACCTCGCCTTGGCTATCAATATTCTCAAGACCGCTGCGCTGAAAGCTGAGTCTTCTACCAAAACTAAGATAGAAGAAACTGATGTGCCGGAGATTGATTGTCCCGAGTCTGAGCTGAACTATGATGAGAAAATACTGTTGAAGATACTGCGAGAATGGAACAGCTTACCCAGTGCAAGATTGTTTGCGTTCTACCGTGAAACAGCCAAGTATCCGAAAGAGGAGAGAAGCTATCGCAATTACATGAAGACTCTTTGCGACAAGGGCTTTGTCAGAGCTGTGCGTGACAGGTCCGAAAGAATCTATGAACTTATTCAATATGGTAACAATGCTGACAGTACGAATTGAATGCAAGAAGATATCGGTTGAGAAGCTGACTGAATGCATACACAGTTTGATTGAACCCTGCTTCAAAGCATGGTTGTATCGTGACAGGGTCTATTCTATTTTCAGAGTTAGCTCGCTCTCTGTCTTGAGCAAAGTAATCGACAAGCTCACTGAGCATAGGATCAAGTTCTGCTGGACTTAGATTGTTGAAGTCTACTTCTCTATGATGGTACAGCTCTAGGACACTACGCCCGCAAGATCATAGACTCAATCCTTGAGTTACTAGGCAAGGTCACGGATGAAGATCTTGCCAGCGCGCGCTATACCTCTTGGCATACTAGCCGCTGTCAGTGTCTGTGGCTGGAGGTCCAAGCATCTAACGTAGAGCCTGGCAGACGGTACAGCCGGTTCAATACCCTCCGATACCTTGGAGTCAACAAGCTCTCCAGTAACCGCATCGAGGACCGCTGTTCCCTTGCTTTCAAGGACTATCGACTCACCCCCAGCCGTATGTTCAGAGAAGCAATGGTAGTCCACAAAATAGTATGGCTTGTACAAGAGCTGGATGTTCTCAGAAAACATGCGATAGTTGAGTATATGTTTGGGGCTCAGGTCCTTGATTGAATCAGGATGTACAGGGAGGGCATCGTGGATTACATCTTCGCGCTCGCCGGCTTCCTGTGCTGCGGTCTTCTCTAGTACTGTCGTTTCTTCCCAAAGCTCAATTCCAAGAGCCTGCGCATGAGATCTTGCATCTGCAGTGAAACCGCCTGTAGATACGAAGATCCCTTTCGTTATCCCCAGCGCCACTAGCTTGTCGTGGAAGTTTCTGACTTCCTTGATGTTTATTGGACTCTTTACGTGTTTGCATTCGACTGCTACCTGAATCGTTCCATAGGCCTCTTTCTTAGAAGCCAAAACATCTATTTCATGAGCTACGTCATAGCGGTCCCTCATTCTCGCTCTCGTCTGGATGTCGAAACCCATCCTCCCAAAGTAGTTCGCAACAAGATCCTCTAGTGAATCGCCCTTCCTCTTTGTCGGAACCAAGGGCGCCTTGACTTGGAGACTAGCGTTGCACTTCGGGCATGAGCTTGTATCGGGTGCTACTAATGTTCCACACTTTGGACAGAAAGACATCCTATCTAGGGCACCGTCTAGAGCTTCGCATAGACTACTCTGCTTTGTCCAATCCTAGTGCGATACCCTTGTACTGGTGAAGTAACCTCAGCACTCCCCATGACTTGGGGACATCTCTTGAGCTTTCTGTTTCCCTCATTCTTGGCCACACTATGATGTATCGGTCTTTATGTTGTTTCGGGTCAAAGCGCGAAGCGTCATGTAATGCTATCCGTAAACCCATCTTGGTGGAGAGCCCGACAACACTCTTAGGAATTTTGAACTCATAAGTGAGATGCGGGTGGTTTAGTGATTCAATCTGCGCCATTCTCAGACTTGATGAAACGGCGAATCCTTCTGGTAGTTCTCTGGTTTCTTGCCCCCAATGAGTCCCATTACCTCTCTGTATTATCTTGACTGGCGTGTTGGTTGTTTCCCACTGTAAGGAAAAAGCAATATCGTCTTCATTCGGAGAGCGACTACGATCACATCTTCCATCAAGATAGATCCAGCACCAGCTGTCTTTGTGCACAGTCTCCTCCCTTAGCACATCTATCATGAAGTAGATGAAATTGAGATCGTGCATCGCCCTGAAACAGGCGTCACCATACCGCATGACGTATTCTTGGGCACCGACCCATTCAGTCGGTGAAGTCCAAGCGCCGTCGATTATGGGTGTGTTTGGCGCCAGATAGCACAGGGCCTCTGGCTCTATCTGTGTCAGACTGTCAAAAACGCGGACAATGATTAGGAGTCCCATTGATGCTATCCCGAGAAACGTCACTAATTCGAGTATTGGCGTAGGAACTGTGAATCCGAGTGGGATTCTCTCAGTCAATTGGAGGAGAGCCCACATACACGGTGGGATGGTGAGTAAGATCTGGGCTATTCTCGACTTGTCCAATCTGATCCGGGTAAGATACGGGGATACGATAAGTTTGAACTTTACCATTTCATTTTGGCCGGTGTGAGGCTACGGCCAGGCTCTCGGCGGAGCTAGATCAGCAGGATCTTGTTTCATACTCTGCATTCGATCGAAGAGTTGCTAGTTTCCATGATAGCACGGGCTGTCGTCCTCAAGGCATTGACGTGGGCAAGCTCGTTTAGGACATACCTGACCCTGACCGAAAACCCTCTTCTTCTT
>Ga0172365_10000945_pt1 | contig 20508 bp, 19 predicted proteins | sample LakKivSesite48cm_FD_114535 | JGI IMG/M metagenome (GOLD analysis project Ga0172365, IMG submission 114535) | Sediment microbial communities from Lake Kivu, Rwanda - Sediment site 48cm | ecosystem: Environmental > Aquatic > Freshwater > Lake > Sediment | place: Rwanda: Western Province, Lake... | reverse complement strand
TTTAGTGATTGTTACACGCACTTCATCCCCCAAACCCCCTTCTCCTCAAGGAGACGGGGGCTTTTATCATATCCGGTTTCTGATTTTTGGTTATCGATTTTTGATTTAATAAGGAATGGGATACATAAATAACTGTATTTCAATATCACCCCTTCTCCTTTAGGAGAAGGGGCAGGGGGATGAGGTGCATTCCCAGGCAGGAAGGACAATTGCACGATTGAACGATGGCTGGTGACCGGCAGCCGTTGGCCGATGGCCTGCAACTTGCAACCCGCAACCCGTAACCCGCAACCCGTCACACACCAACAGACCATTATTTTTCGCAACTTTGTATCTGAATCAACCCTCCACGCTTATGCCCAAGACCGCCATGATTCTTGCCGCCGGCAAAGGCGAACGGCTGCTGCCGCTCACCGACACGCTCCCCAAGGCGCTGGTTACCGTCGGGGGCATGACCATGCTCGAGATCGTCATGCGACGGCTCAAATATTTCGGCTTCGAAGAGGTCATCATCAATGTGCACCACCTGGCCGGACAGATTCTTTCTTACTTAGATGAGCATGATAACTTCGGCCTTGCGGTCCATGTCTCCCATGAGCAGGACCGCCCTCTCGATACCGGTGGCGCATTGAAAAGAGCTTATCCCTTAATCGATGACAACAAACCACTCCTGGTACATAATGTCGATATCCTATCGGATATTGACCTGGCCGGACTCTATGACGCCCATGTGCGTTCACAGGCTTTGGTTACTCTGGCGGTGAAAGAAAGGGACTCGTCGAGGGTTTTTCTCTTTGACGAGGCCGGTCGTTTATGTGGGTGGAAAAACAGGGTCATCGGCGCGGTCAGGCCTCCCGCTCTGCCGGCAGGCGATTACCGCGAGAGGGCCTTCAGCGGCATACAGGTGGTGGGACCGCATTTCTTCGAGAAAAGCTTTCGGTCATCCTGTTTCCCCGAAAAAGAGGATGTGTTTTCCATCGTAGATGTGTATCTTTGTCTGGCGTCGCGGCACCTGATCACCGGCTATGACCCCGGCGGCGGGTGCTGGCTCGACCTGGGGCGGCGCGAAGGCCTGCAGCAGGCCGAGACCCTGCCCGACCTGTTAAACCTGCATGGAAGTGACTCCTTTTCTTGATAAGGTAGCGGCACATATCGCCGGCCATTACGCCGGCCGTTACGACAGCCTGTGCGTGGTGCTGCCCAACCGCCGTGCCGGCCTCTTCCTGAAGAAGTACCTCTCCCTGAAAATAGACCAGCCGGTATGGCTCCCCGCAATTTATTCCATCGAGGACTTCATCATGCATCTGTCGGGATACAAGCTGGCCGACCAGCTGACACTGCTGTTCGAGCTGTACCGTGTGCACTGTGCCGTGGAGAAAGACCAGGCACAGCCTTTCGATGAGTTCCTTCACTGGGGCAAGGTCCTGCTGCGTGACTTCAATGAGATCGACGCCTACCTCCTCGATCCCGCGGCTCTCTTCAGCTATCTGAGCGACGCCAAGGCCCTGGCGGTGTGGAACCTTGACCGGAGGCCGCTGACAGACTTCCAGAAGCAATACCTTGCTTTTTACCGCTCCCTTTTGACCTATTACAACCTGCTCGTCGAAAATATCACCCGGCAGAATCTGGCCTATGAGGGTCTGGCGGCACGGCGACTGGCGGGCACCATAGCGTCGCGGAGCACCACCCTGTCCTGGCAGCATATCCTGTTCTGCGGCTTCAACGCGCTGACAAAAGCGGAGGAGACCATCATCGGACACCTCGTCGACGCCGGCATCGCCGAGGTGAAATGGGATGCCGACAGATATTATACTGAAAACCCGCTCCAGGAAGCCGGTTTGTTTATCAGGAAATACCGTGACGATAAACGCTTCGGCGCCTTCGAATGGCTCGACGACACCCTGGCGACCACCGGTAAGCAGATCACCGTCACCGGCATACCACAGAATATCGGACAGGTGAAGGTGGCCGGAGAGCTCATCAAAGAACTGGTCGACGGGGGTGTGCCCAAAAGCGAGCTGCACCATACAGCCGTCGTGCTGTGTGAGGAAGACCTCCTGATACCCATGCTCAATTCACTGCCGTCCAATATAGGCGAATTCAACGTGACCATGGGTTACCCGCTTAAATTCACACCGGTGTATGATCTCTTCGAGGCCATCTTCACCCTTCACGACAATGCCGCCAAGTTTTATAACATGCCGTCATCGTCCTCCTTTAAATTTTATTACAAGGATGTATTGAAAATTCTGAATCACCCCTATGTTCTGACCCTGAGCGACGATATTCCCGCCACACGCCGGACCATCGCTGGCTTGCAGCAGTCCGGCAGGGTCTTTTTTACTGCCCGGGAGCTGGAAGAGATGTTCACCAGTGAAGCAGCCGCTTATTACGGTGCGGTCAGGTCTATCTTCCGCGACTGGCGGGAGCTGGCTTCCGAGGCCATGAGCTGTCTGACGGCTCTGTTGGAGGCATTAAGGGACAAGTTGATAATTACCAATGCCCGAGGGCAGCACAACGGCATCGAACTGGAATATGTCTTTCACTTTGCCAGGATCGTGACACGCCTTAGGACGTTGATGGACGAGCACGGTTTCCTGAGCACGACACCTGTCCTGCGGAGTGTCTTCAGGCAGCTCGTCGGCGGCACCACCATCCCTTTCTACGGTGAGCCCCTGAAAGGCCTGCAGGTCATGGGCATGCTCGAGACCAGGACCCTCGACTTCGAGAACCTGATCATGCTGTCGGTTAATGAAGACATCATACCCTCCTCAAAAACAACCATGACGTTCATACCTTATGACATATGCCGTGAGTTTGCACTGCCCACTTACAGGGAACGTCATGCCGTGTACGCCTATCACTTTTACCGTCTTTTGCAGCGCAGCCGTAACATCTATCTTCTTTACAACACCGAAGCTGGTGAGCTGGGCGGCGGTGACAGGAGCCGTTTCATCACGCAGATCATCCATGAGCTGCCACGGCACAACCCCTCCGTGACCATCACCGAGAAGCTGCTCAACATGCCGCCCGGCAAAGATCACAGATTCTATAAGATCGTCATCGACAAGGATAACGCTATCATAACGAAACTCGATGCCCTGGCCGTGAGAGGGCTGGCACCGAGCACGCTGAACACCTACCGCAACTGCTCCCTGCGTTTTTATTTCCAGGAGATAGCAGGCCTCTCGGAGGCCGAAGAGGTGGAAGAGACCATCGAGGCGGCCACCATCGGCACCGTCGTCCATGAAGTCATGAAGATGCTCTACGAACCGCTGGCAGGTAAGTCCCTCACGCCGGAAAAAATAAGAGAGATGCTTCCCCTCATCGATAATTACGTGACAGCATCTTTTCACAGGAACTATAAGGGAGGCGACATCAACTACGGCAAGAACCTGCTGATCGCCAACGTTGCGAAGCTGTTTGTCAGGAATTACCTGTTAAGGGAGACGGAGTTCATAGAAGCCGGTGCAAAAGAGGGTCGCACCCTCACTATCCGCTCTGTGGAGGAGATGCTGAAAACGATGATTACCCTGCGGGTCGATGGCACCGACAAGCCGGTACTGCTGAAAGGCAAAGCCGACAGGATAGACCGGATAGATGGCTTATACCGTATCATCGACTATAAAACGGGCATGGTCAGAAAGGGCGATCTGAACGTGGACAGCATGGAAAGCCTTAAAAAGGACCTGAAGGCCGATAAAAGCTTTCAACTGCTGGTCTATGCCTATATTTTTCTTTTGGAAGATGCCGGCAAAGAACAGGAGGTGTTACCCGGCATCATCTCCTTCCGCAAGCCCAGCCAGGGTCTCATCACGGTGGCGCTGCCCGGCAATGCGCCGTTGAACAGGGAGAGCCTGCGCACCTTCGGCACCATCGTTCATGATCTGTTGCGGGGAATTTTTGACGGTCACACACCCTTCACCCAGACAACGGAGCGTGAGTACTGCAAATACTGCCCTTTTACGGTGACGTGCAACCGTTAGCCGCCTATTTCTCCTCGCCGTTTTCGGAGAAGACGTTGGCCTGGTAAGTATAGATATCGGCATTCTTCCAACCGTCCCAGCCTATACCTGCCTTGTCGCGGGCACAGTGGCCGAGGAATTCTTCTTTGGTCCATCCCGTTTCGGTGGCCACCTGCGGCAGGAAGGTGCCCCCGGCAAAACCTTTTTTGATGTATATGCCGTCGCGGCCCAGGACGATCTCATCGATGGAGTTGATCTTCTTCATGGGCGTGAGGACGGAGATGGAGATGTTGAGACCGGGGATCTCATCGGCTGTGACAGGCATAAAACGGGTATCCTCGGTAGAGGAGGCAATGGCCATTTTCTGCACCACCAAATACAAGGGCTCCGTCGCCGAGAACTGGCCGATGCATCCCCTCAGGTCGCCGTTTTTGTAAAGGGTGACGAAGGCACCGCAGGGTGTTTTGACATTATCGGAAAGCTTCGAATCATCGACATCATACATCTTCCTGTCCCTGATATATTCCTTGATCGTGTTCCTGGCGATGGCCAGCAAATCCATTTTATCCTCCTCGGTGAGCCTGAATTCCGGTGCGACCTCCGAGGTGGGTTTGTTCAACGAGAAGACGATGGATTCATAGCCCACCACCCGGCTCTTGTCACCATAGGGCCCGTCGCCCGAGTTCATGTACTGGATGGGGGTGATGGTAATATTGGGGTTGTCCTGGGTCATGTACAGAAGGGTGAGCACGGAGGTCCAGCCGCACATGCTCGTCGCCAGCTGTTGTATGCCCCTCTCGGCGTTATCGTTAAGGGTGGTGAGCAACGCCTCCGTGGAATTTTTCAGGACGGCATGGGCCGTGATACTGTCAACGGTCACGGCATCGCGGTAAGCGGGATAGTGCGAGAAATCGGTGCTGATAACGAACAGGTTGTCACTGTTGAGGTAAGGCTTCAGGATGCCCGCGATGGTGCGGCACGTGCCGGGGTCCTGCGTGCCCAGGATGATGGGGACTATAGAGAAATCCTGTTTTAAGATGTACTGCAGGAAGGGTAACTGCACCTCCACACTGTGCTCGTAAGCATCGGCTTCAGAATCGAACATGAACAACTTGCTTTTGGTCATCAGCTCCTTGCCCAGCTCACGGTTTACCCTGACGGCGCCCAGCGGCGTGATGTAATCGCCACGGGTGTATATCGAAGCGCCATCGAAATATTTTACGTGACTCGACGCCAATATAAAAATGTTTTTATACGTTTTGCTTCGGTCGATCTGGTCGTAAGAGGATGCGGCCACCTCACCCGAGAAGATATAACCGGCATGGGGACAGATGATGGCCACCACGTTGTCGGTTTTTTTCGGCACGGCAAGGCTGAACAGATCCTTCAGTTCCGTGCGCAGTTCACCGGCATTGCCGGGATAAAATTTACCGGCGGCATAGGGTTGCCTGTTCACAGGCTGTTCCGCCGGCCCCTTGTCTTGTGAAGAACATTGAGTATTGAAAAACATAAGGGCAATTATTGAGAATGAAAAAAAACGATTGGTCCTCATAATTTCTTATTTTCGTGTGATTGATGCCACGTTAAACGTGAAGTGATCTTATCCCATTTGCTCTTACAAAGATACTAAAATGGAAGGCAAATTTGAACGTCGTCTTTTTTTCTCTGTCGCCGTGGCAGGTTTTTCCTCTTTCATTACGCAGATCATCCTGCTGAGGGAATTCCTGATCATCATGTACGGCAATGAGCTGGTAATAGGCATCATCCTGGCCAACTGGATGCTCCTTACGGGGGCAGGATCGTGGCTGGGACGTTATGCTGCCGGGATACGGCGGCAGCGGGGCGTCATTATCCTGCTCCAGACACTGATGGCCATCCTGCCCATGATCACGGTGTTCCTGCTGCTTTACATGAGAAACCTCGTTTTTCCTGTTGGTGTGATGATCAGTGCCGTCCAGGTTTTTTACACCTCTTTGATCCTTCTGATGCCTTTCTGCTTAGTGTCGGGTTTTCTTTTCACCCTTTTTTGTGTCCATGCCGCGGAACGGTTCGGGCGGAACCTCACCGGTCATGTTTATGGCATGGAATCCATCGGCAGCGCCGTGGGAGGGGTGCTGTTCAATTTCATTTTTGTTTTTTACCTGAAAGCGTTCAACAGCCTGTTATTCATCCTGTTGTTGAACATCGTCACAGCTTTTATCTTGTCACTGACAGGCCGGCGTCTCTGGAGTTTCATACTGATGCCTTTGGGGCTGGCATGCCTGGTTTTATATTTCCTGATTAACCCCGGCGACATAGCGCGTAAGATGCTGTACAAAGGCCAGGACATCCGTTTTGAGAAGGATACCCCCTATGGCAACCTGATGGTCACCCGCACAGGTGACCAGGTCAACGTTTATGAAAATGGCGTCACCCTCTTCTCAACCAACAACACCATCCAGAATGAAGAGTGCGTGCATTATGCCATGATCCAGCATCCGCATCCGCGGAAGGTGTTGCTGGTATCGGGAGGCATGGCAGGGGCTCTCGAAGAGATCCTCAAATACAACCTCGACAGCATCGATTACGTGGAGCTGAACCCGTGGGTGGTCAGGATAGGTGAACGATTCATCAGCCCGGCCGACGATCCCCGGATCACCGTCATTAACCGTGATGCCGCCCTGTTCATACGCCACACCACACGGACTTACGATATTGTGATGATCAACCTGCCTGAACCTACCACGGCCCAGCTGAACAGGTTTTACAGTGTGGATTTTTTCAGCGTCCTGAAAAAAAAGCTGAATCCCGGCGCGGTGGTATCCACCGGCCTGATGTCGGTGGCCAATTACATGAGCCCGGAACAACGCCGTACCCATTCCGTCCTGTTTAACACCATGAACAGGATATTTAAGCACGTTCTAATCATTCCCGGCGGGAAAGACTATTTCCTCGCCTCCGACGATCCGTTGCACATCGACATTGCGGCACGCATTGAGCAGAGGGGCCTGATGAACCTGTATGTGAACAAATATTACATTGACGATGACTTGCTGAAGAACCGCTCGGATCAGATCCTGGCGTCGCTGGATCGCTCCGCCGGGGTGAACACCGATTTTAAACCGCTGGCCTATTTCCAGCAGATGCTCCTGTGGCTGAGCTATTTTAAGATAGATTACCGTGTGCCATTAGTCATCATGATCCTTCTCATGGCACTGGTGTTTGTTTTTTTCAGGCCTGTGTACCTGGGCATGTTCACCGGAGGCTTTGCGGCCTCTTCCGTTGAGTTTCTTATCCTGATCGCTTTCCAGGTCATTTACGGTTATGTCTTCCTGATGACGGGTATCATCATCATGGTCTTCATGGCTGGCCTGGCGGCAGGTGTTTTCCTGGCACGGAAATACCTTAACCTGGCGACGCCGGCCCTCTTCATCAGGGTGCTGGCCGCCATAGCAGTTTATTCCCTGGTGTTGCCTTTCATTTTACTGCTGATGAAAAACCACGAAATACCGGTGATCCTCATGCATGCTTTTTTCTTCCTTCTGACCCTGGTCATCGCAGCTCTCACCGGGGTGTTGTTTTCGCTGGGCTCGCGCTTGCAACGCGGCGGCACCGGCACGGTCTCGGGACAGGTCTATGGTGCCGATCTGCTGGGCTCGGCCCTGGGCATACTCACCGTCTCCGTTTTTCTGTTACCTTTGTTTGGGCTGACGATGGTATGTATCATCACCGGTTTGTTGAACCTGTTATCAATGTTCCTGGTCGTGATACGAAAACGGGATCTGCTTCGTTTTACCTGAATCAGGATTTGCTTCACAGCTCAATAACTTGAATATCCATGAGCCGGAAAATAACCAAGCGGGAGTTTATCAAATACAGTGTCTGCGGCACCTGCGGCGCCGTTGTGGGTCTGAGCTCCCTCGACCTGCTCGCCGGCGGTGTGGAACGCCTCCTGGCAGTTGCTCCGTCAGGCGATCAGAAGCTCTGGAAGTGGAGCAAGGAATGCCTTTATTACATCCAGACACCACGGGGCATGAAATGCCTCATCTGCCCAAATGAATGCATCGAGATCACCGACGTGAAGCCGGGCACCTGCCGCACCCGTTATGCCGTCGACAACAAGCTGTACACCATCGCTTACGGCAACCCTGCCGCCGTCCACATCGACCCCATCGAGAAGAAGCCGTTCTATCACTTTCTTCCCACCACCACCGCTTTCTCCATCGCCACCGCCGGCTGTAACCTGGCCTGCCTCAACTGCCAGAACTGGTCGCTGTCGCAGTCAAGCCCCAAGGACACCCAGAACTATGACCTTATGCCCGACCGTGTGGTGGAGGAAGCCCTGGAAGCCAAATGCACCTCAATAGCCTTTACCTATTCCGACCCGGTGGCCTATTTCGAGTATGCTTACGACACGGCTAAAATAGGCAAGGCGAAAGGGTTGAAGAACGTCATCGTCTCGGCCGGATACATCTATGAAAAGCCTCTGCGTGATCTCTGCAAGGTCATCGATGCTGCCACCATCGATATCAAGTCGTTCAGCGAAGAGACCTATGCCATGCTCAACGCCGGCAAGCTCAAGCCCGTCCTCGACGCACTCAAGGTCATGAAGGACGAAGGCATATGGCTTGAGATATCCAACCTCGTCGTACCAACATGGACCGACGATCTTGACATGATTAAAAGGATGAGCGAATGGTTTGTGCAGAATGGTTTCGAGAATACACCGTTTCATTTTTTACGTTTCCATCCCGAATACAAGCTGACGAACCTGCCATCGACACCCCAGTCGACCCTTGAAAAAGCCAGGGACATCGCAATGAATGCCGGAATGAAGTTCGTATACATCGGCAACGTCCCGGGAGTTGGCGAAGACACTTACTGCCCTAAATGCAGGAAATTGCTCATCGAACGGAAGGGCTTCGGCATCGTACAGAACAACATCGTCAATTCGAAGTGCAAGTTTTGCGGAGAGTTTATTCCCGGTGTTTGGCAATGACCTCACCCCCGGGCCCCCTCTCCTGAGAGGAGAGGGGGAAAGTTATTTTTCCTGATCCTCTGCGTACTTTGCGTTTCCTTTGCGCCCTCTGCGGTTAATATAAGGATTCGATCCAGGAAAACATTATCAATCTGCCACGATGTTTCATATAAATCCATTTCACGTCCTATTATCCTGCTTTCCAACTTAAAATATTTCCCGGAATTTAATCACACATTGTTATAATTTCATATATTTGCACACTCTAAGATGGTCACGTAGTTCAGTTGGTTAGAATGCCTGCCTGTCACGCAGGAGGTCGCGAGTTCGAGTCTCGTCGTGACCGCTTTCCCAGACGATTCCGGCTCCGGTATGATTGACATGCCGGGGCTTTTTTTTCATCCCGGCGGCGCAGCCGGCCGGGATCTACAGGTGTTAGGAATCCTATTCTATTAACCTGCCTTATTTCAACAGCTCTGGAATTAAAAATTTGCTTTTCTTATAGTGATGAATTATATTTGTGAAGCGGTTGGTGAGATAAAAGAAGAGAGCGGTAGCATGATGCTGTCTTTAAATCTGATAATTAAGATTCGGCGAAATATTTTCAAAGGTGATATAAGACCAATCAGTTTACGAAACTATCAGGCAAACAACTATTCCATTTCCATATGAAGATAAGGCTTTCATTGATAATTTTTTTAATTGCAATTTCTTTTGGATGTGAAAAAGATCATGAAGTACCACAATATAATCCAATAAGTCAGGGCCTTTATCCTTTTCTTTTTGATAAAGGGTCATTTTGGGTTTACAAAATGGTTGGTTCAAATGTCGAGGACAGTATAACTGCTGAATCAATTGATAAAAGCTTCATTTATGTACCCCACATATCTCCTGATGAATATTACCAAATCAATTACCATGATGTTACTGATGGATTTTATTATAATGATTATTTGGTTGGATATATTATTTGCAGATGTCTTGGCCCAAGTGGCTATCCAAGTGGTTACCTGTTGCTGACAAGCAAAAAAATTGGTGATAAAAGTGAAGATGCTGAAATAGTTGATGTTCTTGATTCAATGTTAGTTGAAAACCACCTTTTCAAACAGGTTGTAAAAATGAAAATTATTAGTGGCAACTGCATTACTGAAAATTATTTCCTGTATTACGTTGATAGCATCGGGATGATAAAAAAAGAGAGATTTGAAAATGACTCTGTTCTTGAAACGTGGAATATTACCAATTACAAAATTAATTTGCTGAAGTTAAATAATACTTACCGTGATATAATTACCGAAATTACACAGAAAGATTAGAAGATTAATAAATCAGGCGAAGACTGAATATCTTACAGGCGGGAGCTGGTCATTTTATCCGGCATGGACGAGTAAAATCATTAGCTCTGTCCATTCCAATAACTACTTCTTCCCAGATTATCAAGCGATAGCCACATTCCTATTCAGCAGAAAATAATGAAGAATCAGAAAAAATCGAAATAAACGAAACATTATTTCGAATATTTCGTTTATATTTGCAGAAAACCAAAATCAAACCCTATGGACTTCATTGATGAAATAAAAAAGCCGTCAAAGGAAGAGCAGAAAGCTGCTATAGAATCTTATGATGCTTTAGTGTCAATGTTAGAGAAACTACATACTGAAAATCCGGAAATAGAAATTGAAGAAACCTCTGAAAAAATTAGAGTCCCTCTCATGGCTCTAAAACTATTTGCTGAAATTTTAAAGGAAACGGGCAAAGGAAGGCCAATTTCTATAGTTCCTATTGCAACAGAAATGACTACTCAGGCTGCGGCCGAACTTCTTGGATGTTCCAGACCTCATTTAATTAAATTGCTGGAAAGAGGGGAGATAAACTTCACGAAAATTGGCAAGCACAGGAGAATCAAATATGAAGATATCCTGAAATACAAGAAAAAGATGAAAGAAAGACAGAAGCAATTATTAATTGAGATAATGAAGTCTGACGAAGATTCCGGATTATATGATTCATAGTGTCTGGTTTATATGCTTGTTAAAGCGAATGCCAACCTGATAGTGACTAATAATTTAAAGGATTTTCCAAAAGAATATTTATCACGTTTCGGTCTTATAGCAAAAAATGCTGACGATTTTATTACCGATATAATTGATTTGAATCAAGAACGTGCTATCTGCGCTTTTAAGGATTTAGTGCTGAATCGTACCAACCCTGATTTAGATGAGTATCAGATATTGGATATATTTAGACGAAATGGATTAAAAGATTCAGCGAATTATATTCATTCATTATTATAGAACAATTTTGCACATAAGCCCAAGAATCAAGCGTTCATTTAATCCGCAGCACCAGGAAGAGCTTGTATCAGGTATATAAGGAGGGGAATCATATGAGCCTTCTTTCCTGTTCATCATTGACCATTCACGTTCTGTGCTCATTATTCGATATTGAATATTCACCTCTATTTCTTATACGAAGTTCCACGGGGTTTTCACGAAGATCCACGAAGGGCGGTGCCAAGTGCAGTGGAACAATTTCTTTAAAACCAATATTAATAATTTGGATTTCCTATAAGAAAGGATTATATTTGTTTGGTGGATTGACGGAGGTTATGGAAAAGGATTCAAATTATAACAACTCTCTTAAAATCTATAATTTAAACCGGGCATTCAATTTCTATAGGTAAAATAAACCTAATAGGTTTACACAAACGTTACCGACCAATTTTTTTAAAAAAATAAAAAAAGCGATGAATATTTCCTTTTTTGTACTTATATTTGTACCCATAAATGTACATAAAGAACCGTCATGATAACAACAACTATTTCAGATTTTAGAAAGGATATCAAACGATATCTTGATCGGGTAACTAAAAATTTTGAAACATTAATCATCAATCGGGGTAAAGATACCGGTGTGGTCATTATGTCACTTGATGAATATAATTCGCTGACTGCAACTCAGCATGAATTATCATCAAAAGTCAACGAACAGAGGTTGGATTCTGCCATTGAAAAGCTTTCCAAAGGCCAATCTTTTCAAAAAGATCTGATTGAATCATGAAATATATTTTCGTTGATGAATCCTGGGAGGATTACATTTATTGGCAGAAAACCAATAAAAAAATCCTGGGGAAAATTAATGATCTACTAAAAGACATTTCCCGAAACCCGTTTGAGGGTCTCGGAAATCCGGAACCATTAAAATATAAGTACAAGGGTTATTGGTCGCATAGAATTGATTGCGAACACCGGTTGATTTATCGGGTCAAGGACGATGAAGTACATATCGTGAAATGCAGATTTCATTACGACTAAAATATAAAATCGGTTGGTAATATGCCCCATGCTAAACCCTGCCATAACAGCTTGGGTGATCCTTTTGTCCAATGCACGCGGGGCATAGCGGCAGAATGTTATGATGTCTTTTAGGATGAGATTTCTTCCCAAGATATTGTTCCTTTTCTTCTGCATGGTTCTTCAATCTTGTGGTCAGGGACCGTCATCTTCAGGAGATAATTCCAATGTTATCTGTGAAGCACAAACAATTATAAATCCAAACGGTGGAACAATTGAAACAAGGATTCAGCCTCCAACAGGTTATTCTAGAATAGAAGTTGCACCTGGTTCATTTGCTGAATTCCTTCGTAATCTTCCACTTAAACCGGCAGGATCACCAGTTAAGCTTTATAATGGAAAGGAAAAAGGGAATAACTGGGTCTATTGTGCAGTCGTGGATTTACCAATTGGGGATAAGGATTTACATCAATGTGCGGATGCAATAATAAGATTGAGGGCTGAATATCTTTATAGTCAACGCAGGTATGATGAAATTCATTTTAATTTGACTAACGGATTTCGTGTAGATTACTCAGAATGGATGAAAGGCAAACGCGTCATTGTTAACGGAAATCAAACTTTCTGGAAACAATCTGCCACTCCATCGAATGCATACGAGGACTTCTGGCATTATCTTGAATTTGTGTTTAATTATGCTGGAACCCTTTCATTATCGAATGAGTTAATCCCTATTTTACCTGATCAGCTGACAATTGGAGACGTCTTTATTAAAGGTGTATCTCCTGGTCATGCCGTTATCGTTGTTGATGTAGCAGTTGATTCCACAGCGAATAAAAAAATATTCCTTCTTGCACAGAGCTATATGCCAGCTCAAGAAATCCACCTTTTAGCAGACCCATATAATAAAACGATAAACCCTTGGTATTCTGTAGATTTTGGTGATCAACTCAGGACGCCAGAGTGGATATTTGCCAAAAAAGAACTAAAAAGATTTTAAAAGGCGCCATACCAAGGCAGCAACCGATCATGCCAGTCAAAGTGATCCAAAGTAAACGAAATGAAAGAAACTAATAAAGAAACGAGTACTAACAGAAAAACAATCTGAACCGGCACGTTGGCTATTGCCTGCCATTACAAATAATCCCAGCACATGTACCCATGATAAAAAATTTACTGCTTTTCCCACTCTTGATTTCCATATCTTTTACTTCATTCGGACAATGGGAATGGACAATCAATTTTGAAGACCCTGATGTTTTCGACAGGATCTTCATCGATACAACTGCCAATCCAAATAATATCTGGCAAATTGGTGAACCGGCCAAATACCTGTTCAATAGCGCCTATTCACCGACGCATGTCATCATTACCGACTCCGTGAATCCATATCCGGTCAACGATACATCCGGTTTCGTAATCACTCATGTGAGATATGGTGGTGAAGGCCTTGCAAATATTTTACTGCTCCTTGATTTCTACTTTAAAATGGATTCCGACACTCTGACCGATTTTGGAATGATTGAAATGTCGGTTGATAATGGAAATTCATGGATAAATCTGATGACAGATGACACATTGAATATTATTAACTGGTATCAACCAAAACCCGCATTGACAGGAACCATTCACCAGTGGACCCATTTCTCTGCCGACCTTTCAGGTTACACTTATTATCTTGGCTATTCAGATACGCTTCTCTACAAATTCACTTTCATTAGCGACGGCAATCAGACAAACAGGGAAGGGTGGATGATCGATGACTTCCTCTTTGAAGATGAATGGGAGGGGATCAAGGAACATCGTTATGATAATATGATTACGGTCTCTCCGAATCCCGTTTCCTATCACTTGTCAATAATTAAAAAAAGAGATGGCCATAATGAGACTGTGGAGGTTACGGATCTACATGGACAGGTAATTTTGAAAATTCCGCATTTTAAAGGAGAACCCATTGACATCCGGTCACTAAAACCGGGTATGTACCTTCTGAAATACAGCGATGCAGAAATCATGGCAGTCAGGAGATTTGTTGTGATTCATTGATCGTTTGCCGCGATGCAGCTGTAATGCTCCCGTGATTAAAAAGGTTTTTAAAATTCGGTTGAATTTTTTTCTTTAACTTTAGCGGTGCATTTACAGGATTCCATATTAAATACATTAACTTAAGGAGCCATGAAAAAAATTATACTTTTCCTGCTTGGCGCGGCTTTTACCCTTGGTCTCACGGCCGGACCCGTCAATGTGGAGCAGGCAATGAAAATCGCGAGGAATTTTTACCTTCAGAGTGCCATGACCCAAACGTTGCCGGGATCAGATCTGGTGCTGGCTTTCACGGTCAGATCAAAGGATGTGGCTCTGCCCGACGGGCAGGATACACCTCTTCTGTATGTTTTCAATATCAACCGGTATGACGGTTTTGTCATTGTGGCTGCCGATGATGCCGTGGTGCCGGTGCTCGGCTATGCCGTCACGGGTACTTTTAGCGAAGCGGAGGCGCCGCCGGCCTTCAGAAAGCTCATCGAGAAATACAAAAAGGAGATCATACATGTCATTATCAATAACTTGCCGGCGGGAGAAGAAATACAAAACGAGTGGGCGAGGCTTGAGAGGGGCGAGGCCATGTTTCCGGGCAGGGCGACCGAAGGCGTCAATCCGCTGGTGACCACACAATGGCCGCAGGCACCCTTAGTCAACGACTTATGCCCTTATGACATCAATGCCGGTCCTGACAACGACTATCACTGCGTCACAGGGTGCCCGGCGACAGCCATGGCCCAGATCATGAAGTTCTGGAATTATCCCGCCACCGGCACCGGTTTTCATTCTTATAACCACAACACTTACGGCACCTTATCGGCCAATTTTGCCGCCACCTCTTATAATTGGGGCGCAATGCCCGATCATGTCACGACTTACAATGAAGCGGTAGCCACATTGATGTTCCACTGCGGCGTGTCGGTCGAGATGGACTACGGCCCCACCTCCAGCGGTTCCTATGTCATCATCGACGGCTCCCCCACGCCCCAGCAATGCTCGGAATACGCCTATAAAACCTATTTCGGGTACAACCCCAACACCATCCATGGCTACTTCAGGGATAATTATTCCGACACGCAGTGGGACAACCTCATGAAGACCGAGCTGGATGCGGGGCGGCCGGTGCAGTATGCCGGCTTCGGGCAGGGCGGTCACACCTTCGTGGCCGACGGCTACGATAACAATGACATGTTCCACATCAACTGGGGATGGGGCGGCTATGCCGACGGTTATTACTATCTCAACGCCCTCAATCCCGGCGAGGGTGGCACCGGCGGCGGCGCCGGCACTTATAACGAAGGGCAGCAGGCCGTCATAGGCATACAGCCCAACAGCGCCGCACCTGCAGGTGATCTGACCGTGTATTCGCCCATGACCGTCAACAACAATCCCATCGGGTATACCGATCCCTTCAGCGTCAACGTCGACATTGCCAACATGAGCTCCACCACTTTCCACGGTGACTTCACCGTGGGCGTCTTCGATACCCAGGGCATGTTCGTCGATTATGTGCAAATATATTCCAATATGACGCTTGAACCCGGGAATCATTATGTGAACGGGCTGACATTCACCTCATGGGGCATCGTCGCAGCCATACCGGGCCAGTACATCCTGGGAGTCTTATACAGGCCCACGGGAGGCGACTGGGCCATTGTCCCGCCCGGATCTTACAACAACACCCTAAGCTTTACGGTGGTCAGCCAACCCAACAGCATCAAGCTCGATGATGACCTTATCATACAGGACAATCTCATTATCGTGGGGCAGCCTGTGACCGTCACCACATCCATAAAGAATTATGGCATGACACAATTCTCAGGATCCATATCAATGGATTTGTTTGACATGGAAGGCATGTGGGTAGCAACCATACAACAATACAATGGGGTTAGTATTTCGAGCTATGGAACCTGGTCGAATGTCATTTTCTCTTCATCCGGAATATCCATCCCTCCCGGCAATTATTACCTGGTGGCAATGGATTGGGTCCATAACACACCACCAGATGAATGGTTAATTGTTTCCGGTGACTATTATCCCAATCCGATTACCGTCACCGTTGCCAATCCGCCTCTCTCACCTGATGCTTTTGAACCCGATAACACGGTCGACGCCGCATACAATCTGTCCGTCAGCTTCTCGGGCAATTCGGCCGACGTCAACACCACGGGTTCCAATATCCACACCGGCGACGACCTGGATTACTACCGCCTCAGCCTCCCTTCGGGTTATGATTACACCATTGCCGCCAGGGTCCACGACAGCTATAACAGCGGCAACGGGAACACCTATACCTGCGATGTCATGTTTGCCTATGAGTGCAATGACGTCTGGTCCGACACTTACGACGACATCATGCCCTCGGATATCGTCATACATAATGGCGGCACCCTGATATTCAACGTGGCGCCTTACTTCGCCGGCGGGACGGGCACCTACCTCCTCGACATACCCATAACCCGCACACCTTCGGGCGGGATTGAAAACATCATTCCGCCGGATCACTTCAGTGTCTTTCCTGTGCCGGCCGGTAACGTGCTGAGCATTGTTTCGGAACAGAATGAAACCGTCAAGAGCATAGAGATACTTGATGTTTTGGGTCAACAGGTGGTGAAGATTGAATATCATGCAATGCAGGAGTCCCGTTTTGAGGTTCCGGTCGGGAAGCTGGAGAAGGGCGTGTACCTGATCCTCATCAGAACGAAAAACGGCCTGTGTGAAAAGAAATTCATCAAATCATGAAAATAAAATCATCCTTCAGCTATCTGTTATTTATAACGGTTATTATTTATATGGGCTGTTCCTGTTCGTCGTCCCGAAAAACACCTTCAACCGTCGCCGCCGGAGATGATAAGAGCGGGTCGGTCACACCCGATTTCAGGGCCGGTCCGCCGGCAACGGTATACAAAACGAGAAACGATTACCGGACGAACGTTCCGGTCATCTTATCGGATGATAAGTCCAGGATCGTTTCATACCCCCATCCAAAGGATCTTTACTATAAAGGTGAATTAGCTTACCCCACCGAACTCGCCGACGGCTACCTTTTAGACAACCGCGGCATCAATGCCGATGTCGCTTTTCTGAAGATGACATACGAAGAGTTTAGCAAACTCGGTGAAGCGCCCCCGTTAGATTCCCTCTACTCCCTGATCCTTGATAAAGATCCGTTGCTCGAATTGTACAATTGCGGCAACCGGTATGCCTTCAAAAACGAGATATCGGACCTGAATCAACTGATCAGGAACAAGGAGCTGGATAAATGCAAATGCCTGGTCGGTAAATAAACGGAAATCAATCATCGGTTATATGGATATTGAATTAAGAGACCGCTTTCTGACCTTGTGGAAGAAATATTTCGGGGAAGCGGAGCTTCCCATTGTATTTTATTACACCCATGGCGATGGCGGCGCCGAGAAGGCTGGAAAAGCCGTCGTGTGGAGTTGCCTGATATGTGAGCTGGCCCGGGTGCGGAACGGGGCCTCCGTCGTTTATGGCCGTCAGGCCGTGGCCTGCGGCGGTGCCAGAAGGTATCTGGGATATACTACCAAAATGGCATCCGGATTCGAATACTTCCTCTCATGCGGAAATCGGAAGACGGAAGGAGAACGCTACATCCGGACACCGGAAATGGTGAAGGAGATCATGAAGAACATCGAACCCATGGACATAGGCAGTAAACACATCGTCTTCAAACGGTGGGATAAACTGACGGAAACGGACGAGCCTGACGTCGTCATCTTCTTCGCCAAGCCCGATGTGCTGTCAGGCCTGTTCACGCTGGCCAATTTTGACCAGACTGATCCTAACGGCACCATCACGCCCTTCGGCTCGGGATGCGGCAGCATCATCCACCATCCTTATATTGAAAGCAAGACCGAACGTCAGCGGGCCGTCATCGGCATGTTCGACCCCTCGGCACGCCCCTGCGTACCTCACGATATTCTCACCTTCGCCGTGCCCATGAAACGGTTCGAGAGAATGATCGGGTACGTGGAGGAATCCTTCCTGATCACTGAATCATGGTTGGTGGTTAAAAAAAGAATGTACAGGGAAATGAAAAATTAATCTTTTCTGGTCACACGAAGAGCCACTGAGAAGACACAGAGTTCCACGAAGAAATAATAATCTTGTCTGTGTTCTCATTTGACAGACAGATGTAACCTGCTTTTTACCAGCCCGTATATGAACCTTGAATATCACAACTGAATGGTATGCTTTCCAATATCCTTGACGCATTCAGAATCACTATTGTTGTGGTGGCTTTCTTTTTCGGTTATAAAATAAGCTTTACCGGTGGCTATCATCCCGCAGCCCAGCTGCATCTCATGATCCCTCTTGTCATCATTGCCATTGCCGGCATTTCGGGCCTTGAAGGCCTGTTGTTTGGCAAAAAGGCGGCCGAAGCAAAAGGTTTTACCTCAGACCGTAATTACCAGAGGCAAACCGACTTGGCCATGCTTTCCTATACTGTGGTGGCCCTGATTGTCTGTATCTTTAACTGGGGTTTGCCGGCAGAGCTGACTGTCTTCTTCGCTTTTATTTGTGAAACTCAAATTTTAAGAACGTAGTGAATTAAAATTTGTAAGTTGAATCCCGCCTGTGGCGGGACCGGAGGCGGAGGGTATAATACCCAGCCCTTTGGGGCGGAAATTGGGTCCAGGGTACCGCTGAAGCGGCATTTCGCAGGCTCAACTTGCCCTGGGATACATACCCGTGATTAAGCGGTGAATTTTGCTCATGCAATTAATTTGTTGTATGAGGTATTCGCGAACTCACTACGTTCGTTTCTTTGTTACTTTCTTTGTTTGGCAGACTAAGAAAGTAAACCTGACGTCCAAAATCATTGAACATCATATCATAAAGCAGTTTCAGCCAGACTAAGATACAGGGCACGGCCTTAAGGACATAAGGATATATAAAACTATCCCTTAATGAGTGGGGAATGAGATCGGTCGGTGACAGGATGGTAAAAACAAAGACCAGTGATAGCAAAATAATATTGAATGTGTTGGGTTTCTGAGCTAAAAACCAGATCATGATACCTGAAACAGCGATGACGTAGGTCGGTGACTCGGCCCTGTAATTGAAGATAACGACCCATATCAGGATAGAGGCAAGAAACATTAAACGGTACCGGTATTGTTTCCACTGACCGAAACGTACCAGAGGAACCAGCAATAAAACAGCTCCTGCCGTCAGGACTATGTTCTTGGAAGGTTCAAGACCAAACCATGACTTGAACCATCCCATGACCGACAGACCGGTTGAAACGGAGCGGTCATGGATCAACAGGCTTCCCCAGCTTTCATAAAGATGGATAAGATGTGAAGGCGTCACGGCAATCAATGGCAGGATCCCAAGGAGAACAAGACTCACCAGCACGTAAGCGGCAGATCTCAGTTTACGGGGATAAAACAGAAAAAGTAAAAGGGCGGCGATTCCGAAAATCTTGATATAGGCTGTCAGGACAATCAGAAGAGCCGCCGGGAACATCTTTCGTCTCTCCAGTGACTGAAAAGCAATAAAGATGAGGCCTGCCATAAGACAATTGCTCTGGCAGTTCTCTACGGAGGTCAGCGCCTCCAGTATGATAAAGCCTACCGCTGCCAGTCTTATCCATTCTGATTTAAATGGTAGCCTTGTGAGGGCAAAGGTGAGGATCAACAGGTTAAGAACATTCCATAGTGCAAGACCGGCAAGGTCGGGTAGGATGGCGAAAGGAGCCATCAGCAGGGCAAAGGTAGGGCTGTATTTGTAGAGATCCCAATACTCAGAAGGATATGCCTGGTACATATCTTTTTGTTGTATCAGATGAGAAAATGAGGTTTTGAAAATGAGGTAGTTATTATAATGAGCATAGGATTTTATCCCATAAGAAAATGTGCTGTGTTCGAGGTTATAGTTTTGAATTGAGATGACTAAGGAGATACCTATCATTAAAAGATAAAGGTACTGAGGTTGGGTAATTTTCTTTAACGCATTAAGTTGCATAAAATAAAATACCTGTTGCCTAACAATTAAGTAAGCCGATCTACATATTTACCGGCCAAAGGTTATATTATGGGCAAACTTATGAAATAATTTTATCCGGCAAAGGAACTGAATTAAGATACTTATTTGGATGGGATCACGGTTTCAGATTTATACTGAACCATGTTTTATTTGTGAAACTCAAATTTTAAGAACGTAGTGAATTAAAATTTGTAAGTTGAATCCCGCCTGTGGCGGGACCGGAGGCGGAGGGTAT
>Ga0172365_10000944_pt1 | contig 20511 bp, 20 predicted proteins | sample LakKivSesite48cm_FD_114535 | JGI IMG/M metagenome (GOLD analysis project Ga0172365, IMG submission 114535) | Sediment microbial communities from Lake Kivu, Rwanda - Sediment site 48cm | ecosystem: Environmental > Aquatic > Freshwater > Lake > Sediment | place: Rwanda: Western Province, Lake... | reverse complement strand
GTTTGACTGACGACAATCCCCCATGGGACAGCAGCGCCATTTTTACTATGGGAACTGTTTTTAATGTAGGGGCTTGGGATTCTCTTGGAAACCCTGATTCCACTTTAATAAAAACACAAACGGGATCGTTTCCGGACTTTGATTACACTTCTCTGTTTGCCCTATCCACTTCCCAGGGACACGATCAAACAGCCAGTCCATTTCGCCCTGCCGATAACTATCCCAATGGAAGTTTCTATCAGGCCGATGGAATCACGCCGAATGTCACGCACGTCTATAATGGTCTTAATGTTGGGGGCAGCAGGACTGTGTACGGAATTTTTCTTGTGGAAGGGAATGTCACACTGAACGGAAGTGCTCATATTGAAGGAATCATTGTTCTTGTGAATGAAAGGTCTACCATCATCACAGGAGGCGGGGATCCTTCGGAGTCTACCATTAAAGGAGCCATTATCAGTCATGGCGACATTTCAGGATTCGGAGGCCACATCAATGTGCAACAGTGGCCGGAGTACATTCGCGAACTGAAAAAATTTGACAATACAGAGGAGGGATCCTCCCAGCATTCAAAAATTGTGAAGTGGGAATATCTATAACCAAAATAAAGATATCGTACATGCTATGAAAATGCAGACGTTTAAAATTCATGTGAAAAAACCCTGGCCTCTCGTGCTTGGGGTTGACATCAGTCCAAGCAGCTTAAAATACCTTCTGCTGCGCAGAACCAACCGCGGGTTACGGGTAGACGGATTTGGGAAGTACGCACTTGAAGACAGCGGCATGAAACCATCGGAAAATCTCCGTCCGATTATCAATCTGCTTTTCATAAAATCAAAAGGGATGAAGCAAGCAAAGACGATCATCGGAATCGAAGGCTCGAAAGTGGCCATTAAAAAAGAGAGTTTTCCCGTTCTATCCAAGAAGGAGCTGCTTCAGACATTCTTTTTTGAAATGCAGAAAGAACTTGGAAAGGAAGGCGAAGAATTCCCCTTTGTGTACGATTATCTGACTTTGGGCACAGATCCTGAAAAGGCGGGGAATGCCGTCTATCTGATAATGGGCGCACTGGAGGAGGCAGTAGAAGAAAGGGTAAATCCGTTTGTGGCAGAAGGTGTGATCCCAACGAAAGTGATTCCCACAGTCACCGCTTTGGCCAATCTTGTGCCGTATGTTTCGGATTTAAAGAATAGAAAGGTGGCAGGGATTCTGGATATCGGCGCACAGAAAAGTGTGCTTGTTTTTATTCGTGACGGTAAGATGGATTTTTATCGTGACATTATTGTGGGAGGGGATGATTTTACAAAAGCCATTACAGGCACCATATTTCACGAGGGGCGGGCCATTCAGTTCTCCACGGGAGAAGCATTGGAATTCAAGTTGCGGTACGGATACCCCTTGGGCTTTTCAGAAGGTATGACGTTCCGGGGTGCTCCGCTTGCAGAAGTAGGGACCATGATGCGTCCCGTAGTCGAACGTTTAATAGGCGAAATCAACCGTTCGATCGGTTTTTATAAAGACAAATCAAAAGGAGGAGAGGTTGAGATCCTCTATTTGGTAGGAGGGGGAGCGCGGTTAAAACATCTGTCGGACGTGTTGTCACAGAAGACAGGGATTCCAGTATCCCTTCTTCCTTTCCCTGAAGGGTTCCGGGTTGTGGGTGGCAAAAAGAATCAAGAAACCTTCAAAAAGAAATTTTTCGAACAGGCGCTCAGTTTTTCACTGGCCCTGGAATCGTCAACCTCCGGGAATTTGTTGCCCAAACCTTACATGAAAATTCACAGAACGACTTTGATTAAAAAAGGACTTCGTTATGGTGCGGTTGGAGTTGTCTGTTTCATGGTGCTGTTGTCTTTGAATATCTACAGTGGTGTCCGTATGTGGAAAGATCGAGTCGTCAAAGTAGAAAGACGCATTTCCAATTTGAAAGACACGGCTCCGCTTTATGCATCACTGCAGGTGCAGAAAAATACCTATGAAAAAACCATGGGAGAATTGCATCTTCATGTACAACAGGACGAGACGTTGATTCAGGTTTTGCGGCTTTTTTCACACGTTGTTCCAAAGAATCTAACCTTGATTTCTCTGAAATTTGGTAAAGAAGAAAAGGATACGAAAAAAGCGGTTAAAGAAGAACAATCCAAAGAATCAGACTGGATCGTTCGTATTGAAGGTGCAAACGAAAAACCTTCCAGCGATGTGGGCATTTATATGGCCCAGTTTATCATGGAATTGGAAAAATCCGGTTATTTTTCTAAAATTGAATTGCAGAAGGAAATTTTTTCTGCGGAAAGAAAGAACTATGCATTCGAACTTGTGGCGACTCTGAACAAGAGAAAGGAAAAGTCTGTTGGATAAAAAAATTTTACTTATTCCTTCTTTGGTTCTTCTATCCCTGGTATTGTGGTTGGTTCTGTTTTATCTACCACTGCATCACAATGCAAGTGTTTTAAAGAAGCGACTAACCACCTTGGAGGAAAAAGAGCGCAGTCAGATTTCGCAGAAGGAAATCCAGAAACTGGAAAATGTCGTGGATAGTCTTTCTTCAAACATCACGAAACAAATGGAAAAGATTTATCCGGAAGAAAAGCTGTTGGATCTTGGGCGCGCTATGGAAACGATCGGGAAGAAATACAATTTAAACTTAATCTCCATCACTCCGGATTTGACCAGTCTTTCTGCAATTTGGGAGGCAACCAATGAAATATCCGAACTGCCCATTTCCATAGAATTTCAAGGGCAATTTATGCAAGTTGCCCAGTTTCTGGACGGCATCCCAGAGTTCCCCTTTTTGCTGCAAGTTAAAGAGATTTCTTTAAAAAGAGAAGAAAAGGAAGGGCGTTCATTAATCATTCTTATACGAGGGGCTATTGTCTTAAGAAAGGAAAGGTTGGATGAAAGTACAGTCAAAAGAGAAATTATAGCGAACAAGGCCTGACCCAAACGTCCACTGCAATAGAGGCCAGGTCTGTGGAGGACAGGCATGGTAAAATTGAATCCCCTGAAGATAGGGTGTGTTGTTCTATGGATGACAACACAAATAGGGGTCCTCTGTTGGATGCGGTGCACTCAGAAGAGTCCGGTAGATCCAACACATTCTCTCCAGGACGAAGTGCCCTTGTTGACCAACATTTCGGCTTCTCCAAGTCAGATTGCCGTTGGAGGTGCGCAGGCTGAAATTCGTGTTCGGCTGGTGAACCAGAACGGCAACGCCTTAACAAATCAAGTCGTACAATTTTCAACAAATCTGGGAACCGTGATCTCTCACGATTCCACAGATGCCAATGGCTGGGCCAGTACAATACTCACAAGCGGCACAGAAGCAGGACAAGCCACAGTGAAAGCTTCCTACGGGAAGCTTGCTTCTTCTTCCATATCCATAAAATTTATTTCGGCACTGGAAGCACAGATACAAATCCAATCCATGCGAAGCGCAATTCTTGCCAATGGCATTGATACCACGAGTGTTGTCGTCACTGTATTGGGGGATTCGGCGCAGCCTGTGGCTGGAGAGACGGTCACCTTTACTTCCACAGTGGGAAAAGTGGCTTCCACTGCCGTGACGGACAATGAGGGCAAAGCATGGGTGGTTCTCACAAGTATTGCCAGTTCCAGAGACACAACCGCTACGGTGACAGCCACGCACAATTCGACCTCAGTGGCCGCCCTTGTGTTACTTAAAGGCGTTCAGCTTCTATTGACTGCCGATCCTTCGGAAATCCTTGCCGACGGCAAAAATAAATCCATAATAACCGTTGTGTTGAAAGAAACCAGCAGCACGATCGCCATTCCTGAAGCGAGTGTTCGTTTTGGAACCAGTCTGGGTACGATCCCTGCAGAAACACGCACCAATATTGAAGGGGTCGCGCGTGTTGAATTGACAAGTTCGACTACCACAGGCATTGCCCAAGTCACGGTTCGATATGGCAACCTAATTTCTGCTACGACGCAGGTAGCATTTCGAGAGTCTATTCCAACTTATTTGACTGTGTCAGCTACACCACCGGTTATTCCAGGAGATGGAAAAAGCCAATCGGTGATTAAGGCCACAGTGAGCGATGCAACTCAAAATCCAGTTCCGGACGGCACGGTTGTCATGTTTTCTTTGTTCGGATCCGGGACGATCGTAAGTCAGAAAATGACCGTTGGCGGTATTGCGACCAGCACCTTGACGAGTGGAGCGTCCCCAGATACAGTCCAGGTTGTGGTGAATGTTGCCAGTTTATCGGATACAATAGAAGTCATCTACACCATTGGTGAAGCCAATCAAATACTGGTGACCTCCAATAAAGATACTCTTTTGGCGGACGGCGTGGACAATGCCACCATTCTGGCAAGGGTTCTGGATGCACAAGGAAATCCGATTCAGGGTTTAACCGTGAATTTTGGTGCAACGATTGGAGACATTACGCCGAGTTCTGAGACCAACACACAAGGGATTGCGCAGGCCAAATTTTCCAGTGGTATTGTGGGCGTGAGTACAATTACAGCAACTGTCCAATTGAGCGAAGGCAAAAAAGTAGTGGGATCCAAAATAATTCGCCTTATTCCGGGAGGACCCAATGCCATCCTATTGCGGTTCGATCCAAAAGACATTGGTGTACGTGAAACAGGTCAGAACCAGACCGCCATTATTGAGGCCGAAGTATGGGACGGCAAAAACAATCCTGTCCTGGACGGAACGAACGTTCGATTCAGCATCATACACGGCCCTGGCGGTGGTGAATATATAAATCCTGTTGGGCCCGTACCTACCGTGGGCGGTATTTCTCGCGCATCCATATCCAGCGGCACCATTTCTGGCAATGTCCGTATCAAGGCGGAAGTGCTGGATGAGTACGGAAACGTGATCATTGCTACAGCCTCCGAAATACTCATTCACGCCGGACCTCCCTACATGGAAAACCGCAACGATTATACATCCACCCATCTGACAGTACGACCAGAGAAGTTCAATATATGGAGAAGTATCGGTACAACAACGCTCACCGTTGCCGTTTTTGACAAGTATCACAATCCTGTGCAGAAAAATACGGCGGTTTATCTTACAACATCAGGAGGGGGTGTTAGTACACACACAGCGTACACAGACGACCAGGGCAAGGCTACCGTCATTTTAACGGGGGCAAATCCTCAGCCGCTCATTTACAAATATTATTACGGACTTTTGATGCAAGATCCCAACGACGCGACGAAAATCCTTCCGGGTCCTGTTTATTACTCTGCTTTGGGAGAATGGCTGCTTCCCAATTTTGACGGCGATTATACGTTCGGCTACCCCGCCACGTTAAATGGATGGGTCATCAATTCCATGCAGGACAGCATTGCTGCGTGTCCTCGCTATCACAACGCCGATAATCTGTACGTGGCTCTTGAAAATGACGGGATTGCTCGCATCATGGCGTATACAGAAGGTATGGACGCTGCGGGGCAACCGGTACGGGCCTGGGATCAGACGACAGTTGTTTTTTCAGGCGAGGTGAGTTACAGTGACAACAGCGCAGCCGTTCTCGGAGGGCAAACGCTGTATCTCGGTGAATCCAGTACAGTACAATTTTCCTTGAGGGATAACAATGGGAATCCAATACAATCTGGATCCATTATCAAAGCCGAACTCGTACCTGGTAGCGTGGACGCGGACATATCCTGGGAGACATACAATACAGGCGATGGACCGGGACAGTCTTACTACAATATCACAGTATCCAATGCCATTGATCCGTATGCGCTTGAAACCCCGAAACCGGGATGGGTTTCCATACGAATTTCATGGGAGAACGAATATCAATTTGGAGATGCAATTACAGCGCAGGTGTTTATTTCTGCGGCGTATCGTCCTTAAAAGATAAGGAACAAAACCAATGAAAAGGCAAAAACTATTTTCAACACTTTTCCTTGTTTCCGTATCCATTTTTTCATCTTTAAACGCTCAGATGGCAGGGAATCCCGTTACAGTGAGGGGAGAGGGAGAGTGGACGATGAGCGTCTTTGGGACCTATCTCAATCAGCAACTCGGCAGTGGAACAACGACTGTATCCAGACGAGTTCTCCTAAAAAGTACATGGGGTGTGACTCCCTGGCTCGACGTGTATTTAACAGGTGGGGGAACTCAACTCGAAGTGAAAGTGAGTCAAGAAGGAATTGAGAGTTACAAGGATAAATACCGTTTCGGTTTTGGCGCAGGATTCACCTTGAATCTTGTGACCCTCCCGCAGTCTGGAATTGGATTTTGGTTGGGAGGTCAGGTCATGCGGTTTCCTTCTCAGGGATCGTTTATGGAATTATTTGATATTGAAACGGAGACCATTTACCGTGAATTTGTTATGAAATATGACTGCAGGGAATTTCAGGGTTGTATCGGCGTCACCGTGCCGTTCCGGTCGGTTCGCTTTTATGCTGCCGGTGTAGGATGGGCCATACAAAGACTCGAAAAGAAAAAGGAATACTTAGAATATGGTGATTCCCGAACCTTTGTTGGCGATAGCGAGGGAGAGTATCGAAGCGGATTATGGACTGGGGCGACTTTAGGAATGGAAATACTTTTGCCCCATCGCTATTCGATTGGTGTGGAGTGTTTGTTATTTAACCAACGAAATTATCAGATCATGGTCGGCATTTGCCAGACCGGTGTCACGAACTGGTAAAAATTCTGAATTGTACAGAAAAAAGGATGATGCAGCGTGGCATTAAAAAAGAATGAAAAAAGAATGTTGATGATTTTAGGAGTTGTGGTTAGTGCAGCCATAATAAACTATGTTATTTCCGGTTCATCCAATAAAAAGCCACAGGTGTCAAAATCGGATTCGATAAAAAAAGAGATGGAATCCGTACCTGCCCAAACACTACCCAAGACAACTCCTTCCATCGCCAATTTTGAGGTAAAAGTGAAACGTTTTGATAATTGGGGGCGGGATCCGTTTTCCATAGTGCCAGCACAAAAAACGGTCTCATTTGCTGCACAATCCAAAAAGAAAGAGGAAACGCCAAAACCAAAATTAAAAGGGATTTTTTGGAAACAAGGGAGAGCATACGTTCTGCTTGACGATTTTATTTTGCGCGAAGGGGAAGAGAAAAAAGGTATTTTAGTTCAAAAGGTACAAGGAACGGAGGTTCTCTGTAGTCAAGGCAACCAATCGTTTACGTTACGCTGGAGAGAATCACCATGAAGATTAAAAAATTACCCATACTTGGAATCTGTTTATTTACAGGGATGTTGCTTTTTTCACAACATCTTGGGGCGGAATCCACGCTGATGTCTGTCAAAAAAGGCGAAGAGGGCAATCGGTGTTGGGGGGTGTTTACTTTTAGTGAAAAAATCATCTGGATTGGTGTTTCCCAATTGGAAGAGAATAAGCTTGCTCTCTATTTCACGGGAAGTGCAGGAAGTCTGAATCGTTCTACTATTATTTTGGATCCGGTGGCAAACCGAAAAATTTTCATTGAACAAGTATCTTCGGATCCGATGATTTTTCGTTCAGATATTCTCTGTGAGGGAAATGTTCCGCTGGCGGTTTTGAAAAAGAACAGAAACCTGGTAATCTCTTTGAACGACGTTCGTCTGCTGGGCGGAAGGATGATTGCGTACAATGAAGACGTATCTCCAAGTCCTGGGCGTTTGGTCAGCGTGACACCCAGCATGCAAAATAATCAATTCATGACAACCTTCAATTTTGATGGGACCTATGATTGGGGAGGATACATCCGGCCTGCGCCGAATGCAGCCGCCATTCTCGTCCGGGGAGCAAAACTCTTTCTATCCGATAGCGATTTTTCATTCGAAAAGAGTGCATTGCAGTCTGTACGGCTTTTTCCTGAAGAAGGAGAGATTCAAGGCTTTAAAGCGGTTCTGTTTTTTGCTTCCGCTTCTTCTTTTTCAATTGTTCGAAAACCCCGAAGTCTCACCGTTCTCACCCAAGGCACAGGGGAACCCAAAAAGCCAAAAGCTGAAAAAGTGACCAATTTGTCTGATCTTTATCCGTCAGAGCAAAAAAGCGAAGAATTGCTGGAAGAAATACCTCTCGAATGGATCGAAGAAGGAGTGGATCTCACGTCGAAAGCCCAAGAAAAATCCGAACTGAAAAATGTACAAAAAGAAAAGAAAATGGAACCACCTCAAATAGAAAAGTCAACCGAAAAAAGGAAAGATTCGCAAATACCTCTTTTCGAAACACCCGATATCCGTTTAGCAGCACGTGAAGAAGAAAAGATACAGCGTGTTGAGGAAAAAGAAGAAAAAAGTAAAAAGCAAATCGAGGAACCGGAGAAGCCGATTGCAGAAGTGAAGACGGATGGTATTCCGTGGGATCAGAAAGTATCTTTTGAGTTTAATGCAACTCCCATCAAGGATGCACTTCGGCTTGTGGCGCAATCCAACGATTTGAATATGGTGATAGGTGTTGGGGTAGAAGGTGAAGTCACCATGGATCTAAAAAATGTGACCTTACGTCAAGCGTTGGAAAAGATTGTGCACACACACGATTGCGATTATGTGGTGGACGGTGGTATTATCACCGTAAGTTCGGCGAAAACCGTGTATTCCGGCGGAAGTATCACAAAAGTGTATAGACTGCGATACGCCGATGCTGAGAATATCTCAAAAGTCATAAAGCAAATGGTCTCCAACGATTCTCTGGTGCAGGTATTTCATCGAGAGTTTCTCGACTTTACCGAAGCAGGAAAAAATCGCAGAGACAAAAATACCGTAGCTGTTCAAGGCATCCGAAGGTCAAGTATCTTGGTCGTGACGGATCGTCCTGAAAAAATCAGAGAAGTGGATCGGGTTATCCAGGATCTTGATAAGCCACCTGTTCAAATTATGATTGAATCAAAACTCGTGGAGACGGCCCCTGTGCATACCAATGAACTGGGAATCAATTGGGACAAAACAATCACTACCGCATTGTGGGGCCAAAATGTACTGACAGGCGGAGATAAACAGGATTATTCGCTCATTAACACCTCTCCGGGTCAAGGTGGAGAGTGGAAAATGGCCAACTTAACCGCCAGCAAGTATCAGGCTGTCTTGGATTTTCTTAACGAAAAGACAGATTCGAAACTCAAATCCAATCCCAAACTTTTGGCCATGGACAATGAAGAGTCCTCCATCAGTGTTGGAACAACTGTCCCTGTGCCGAGAATCCAGAGAGGATTTGGCGGACAGGGAGATATGGTCACTTTCGACTACAAAGAAGTCAATATTCAATTGAATGTCACTCCACATCTCTCAGGGAACGATGAAATTGCAATGTATGTCAATCCCGTTATTGAAGAGATCACCGGGTGGGTGGAGTACGGTACGAACAGAGCACCCATTACGGACAAACGAAGTGTCAATAGTATTGTTACTGTAAAAAATGGAGAAACTGTAGTGATCGGAGGTTTGATCAAGAGTCAGAAAACCAAGACGGTTCAGAAGGTCTGGCTGTTGGGAAGTTTGCCGCTTTTAGGAAAATTGTTCCAACATGAAAAGTACGAAGATAAACAGACGGATCTGATGATTTTTATCACTCCAACTATTGTACAGGCAGGGTGACGGATGATTGGAACAGAGCAAATACAGAAACTGCTGAGTCACGCAGTACAGAATAACGCATCGGATATTCATCTTAGCGAAGGATATCCTCCCATATTACGAATTGACGGTATGCTGCAACAGATAAAAGGAAAAGTGCTGTCGAAACAGGATCTGGAAGATATCATTGTTCAGATTTTGGATGATTTCCAAATGGAAAAGTTTCGTAAAAATTTGGAACTGGATTTTGGCTACAGTGTCCCCAATGTTGCTCATTTTAGGGTAAATGTCTTTACGAAACTTGGAGGATACGGAATGGCCTTCCGTATCATCCCAGACCACATCCGTACTCTTGAAGAATTGGGAATGCCTGAAGGTGTTACACAATTGGCAAGGGCCATGGAAGGTCTTATTTTGGTTACCGGACCCACAGGGCACGGAAAATCAACCACACTCGCTGCGATGATCAATTTAATTAATAATGAAAGAAGATCGCATATCATCACCATTGAAGACCCCATCGAATATACCCATACACCGAAAAACTGTCTCATCCAACAGAGAGAGTTGGAACATCACACGCATACCTTTTCGGCTGCGCTTCGCAGTGCCTTGAGAGAAGATCCGGATGTCATTTTGGTCGGTGAGATGCGAGATTTGGAAACAATCGCTCTGGCATTGACAGCAGCAGAAACGGGCCATCTCGTACTGTCCACACTTCACACGCGGAATGCGCCCGATACAGTAAACAGAATCATTGATGTATTTCCTTCAGAACAGCAGAAGCAAATTTTGGCGCAAATTTCGAGTTCTTTATTGGGTATCATTTCTCAAAGGTTGTTGCCCATAGCTCTCGGATCGGGCAGGGTGGCGGCAGTGGAAGTGATGCTCGCGAATTCTGCCATACGAAATCTTATACGTGAAAGAAAAATGCATCAGATTCGCTCAATCATGCAATCAAGCACGAGTAAGGGAATGCAAACCTTAGATGACTGCCTCCTGAAATTGGTGCAGAGTGGAAAGATCACAAGGCAAACCGCACAAAAATACGCTACGGAATTCGATCGCTTTTCCCCAAAATCAAGTGAGCATGAAAAAGTACGACTAAAGAAAGAGATCAGTACATAACGTTCATTCTTTACAATGCCACCCTACTTTTTCCTGCAGAACAAGAGAAGTTAAAATCCAATAAAAGGTAAAAAATCCTTGACAGGATGAATATAAGTTTGTATATTCATCAATTCGAATATGCTAATACTTTAATAAGCGAGGAGGGTTTCAATGTCGGAATTTGATGTCCTGATTCTCGGTGGAGGTCCGGCAGGACTCACTGCAGGGATTTATGCCGGACGTGCACAGCTCAAAGTAGGGATGGTTGAGAGATTGATGCCCGGAGGACAGGTGGCAAGCACTGATCGTGTGGAAAATTATCCTGGATTTGAAGAGGGTATTGAAGGTATGCATCTCATGCAAAAGATGGAGAAGCAGGCACGAAAATTTGGATTGGAGATTCTATCCGGGAATGTGGATGAAATTCAATTTGACACGTATCCGAAGAAAGTGCGAGCAGGGGGGAAGGAATTTTTAGGTAAAACGATAATCATTGCAACAGGGACCGATCCAAAACTTTTAAACGTACCGGGTGAGAAAGAATTTAAGGGAAAAGGCGTTTCGTACTGTGCCACATGCGATGGTCCGTTTTTTAAGGAGAAAGACGTGGTGGTTGTGGGGGGGGGAAGCTCCGGTGTGCAAGAAAGTTTATATCTGAGCCGCTTCGTCCGTTCGATCCATCTTGTAGAATTTATGGATCATTTGAATGCAGAGATCATTCTCCAAAAAAGGGCTCGTGACGATCCAAAATTTCATTTCTATCTTGGTCATGAAGTTCTCGCTATTCACGGTGGTAAAACGGTAAAGTCGGTGATGATAAAAAATAGAAAAACCGGTGACACAATGGAAATTCCTGCGGACGGTGTCTTCATGTGGGTGGGACTTGTCCCCAATACGAGTTTTCTTAAAGGAATTGTAGACTTGAATCCATGGGGATATATCGTGACAAATGAAGAAATGGAAACATCCCTAAAAGGAGTTTTTGCAGCAGGAGATGTGAGGGAAAAAAGTGTTCGTCAGATTACCACTGCTGTTGGGGATGGTACGGTAGCGGCTCAATCCGCTATAAGAATTTTGGAATCCTTTGAAAAAAATGAGAGATGAAAATGCACACTTTAGACTACGAAGAAAATGCAAAAATTTTAAAAGCGCTGTCGCATCCGACACGGCTGCAACTTCTGCATCTCATTCGAGAAAAAAATCCATGCGTCAAAGTCATGGAAGAAATTTTGGGATTGGCACAACCCAATATATCCCAGCATCTATCGCTTTTAAGAAATGTTGGAATTGTGATGGCAGTGCGGGATGGAAATCAAGTTTGTTATCGTATTCAAAATGAAACCGTATTAAAAATTCTTGACGCAATGAACAAGTCATTATGAAAAGGAGTGATCCATGGGAAAAGAAATTATTTTCAACGACACCAATTTTCAGAAAGAAGTTTTGGAATCTCCTATTCCTGTCGTGGTTGATTTTTGGGCTCCGTGGTGCGGTCCGTGTTTGATGATGAGTCCTCACATCGCTCAGATGGCAAAGGAGTATGCGGGGAAAGCCAAAGTGGGAAAACTGAACGTGGACGAAAATCCCAAAACAACCAGTCAATTTGAGATTATCAGCATACCGACTGTTATTATATTTAAGAACGGAAAAGCCGTAGATCAGAATATCGGAGTTGCAGGGAAGGATGCGATTGAAAAGAAATTGGACGCCGTTTTAGAATAAACGAGGAAAACATATGATAAAAATTCTTATAGGAATGGGAGTAGGAGCCGCATTGGGCTTTCTCTATTATCGTTTCGTGGGATGCACAACCGGGACATGTCCCATCACACAAAATCCGTATATAAGTACCCTGTATGGCGCGTTTTTGGGTGCTTTGGTTGCGTATGCCATAAAGTAACATTGACCCATAGTGAAGGAGGAAAACAATGCTTTTTGAGTATATGTGCAAAAAATGCAATAAAAGGTCCGAGTTTTTGATCCGTTCTGCAAAAGAAAAACCTGTGTGTGAATGCGGTAGCAGGGAGTTAGAAAAGGTATTTTCAACTTTTGCTGTTTCTGCACGGCATGCGAAGACAAGCGGAAGTTGTGTAGATGGAAGCTGTAATCTTCCGAAATCTCCATGCGCGTCTGGAATGTGCGGATTCTAATTTATATCAGTAACTGAACTTTGGCAGCTGAATTCTTTGGAAGGGAGAATGTCATACCCGAAACTTGTCCTCGACGTGATCGGGGATTTTTCATCGGGTATCCATGGTGGGGATGATGAATTATAGAATCTCCACCCCGCCTGGATTCCCGCTTAAAGAAGGCGGGAATGACATCTCGGGATTCGTTCATGTATCGTCACTGAATTCTTCACGTTTTCTATCTGTTCGGTTAAAAAGACCGAATTTGCCAAAGTTCAGTCAGTAATATTCTCAGTTATGATTTTTTAAGATCAATAAGATCAAAAGGAGTGGTTATGAAAAAATGTTTGTTTTCCATCAATATTTTTGTCTTCTTCATGATGACTGCGTGGGGCTGCCAAAGAAATGCGGATCAAAAGAAAATAAATGAAAATAAATTTCCCAAAGCAGCCGAATTTGTTCTCCAAAGTGTGAAAGGCGATACGGTACGTTTATCCGATTTCAGAGGTAAAGTCCTCATTTTGGATATCTGGGATACTTGGTGTCCTCCCTGCCGTATGGAAATTCCTGATTTTGTCCAGTTGAACAATCAGTATAAAGAAGAGGGTTTTTCGATTATTGGAATTGCACTTGGCCAGGAAGGGAAGGAAAAAGTTCAAAGTTTTATCCAGGAATACCATATTCCATATCCTGTGGCATTGGCCAATAAACAAGTGCTGAAAGATTACGGTCCGATCTCAGGAATTCCAACAACATTTGTGATCAATAAAAAGGGTGAGATTGTAAAAACATACATCGGATTTAAGCCAAAAGAAACGTTTGAGAATGATATAAAGTTTCTCTTGAAAGAATAGAGCATTTTGTCTTGATACAATAAAAATGAAACATGGAAATCGGAAAGAGAATACTTTTGTAGAAAAAAAACGATGAAAGTTGCACTTCATTAAAAAGACATGGATGAGAAAGAAATTTTAAGCATCTACTTTTTATCGTGCTGTCAAAAGCGAATTTTTGTCCCTCACGAAACTCAATAAAAGGAAAAAATTTCCTTTTCCATCCAACCAATGTGAAAAAATATTTTTTTCAATGAAAACATTGGAGGTGAAATCATGTTAAGAGAGGAAGATAAAAAAGAAATTCAAGCTCGTTTAAAGTCTATGAAAGATCCGGTACATCTGATTCTGTTTACACAGAAAATGGCCGGTACATGTCACTACTGTGTTGAGACAGAACAACTTTTAAAAGAAGTATCTGAACTTTCGAATTTTTTAAGACTGAAAATTTACAATTTTGTAACAGATAAAGATCAAGTTAAAACATACAATATTGATAAGATTCCTGCAACGGTAATCCGAGGGAAAAAAGAGTATGGAATACGTTTTTATGGAATTCCAACAGGCTATGAATTTGCGGCTTTTTTGGATATCATTCTTCAAGTTTCTTTTGGTGAATCCGGTTTGGCAAAACATTTACAAGATAAGTTAAAAGAACTAATGAAACCCGTTCATATTCAAGTATTTGTTACGCCCACCTGTCCCTATTGTACACGAGCAGCGTTTACAGCGGAACAACTGGCTATCGAAAGTGAAAAAATTTCAACAAGTATCATTGAGGTTACAGAATTTCCTCAATTGGGACAGAAGTATGGAGTAATGGGAGTTCCAAAAGTTGTTTTGAATGAACTGCACGCTTTCGAAGGAGCTGTACCCGAGGACCTCTTTGTGGAGCATGTATTGAATGCAACAGAGGAGGAGGGGATGAAAAAAGCCTGACCACAAGAACAAAAGATATCAATGATTGAATTTCTCCTGTTTGATATTTAATTTCATTTCTATGATTTTCTCTTAAATTATACAAGAATTAAGAAAAGCCCTGGAATACGATGTTCAGGGCTTTTTCATTGTATAAATAATTTGCGACTGGCATGAGGTTTGCCAAACTTAATAGTAGTTATTTTTTTCATGATGAGGAGAAAAATTGCTTTCCTTTTGAAAGACCTATCATTCATATTGAAACTCAGTGGAATCACTTTGATTACAGGAGGATAAGACATTGTCAGCGAAAGTATTGATTGTGGATGATGATTTGGGTATACGGATGCTTCTATCGAAATATCTGCAGCGTGAGGGATTCGAAACACTTCTTGCTGAGGATGGTTTGGAGGGAGTGGAATTGGCCAAAAAAAATCATCCCGATCTTATTATGCTTGATGTCGTGATGCCTCGTATGGACGGGCTCACTGCAGCAAGACTCATTAAATTTTACAAACCTCTGAGTAAGGTTCCCATCGTATTTCTGACTGCAAAAGATGCAAACAAGGAAATCGAACTGGCACAAGAAACATGGGCAGAAGTCTATATTACCAAACCCTTTGATGTTCGCCAAGTTATTGAAGTTGTGGAAGAGCTTTTATCTCCATCGCTGGAAGAATCCTAAATTGAATTTTGGTATGACGGATGGGATACTTTGAGAATTTTTGCATGATCAATGCATTTCATTATGAAAGATTTTGAACGAAAATGTTCTTGTTAAGAAAATGGGCAAGGAGGAGGATCTGACTATTTATGGATGAATCCAATCGTTTTGTGGTTTTTGTACTTGATGAACAGCAGTTTGCCTTATATCTTTCATCCGTACAAAGAATTGCTCGCATCGTTGAAATAACCCCTTTACCTAAAGCACCGGAAATTGTTCTTGGTGTTGTCAATGTGAAAGGTTCCATCTTGCCTGTGGTTGATATACGGAAGAGATTTCTTTTGCCTGGGCGAGATGCACAGTTGAGTGATCATCTCATTATTGGATGTACAGCAAAGAGGTCAATAGCACTTCTTGTGGATGATGTAATTGATATTCTCGAAATACCCGAACAAAAAATCATCAAACAGGGACATATTTTACCAAGTGCAGAATATATTGATGGCGCAGTGAAACTGGAAGGGAATATTGTACTCATTCATGATCTTGATAAATTCCTTTCATTGGAAGAGGAACATACGTTAGATGCGGCTTTACAAAATGCAATGCAGAAAGAAACGGAACCAGAAAAAAGGAAACGAAAAAGAGCTACGAAATGACGAAAACGATTTCAGAAGATGTTCTCGCGCGACTCAGTGAATTTGTAGGATCTCAGATGGGTCTACACTATCCAAAAGAACGCTGGCATGATCTTTTAAAAGGAATACGTTCTGCAAGTCGCGAATTCGGATTTCACAGCGTTGATGAGTGTATCCATTGGCTGTTGTCCTCTCCCGTGGGAAAAAATCAGATTGAAATTCTTGCCTGCCATCTCACGGTCGGAGAGACATATTTCTTTCGAGAAACCAAAAGTTTTGAAGCACTGGAAAGATTTATTTTACCCGATCTGGTACGGGAGTGTAGGGAATCCAATCGGCGCTTGCGCATTTGGAGTGCCGGCTGTTGTACAGGGGAAGAACCGTATTCCATTGCAATTTTGCTCAGCAAGTTTATTCCGGATTTGAAAAACTGGAACGTTACTATCCTGGCTACAGATATTAATCCAGTCTTTCTTCAAAAAGCAAGGGAAGGCATTTATCGGGAATGGTCGTTCCGAGGTACGCCTGCATGGGTAAAAGAAAGGTATTTTACGAAAACAGAAGAAGGATCTTACGCGATTTTTCCAACTATTAAATCCATGGTGAAATTTTCATATCTCAATCTGGTTGAGGATGTCTATCCCACATTGTTCAACGATACAAATGCCATGAATATGATTTTCTGTCGTAATGTCATGATGTATTTTACCTTCGATCAGTTAAAAAAGGTAGTACAACGATTTCATCGAACGCTTTTGGATGAAGGTTGGTTGATTGTTGGATCAAGCGAAATGGCAAATGCCTATTTTCCGCAGTATGCGACAATCAATTTTCCGGGTACGATTCTTTACAGAAAAACGACCAATAAAACGGATTCAAAGTGGAAAGACGATAAGACGTTTCTTATTCCCGAGAAGATGTCCACTTTCATCATCGAAAGGGAGAAAAAAATTCCTTCCCAATCCTTGTCCGATTTTTTGATGAAATCCTCTTTGGAAAAAAGTTCGATAAGAAAGTCTCAAAAGGTTATCCTACAAGAAAAAGATACATCGAAGGATTTGAAAACAGAAGACGATACCTACAAAGAAGCATTGACTTTGTATGAGGCAGGATATTATGAAAAAGCTGTGGATAAAATGACCGGCGCACTTGACTCCTATCAAAATAATGCAGAAGCGATGGCACTTTTGGCAAAAGCATATGCCAATCAAGGAAGACTTGCCGAAGCGATGCAGTGGTGCAAAAAAGCCATTGCGCTCGATAAACTGAACCCTCAGTATCATCATCTGCGTGCGACGATCCTTGAGGAACAGGGCCATATAGAAGAGGCCATGAAATCATTGAAAAGGGCGCTTTACTTAAACCATAATTTTGTGCTTGCCTATTTTATGTTGGGAAATCTGACCCGGCAACGGGGAAAATTAAAGGAATCAAAAAAACACTTTGCCAACGCGCTTTCAATCTTAAATGAATGCAACCAAGAAGATGTATTACCCGAATCCGATGGTATCGTTGCAGGAAGACTTGCAGAGATTATTCGACTGATGAACAATGAGGAGAATCTTGCATGAAGCAAAAGAAATCGAAAATAGAGCATTCCAATAAACGCAACGATCGTAGAGCAAAAACGGATGCTTCGCAAGAAGTTCGAAAGAATCATGATATGGAAAAGATGCACCATACTAAACTATCTGTACACAATCCCGGAGATAGGAAAGAAATTCTTAAAGAGCGAGCGCGAATGCTTGCGGAAGAATCCAAAGAAAAGGAAATGAAAGAAGGATATATCGAGGTTGTAGAGTTTATGCTTGCATACGAAAGATATGGGATTGAGTCGTCCCGCATTCGCGAAGTCTATCCGTTAAAAGAGTTCACTCCTGTTCCATGTACACCATCTTTCGTCCTTGGTATTACGAACGTGCGTGGACAAATCATATCGGTCATTGATATTAAAACATTTTTTAATCTTCCAACCAAAGGATTGAGCGATCTAAACAGAGCCATTATTGTTGAGTCCGATGGAATGGAACTTGGAATTCTTGCAGATTATGTGATTGGGGTGCGAATGATCCCGTTGAATGAAATTCAACCCACGCTTCCCACTTTGAAAGATGTCCGTTCGGAATATATACGTGGGATCACTGAAGATCGTTTGGTCATCCTCGATATAGAAAAAATTCTTGCAGATCCAAAAATTGTGGTCTATGAAGAAGTAGAAACATAAACACACGGTCTTGTCACGAGGTTTACTGTGAACGCTATATCGCAAACACTGGATTGTTATTTTACCACCATATCCAATGCGAAGTTAATTTTTAAAAAGCGAAAATGAGGATTTTGGATTTATACAAAGGAGATTGCCATGTTCCATAATTTAAAGTTTAAATACAAAATTTTTATCATACCCTTGCTTGCCACTCTTACGTTTATCGTTCTGTTTGTCATGACACAGTCATTCACACGAAAAAACGAGAGGTTTTTGCAGAGGAATGTGTCTTATCATGCTTCGGCTTGGGAATTAAGTCGTGACCTCTTAGAAATGCTCGTAAATGTTCACCGCGATCTGCAAGAGGCAGTCACGGCCAAAAACGAAACACTGGCAGAGACGGATAGACTTCGTGACCAATTCATTCAGCGGATTGAAAAGGGAAGAGAAAATGATATTTTGGAATCGGCTGAATTGGACAAACTCAATGCACTTTTTCTCGATTATTACACGATGGCGCGAGAGACATCTCAACGCATGATTCGTGGCCAATTGAAGAAAAATAATGAAAGTTCGTTGGCAGCGATGACCCAGAGTTATCAAAATATCAAAGGGGCATTGGAATCGAACGTCCAACGTGATAAAAAAAATATGGTGATGGGATTTGCGCTTATGCAAAAAAACAACCGATCTTTGATGGTTGCCAGTTCTTCGACAATTATCATCTGTGTCTTCTTGCTGTACCTAGTATCTCTGTATATCATAAAATCAATTACCGACTCTTTAAGCGTTTTTATTAACCTGTCAGAAAAAGTGGCCAATGGCGATTTGACTGTCAGCGTGTCCCAGGAGTATACGAAAGACGAGGTAGGTATTTTGATTAAAACATTTCAAAAAATGGTAGAAAATCTGCGTGAACTCACATCGCAAATTAAAGGCGGTGCAAACGCTCTTGCATCATCTGCTGGACAGATATCCACTTCTGTCGCGCAAATCGCGTCTGCTGCAACAGAGACAGCATCCGCAGCAAGTGAAACCAGTACGACCGTGGAAGAAGTAAGACAGACATCTATGGATTCGAATCGTAAAGCAAAAAATGTTTCTGAAAGTGCACAAAAGGCCGTCCAGATTTCCCAGACGGGTGAACAATCCGTATTGGAAACAATCAATGGAATGCATCACATCGAAGAACAGATGGCGTCCATTGCTGAAAGTATCTTGAAGTTGAGTGAACATGGTCAAGCCATAGGAAGTATCATTGCCACTGTCGAAGATGTCGCAGAGCAATCCCGTTTGTTGGCAGTGAATGCTTCTATCGAAGCAGTGAAGGCGGGCGAACATGGGAAAGGTTTTGCGGTTGTTGCACAAGAAGTGCGAAGTCTGGCAGAACAGTCCAAACAGGCCACCTCCAGGGTTCGAAGTATTTTGGACGACATTCAGAAAGCAACCAGTGAAGCTGTGATGAAAACAGAACAAGGCAGTAAGGCCGTGGATGCCGGAGTGAAGCTTTCCGCTGAAGCAGGAGAGGCCATTAAACGGCTGGCCAGCGCAGTCGCTGAAGCAGCCCAAGCAACCACCCAGATTTCTGTTTCAGCCCAGGAACAGCTGGTCGGCATGGATCAAGTTGTTTCAGCCATGGAAAGCATCAAACAGGCCAGCAATCAGAACGTTACAGCGACAAAACAAGTTGAATCGGCATCGCACGATCTGTACAATTTGGGACAAAATTTGAAGAAGCAGATTGAGCTCTATAAATTGTAAGCGCGCAATTCATGTGAAATAGATCCAGTGATTTCTTTCAAAAAAAGAGGGAGATGTCATGAACATTCAAGATGCTGAGTTTTTCAAAGAGCTTTTAGCGATGTTTAAGCTCGAGTCAAAAGAACATCTTGCAACCATAGATTCTGGGCTAAACGAGCTGGAAGAAATGCCATCTTCGGAAAAACGCAAGGAAATTTTAGAAACTGTCTTCCGGGCCGCACACAGTTTGAAAGGGGCTGCAAGAACTGTGGGGTTGATGGATATTGAACCATTTGGTCAGTCTCTCGAAAGTCTATTTGGGGTATTGAAACAAAAAGAGATAAACATGACCGCCCAAATTTATCAATTGCTTCACAGCACGGTTGATAATCTCGGTACCCTTATTTTCACAATGGACGAACAGGGCAAATTGAAGGAAGACAAGTCAAAATTAAGCCGAATCATGGATGATGTCAATCAATATATCAGACTATTAAATGCATAAATTGGATATTCGTTTTTGGAAATCGTGAATCCAGGAGTTTATATGAACCAGAATGAAGACGGCTTCCTTAGAGAACTGCTTGCCATGTTCAAAATCGAAGCAGAGGAGCATATTAAAGAGATATCTTCTGGGCTGCTTGAATTGGAAAAAGCGTCGGATTTGGACGAACGAACCGACACCGTGGAGAGAATTTATCGAGAAGCACACAGTTTGAAAGGCGCAGCCCGAGCTGTTAATTTGATTGATGTAGAAACACTTTG
>Ga0172365_10000938_pt1 | contig 20581 bp, 17 predicted proteins | sample LakKivSesite48cm_FD_114535 | JGI IMG/M metagenome (GOLD analysis project Ga0172365, IMG submission 114535) | Sediment microbial communities from Lake Kivu, Rwanda - Sediment site 48cm | ecosystem: Environmental > Aquatic > Freshwater > Lake > Sediment | place: Rwanda: Western Province, Lake... | reverse complement strand
TTAGATGTCGCCATTTTCGAGAAAAATGTTTCAACCGAATTTTTTCTTGCAGCAGTCAGCATTGGTAATCTGTAGATTGGCATTTTCTTTTTAGCAATAGTATCCGCAACTCTGTGTATAGTAATGCAATCAACACCGCACATTTTTCCGTGATTTCTTATAAATCGCGAATCTAACACAACTAAGTATGGTATCTTATTTAAACCGAGATTAAATATAACATAGACATAATATTTATTTGACTTTATTGGTATACCAATATTAGGCTTTAATTCAGAGCATATTTCTTTTAAAATCTTAAAATCAACAGGGAGTCCATACCGCGTGCTCTTTACTTCTATGTATCTTATAGCATATTTAAATATATCCTCAATATGCTTATATTGCTTTCCGGCGGTCACTAAATCAAACACATTACTGGGTGGCATTATGTGCGTCTTAAAACCATTACCTGCCCGTTTTTTTTCAAATTGATAAGCATAATATATAGCTGCCTTTGAAATAAATTCTTCTGTAGCCATCATATCTCCTCTTTATTTTTTATTTTCTTACATACAGACAATAATTTATATATATACACATACTTATAAACAAAAAAAGGCATAAAGCACCCTTAGGGACAAACAGGCTTACGCCTGTAGGGGCCATTATACCTTTACACAATAATTTTATACATTATAGAAACTTTGTCAAGGGTTAAAACGACGCCCGATTACAGTGATATTATTGAGAGGACAGCGATGGCAAAATTTAGTTTATCGCCGTAATCTATTTTTAAATCACTGTAATCGAAACCGAATGAGGTTATTAAAAGTATATGCCTGCCCCGATTTTCCAAAAAAAGTTTTAAAATTTATATCTGACGCAATATTTCTACGAATAATCAATTATCGGCGATTCAATCGAGTTTGCTGAAAATAATTATTTTTTTCTTATAGTTGATAGTCGTTTGATATTTGCTAAGTATATCATAACCAATAACGCCAAATATTTGTCGTTTTACCACTTTGGAAATCAAAGATTGGTCAATAACAAACATCTTACGATTGGTGTATGTGAAATTACCTAACTTTAAACTGTTGATTACGGTTGATTCTAATTTCACTCTGCCACCACCACCCAATCCCGTTGCTTTTGTAGGAAAAGTTTTAAGTTTTAATCGCTTTACAGCACGCTTATCAAGCACAGTTCTGCCGCCACCAGTATCCAAGATAAAACTAAACGGCCCCTTTCCATTTAAATATACCGGCAAAATTATGAGATGCTTGGCAAGACGAAATTTCAATCTAAACGGTTTTATTATGCTACTCATAACCATAATCAATTATACCTATTAATGCGACTTTATCAAGGGGACGCCGAAGAAATGCTGGCGAAAAATTACCGCCTGATAGATTTGTCATTTTCATATTTGGTCAATTGACCAAATATGAAAATACTACAGAGAATGCAAGTAGTTCATTTCTCAGGACAGTTCGCTTCCTATTGTCTTTTGAACTATTTGTATATTCTTTATTTATTGGTTGCCTCAGGCATAGGTTTTTGAGTAACTACAATAACTTCTTCAGTTTAAGGCGGGTAACTTTTCTTGACAAAAATTCAAAAATACATATACTTTATTATGTGCGCTATTGAGGGTATTACAAAATTTACCATCTTTAGTTTCATTTTATTACTCTTTTTGCTTGCCTGCCAACAAAATTATCCACTGATGAATGAATACCAAATCGTCGGCTTCATTCCTTATAAAGATTCAGACTGGGGCAGACTTATTACCTGGCAAGATAAACTTATATTTTTTTGCGACTCAAAGAATCCATGGTACCATCAGGTAATGAGGACATATACGTTAGAGAATCCACAGAGTCCTGAATTTATTAAGGAAACCTGGCTTTCTGAAGGAATCTATGATTACTACTATTTTATTCAAAAAGATTCACGGATTTTTTATACGCTGGATTACGACTCCGTTAGGATATTTGACACTGAAAATAGCAGTTTCTCAGCATTTTCACTTAATTGTAAAATCTGGTCTATGGCATTAAAAGATTCTTTGATGTTTGCCCAATCTGATTCAGGTTTAGTAATTTTCAACATATCCAACTTAACTAATCCTGTCAAAATTTTTTGTGATTCCACTTCACATTATTATCAGAATTATTGCCAAATAGCTGTGGAAGACACCGTATGTTTTGAATGGTTTATTGATAGTATAGGCACACCCATATTTAAATTATGGAATATAAAAAATCCATATGCTCCCCAAATAATAGGAGATTCTATTCTATACTATTATCAGATAAAAAATATAACTATTAACAACAATTTAGTGTTCTTCCGAGATACTTATGCTGTTAGACGTCTTTGCTATGACGACTCGGGTCATATTTATATAAAAGAGTCATATTATTCGGATGATTATATAATTGATTATAAAATATCTGATGGTAAAATTTACATATTAACTATAAATAAAATAATCATCGGCAATGCAAATGATTTTTCTCAAGATTGGACAGAAATACCTTTGGAAAGAAATTATTTCCTTAATTATTCATTTTCGATTTTCAAAGACCTTATTTATCTATTTAAACGCTTTGCCGGAGTATTTATTTACGAAAGGAGTGAATAATGAAGAAAGTTTCACTAATAACAGCATTGTTTTTCAGTTTTATGGCGGCTCAAGATCTTTCTTGCCGAATTAAAGCACTCGGCGATAATTTTGCCATATTGGTTCCTGATTATGAAACTGATGTCCTTTACAATCCAATCTTTTTAAGCCAAAATTTATTGGGTGTTTATTACAAAACTTTTGAAGAAACACCAATAAAACTTACATTCCTTTATCGTTCTATCGGGTTAAATGGTCTGTACTGGCCTACATACGACTATGAACTTGAATCTAATGGCACTAATTGGGAGGTCAACTCTACTTTAAGTGACCGCTTAAAGATAGTTGGTCTGTTTAAAATCAAGGGGATTGGTGTATCTATTACACCAGATATCAGCCGTTCAAGGGAAAAAAGTTGGAATTCAGTCAATTATAGCGAGTTACAGAGCAGTCAGAAATTTATGTATACATCTTCAGTTGGTTTTAAACTCTTAAACAAATTTTTCTTATTTGTTGAGCCGGCGGTAGGTTTCTGGGAGGAATTGAATAAGGTTCAAAATAACAATCTAAAGCATCAGGAGATAATTATGCCATCTGGAAAATTGAGAATCCTTTATAGAAATTTAACGAGCGAACAGAGATTCATTTCAGCATTTCTTGATGTTGGTGGTCCAACTTCAATAAGCGATTTTGATGAGTTACCTCTTTCACCATATAGCCACTTTGTTCAAATTGATAGATTAAAATTGACATTGCCGTTCGGTCTTGCTTTTCTAACCAATTTTGGCATTTGTCTTGGTTTTCCAGTTAATGACAACAGTCTATTGGCAATCGGTTTAAAGGAAAAATATATTGCGCAATTCGTATTGTTTAAAGATTACTATAATTATCCTGTTACGCTCGATTCTATTGGAATTGCCGAAAAGAACCGAATTACTTTACCCATAGCGACGGAGCATATGATTAATCGTGTGGCAATACGCTTTGGTATCAACTTTCATTATGATTATTATAATTTAGCAGAATGGGTTAAAAATTCAAAATGGGAGATTAATTCACAGACGATAAGCGATGTACTTGATTATTCATACACTTTTGGTTTAGGTTGGAAAACGAAAGATAATCTTATAATTGATCTTAGATATGAAGCACACTATTGGCGCTTCGATTTAAGAGATTGGTCGGTTTACTTAAAATATCTGTTTTAAGCCAAATTAATTTATCGTAGACCTTTACAGATAGATCTTTCATTATTCACATCGATTTATCTAATTGACTCAGATACTGACTTTTCGGTGACGACAATAACCTCCTCTCCCCTAAACTGCGGTAGTGCAAAGCCCACAATTGCACCGATAAGTAGAATTACACCAATACCAACAAACACTTTGGTCAGTGAAAAAACATCCACCAAAAACCCGCTCAATACCATAGAAATCGGCATAGCAACCTGGGCAATGGTAAAGACAAAACTTGAAACCACCCCAATTTTATCTTCGGGAATATTTTTTTGAAATATTGTTACAATCGGTAGATTTGAAATATTCATTCCTACACCTAATATAAAAGAAGCAATGATAATTACTAACGATAATGAACTCAACCCCATTAGACTGATTGCGGTCGCTGAAATTATTAGACCAAAAAACAACATCGTTATCATCTTTAAATACCGCTCAATAAATCCAATTAAAAAGCTTGAAGCTATCAAACCCGCTGACATAATGCCCATCATAAGTCCATAACCTGAGGCACCAAAATTAATTTTTTCCGAAATCAATGGTAACAGTGGAAAAATTGGACCACCCAAAAAATTTATACAAGCAGCATATAACGCAAGGGTAGTCAAAAAAGATGAAGTTATCAATATTTTATAACCGTCACTAATGTTAGTAAAAAAGCTTCTATTTGACGAAACATTATGGGTTGTAATTATGGATTTAACTGCTATTGGCATTATACAAAAAACAGATATTAAAAATGATAATGTATCAAATAAAAAACAACCAACTACACCAAAAATACTAATAGATACACCGCCTAAAAGCGGTGAGATGACTTGCATAAGTCTCTTTGAGCCGGAAAGAACGCCATTTGCCCTCAACAGCATTTCTTTCTCAACCAGCTGTGGAATTATTGTAAATTCAGTCCGATGAAAGAAAGGCGATGATATGGAGAAAAGAAAAGTTATGATATAAAGATGGAACATAGTTACAGTATTAAATTTTACAAGTAAAAATAGAATAAAAACAATTAATCCCCGAATAATATCAACAACAATCAGCATCCTTTTTTTATTAAAGCGGTCAGCCACAGGCCCAGCAATAAAACCAAAGACCACCTCACACAAAGCATAAATGCTGAAAACACCACCCAGGACAATCCCTTTGCCCCCAGACAACTTCAATGCCAGCCACATAAAACCAATCATATAAAAACCATCACCTAAGGATGAAATAGTCTGACCGATTAAATAGAAAAAGAAGGATTTATTGAACAGTAATTGATTTTTCATTTAATACTTATTATACCCTCCTTCCAGAAGTAATCAATAGTATACAGAAGATTTTTATTTATTTTCTCGGTTGATAAATTAGGCCATTTTGCTTGCAATCTACTTTCTATTTTTTCTAAAGGATGTACGCCGTCAATTTCGGTCCAAACAGATTTGATAAACGGTGTTATCTCAAATTTCTTTTCGCTTGTAAAATCACCTTTTTTTAAAGAAAGCAGTAGAATATTTCCATCTATACTCCATGTAATGTAATTTTTTTTTGCAGGAATTATTTTATTACTATTATCAATTGAAAAAGAGGATATTTGTCTTTGTGCAATCTGACATCTATAAATAGCATCAGGATCTGACAGCGCAATCAATGGACATCGTCTACAAACGTCCACATCTGGACATTGTCTACAGTTTTCATTATTTTTTTGAGAGTAGCTATTTGCAAAACTAATAAAAGGCTCAAAGTATTGCGCCGCTTTAGAAATTGGGTCAACAAGAATCTGCCAATAGCGTAAATATTGTCTTATTTCAGGCATATTATTGGCAACCGGAGGAAGCATATAGCATGGTAAGGCTTTACCATATGGATCAATATAAATCGTTTTGCCTGCTGAACAACCAGTTTGAATAACCGGTAAATCTAAATTATACTTCAAATTAAGAAATTTCGCTTCCATGGGAAAAGTGCCCAAATAGAGTTCGTAATTCGGCTTTACTTCGTTAAATTCTTTGCATATTTTCTCCCAACATGTTAAGATTTCTTCAGCAAATAAATATAATAATTCCTTTACTGATGAAGCTTCACCACAGATACTTACAGGATTGATACCGAGAAAATCTATTCCTAGAGAGTCGCACATAGATATTATACCAGGTAGCTCTTGAATATTATACTTTTGGAGCGTACAGCTAATTCCTGTTTTAATTGGCTTGTTTAATTTGGCAATATAATTACTACAATATTTTATGCTATCGATTGTCTTATAAAAATTCCCAGTGCCTCTAATTTTATCGTGGGTATTTGCTGAAACGCCATCAACACTAAAAACAAGCATATTCAATCCGGCTTTCAGTAAAGTTTCATAACCCTTATGGTCTAATACAGTACCGTTTGTCGTAATGTTAACTCTAAGATTATTTTCCGCACACCATTTTATTATTGAAGGCAAATCTTGCCTTAATGTAGGCTCTCGACCAGAAAAATTTATTTCTTCCAAACCGAAAGGCAGTAATTTCATTACTATCTGCAAAACGTCCAAAAAAGAAAGATCTACTACATTAGACATTGATGTATAACAATGTAAACAACTTAAATTGCATGAATTAGTTATGTCCCATCTAACACTCCTCACAGACATAGTTTCAATCATTAGTTCTCCTAATTTTTTGTTAATTTATAATTTAATAAAAATTAGAACAAGGCGCCTTGTATGTCTCTTTTCTTGGTTTTATTTAGCTGCTCCATTACAACAGCCAACAAAACCTAAACAACCTGCGTTGTAATGCGATGAACGATCGGAAAGTTTCTTTATGGGCTGCATTTTTTCTTCACCCCCTTTCATTCCGCCTATTGCGGAATTGGTCAGGGAGAAATGTTCTCCCAATTTTATGTAAATTTCCATGAAATTCAATACATCAGGGATACCCCCTGAAATTCTTGCAGTGGCATTCTTTAAAGCAGATAGCATAAGCCTTGAACTGGCTGGTTTATTTGGTCTTTCTGGTTTATCTGGTTTCATATTCACCTATACCTCTTATAAACCATATTCGTTTTGCTAAACCATTCTTTATTCATCCATCTCTGCACCTTGGAGTACATCAGATAATCCGTTTTTGTTAAAGATTCTGAAACAAGTTCAGAATGACATAAAACCAATTTGACACTTTTCGCCACTTTGCTATATTGAGCCATACGGCAATTATATATGCAAATTTCGTGCCAGGTGCAAAGTATCGAAATTTCAAGAGTTTTATTTTTTTCACTGACATTTTTGTCAGTGAGTTATCCACAAATTTATCCACAAAATCACGCAGATGCAGAACAGAGCGTCATTTGAACCACTGACATAGAATGTCAGTAGCCCAAAATTTCGCCATTTTTTACCAGTTCTCCAGAAAACCCTATGAAATTTCAGCGTTTTATATCAAATTCTTGAATAAAATTTTGCGAATTTTTGTAGCATTTGAAAGCTAAGGATTAAAAAGCAATCAATGAAAACAGAAAATATTTACAACGCGGTTAAACAGCATGACGATAGACGATTTTTCAGGCACAGCAGTACTACAGTCCAATCACCATTAATCATCATTCTGTCATTCCGAGAATTACCAGAATGACGGAATGAGGTGCAGTGCAGAAAATAATGTAAGACCTTGTCCTTAGTCAATTTTTTTTCTCATAATATACACAATAAAAGGAATTATAAGTTTACGCCCGCCCCATGCCTGCAGGTACCTGACCTGAAAAAACGGATATATTACATATAATCTAACACATTTGAATCAATTACGGGCACTGTTGAATTATTTGCGTATTTAAGGATTAACATGTTAAAGAAGATTGGACCCATAGACCGCACAGCCGGCTCTATCACTAATAAGAAGAAAACAGAGGTCATTCATACCTCAGTGCTTCAATCGGATTTAATAAGGCAGCCTTACGTGCCGGATATATACCGAAGAAAATACCAACTGCGGCAGAAAAACCAAAACCTAAAATAATCATCCAGTACGAAACCGCAGCCTTAAGTGGTGAAATCGACGAAACTATCCAGGCAAGGGAAATACCCAGAATTATACCGACAATTCCACCAACAAGGGAGAGTGTTGCCGATTCAGCAATAAATTGGAGCAAAATATTTTGATTTGATGCACCAACAGCCTTACGAATACCAATCTCCCTTGTCCTTTCTGAAACTGAAACCAGCATAATGTTCATTATACCGATGCCCCCAACGACCAAAGATATCACACCGATAGCAACAATAGCAATAAACCCAACCCTGGTAATATTTTTATACATATCATACAACATTTCTTGTGTCGCTAATCCAAAATTATTTGGTTCATCAGATTTTAACCCCCTTCTCCGACGCATAATTTCTTCTACATCATCCAATGCTTTATTCAACATACCTGCCTTTGGTTTTATACTGATGGTGTAAGTATAAAACGCCTGCTCAAGCAATGATGTCTGTCGTCGCGTAAGAAAAATTTTCTCGTAGAAGGTATAGGGCATAACAATTATATTGTCCCTATCCTGCCCCAGGTAAGATCCCTGTTTTTTTAATACACCCACTACTTTCACACGGTGATAATCAATTTTTAGTTCCTTACCAATTCCACTCTCTTCATCAAAAAGGATGTTATTAATAGAATTTCCAATAGCACACACGGCCCGACGGCGATTAATATCTTCGTCACTTAAAGCGCGACCAATTTCTACTATATGATTTTCGGTAAGAAAAAATTCTGGAGTAGTACCGATGACTAGTGTTTGTCTGACTTCTTTGTTACGATATTTAACCGTGTTAGTCTGTCTCTTTATTGATGGAACAACCATCTCCACTGTAGGTAACTTTGCTAAAGCAATGGCATCTTCTATGGTTAAATCAGGAAGTTTGGCAATATCTTCAATGCTAAGATTACCACTTATCGTGACCGGCGCTTTTGTTAATGATATGAAATCAGAACCCAATGAACGAATCTGACCCAGAACTGTCTGATTAAATCCTTCGATTAGTGAAAGAATTGAAATTACTGTAGTTACACCAATGGTAATACCGAGCGTTGTAAGAAAAGAACGCAGTTTATGAGATTTAAATGTCTGGAGAGTAAGGAGAATAATTTCAATTATTAGATTAATTCTAAAAATCATTTTTATTCACGCTATCGTAAGTACCTCTCTTCCGGAATTATTTTCAATATTGTCAGCGAGATAAATATCAAAATAGCAGATGCAAATATACTTACTACAGAAAAATGTTTCAAGAACTCAGCGAGCGGAATGATTTTTGAAATTTGTGGCAAGAAAAAGATGAAAAGAAAGATGCCAAGTATTATTGAAAGATTTATGATTCGGATGTCATAAAAAATGAGTTGAATTACACTATTCAAGCCCAATATTGAGAGGCCCAATAAGGGAGAAAACAAAAATAGATTCAAGTAGAACATAAATTGTTTACCTTGCATGATATTAGGTGAAATAATTGGCAATATCGTAAATGAAAATAAAAGGCCAATAAGGTAAAAAAGATACACCATCATCCAGACCGACACCATTTTACAAATCCAGATTTTGACCGGGTCATACCCAAGTGCCAACAAAACTTCAATGTTTCTATCCATTTTCTCTCTGTAGAACTGCATTGAAGTCAATTGTATCCCTAATAGCACTATAAGCATCCCCGGAATCAATTTATGGAGAAATGAGGCAACAGAACCAAAATCACTTTGAAAAGAAAACACTGGAAAAAGCGATGTCGGGATAATAAATAAAACCAAAATGATATTAAGAAAAATAATCAAAGGGTTTCTTAAATAAAAATAATTAATTTCTCTTTTGATTAAGACCTTCATTGGAAAATTTATTTTTTACTGAAAAATAGAAATTTTCAAGCGAAGTCCCGTGAAGTACATCGCACTCCCAGTGTCCAGCAAAATCGCCATTTATTATTATTCCAAATGTATCGCACATAGCTTCAATTTCTGCCAAATTATGTGTCGTCAAAAATATTGTTTTTCTTTTTTTTATTTCTAAAAGTATATCTTTTATTTCCCTGCGTGCCTCAATTTCAATGCCTTCAAATGGCTCATCAAGAAATAACACTTCTGGATCTCCAATTAGGGATTTGACGATACATAACTTTCTTTTCATACCTTTTGAGAATTTTGCAATCCTTTCTTTTCTCCTTGGCGCAAGCGTGATTTTTTCCAACAACTCTGTAATCTTCTCTTCTTTTTTCGCTACCCTATAGATTTCAGCATAAAATCTTAGGTATTCCTCAGGGGTAAAGTTCTCAAAGGGAGTTTCATTTTCGAGTACAAATCCTAATCTATTGCATGGCACCGGAGAACCATCATCTCTTAGAATTCTTACCCCTCCTGAAGTAGGCTTAAGAATTTTTAAACAGAGCCGCACTGTCGTTGTTTTACCACTTCCATTTGGCCCAATATAGGCAAAAAGACCATCTGTAACTTGAAAAGAAATATTTCGAAGGACAAAATGGCTATTAAACTTCTTCACAAGATTGTGGACAATAATTTTAGCCATCGGTTTTCGAAAAATTGAAGATATCCTGAATCTTCTGATTTTTTCCCCATAAGCACTCTGATTTGTTAAACTGAAGCCATCCCCTCAGAATGCATCCTCTGCAAAAATTGATAAACCGACAATCTCCACATACTTCTTCACGCGGTGAAATGACTTCTGCAATACGCTGACGGAGCAATTTGTTATCATGAAAAGCAAATCTACAAAAATTTTCAGGAAACAAGGGACAGGGTCGTGAGCGACCCAAATAATCAAAAGTTATGGTACGAGAACCAGCACCACAATTATTTGCATTTCGGTCTGGGAATTCACCCTCTATAATACCTACAAAATTGGGAAGCTCACTTTCTAAAGTTTTTAACTCTTCTCCCAATAAGGCAAGCGACTGTGGTGGTATAGGTGGGAGGAACCTCGCTCTTCCTAACGCCATATATGGCACAACTCCAAACATCTTTGCCCCTACAGACTTTGCAAAATAAGCAATTTCTTTGATTTCACTTACGCTTTCCTCATCAACGATTACGGTTGCGATTCTAAATGTAATGTGGTATTCGGTAAGACGCATAATATTATTAAAAACTTTATTCCAAACATCTGCGCCTGTAATTTTATAGAATCGCTCTGGTTTTATAGAAGGAATAGAAACCTGGAGTGTAAATCTCTTTCCATAATTTTCTACAAGTTTCAAAATATTGTTGCTCAATAATAAGCCATTGGTAAGTAAAGCTATATGCGTAAAGGTATTGCCCGTGAATTCTAAAATGCTGTATATCTCAGGATGCAATAGAGGCTCACCACCTGATAATTCAACAATTCTTATCCCGTGTTTATATAAATTGGAAAAGAACTTAATGGGATTAGTCAAATATCCACCTTTATTTTTATTATTATCTGCATCATAATAGCAATAATTACATTTCAAATTACACGCATTCGTGAGTTCAACAGTACAATGAATCGGTTGAAATACTTCACTCTCACCAACAAGTAAGATTTTCTTTGGTAGTGGAACTGAACTGATTTGAAGAATATTCATATTAACTAAATTATATATAAAACTTCTAATTTTTTCAATATCTTCTGAAGTCAATTTTTTTCCTTCGAGCTGCAATAGTTTCAAAATTTCATCAAATGCAGCTTCACCGTTGCAATACTTAATGATTTCTACAGCATCATTGTTTAATTTGTATGTTAATTTAGTTGTCGTATAAAGCATCCCACCATGTGGATTTAGCCATATCCAAACTCCTTCTTGAGGGATTAGATATCCTTCATTATTCATGGCCATATACCGCAGGAAATGAGGGAGAGAGCAACAAAAATAAATTTCGCCCTCTCCCATTTCTTTATCACCATGGTATTAAATGTACTTGATTCACCACCACGGAATACACAACTATTTGTGGTGGAGGACACGAAGGCGAGCAACCCCAGCATAATGTACATGCACCACACTGTTCTGGCGCAAGAATGATATTTGGATTCATCACGACCTCCAACCTTTCTGCTTAACTATCGAGTTTAGTGTGGAATTATGTACCACACCGTTTCAACAGCAACAGTGGCTATAGCAGCCACTAATGTTGGACCACATACACCGCAAATTCCGCATCCACCACACACCCCACAATCTACTGCGGCTGGAAGAATTACTGGATTCATAATACCTCCTTTCTATTTACGCAGGTGTTCGAAATTTCCGAAACACCGCATTTTCAAAGACCTATTCAATTGGATCCCTGCCCCTAATTGTTACGGACTTTTTCCAGGACCTTTCACGCTGCTGGTGTAATAGATTCCGTGTCAGGCACGGAATGACAGAAGGAGTATCAACATAGCAGGGGTCAGGACCGGAACAGGAAGATGGTCTATCTGGTTTATTTGGTCTGTTTGGTTTCTTTAGTCTATTTGGTCTGTTTGGTCTTTCTAGTTTATTTGGTCTATCTGGTTTATTTGGTTTATTTGGTTTCATAATTACTAATGCCTCTTTTAAACCATATTCGCTTGCTAATCCTTTCTTTGTTTATCCATCTCTACACTGAAGAACATCAAACAATCCGCTCTAGTTAAAGATTCTGAAACAAGTTCAGAATGACATAAAACCAATTTAACACTTTTCGCCATTTTTTACCAGTTTTCTTGAAAAACCCGATGAAATTTGATTACTTCCTATCACGCTTTTTGAAAAAATTTTGCAATTTTTTGTAGTATTTGAAGGGCTAAGGATTAAAAGGCAATCAATGGGAACAGAAAATATTTACAACGCTGCTAAACAGCATACGCAGCAAAACCGCATAATGATAAACCATTTTTCAGCCAGAGCAGTACTACAATCCAATCACCATAGACCATCATTCCGTCATTCCGAGAATTACCAGAATGACGGAATATATTGTAGTATGATTAGTAAAGGTTCATTACAACTTCAGAAATAGACCAGATATTTTGCCTTGATTGCACCGACCTGGTTCTTGAGTCTAAGTCCATCGCCCTGATTTGCACGATAGTCGTTCAATGCGATATATAGCCAGCTCTTGGGCTTGAAATTGTAGGAAAATAGAAAACCAAAACGATTGGTCAAATAATCAGTCTTTCCAAAATCTGTGCCCGGTGCAGTAAAGACAAATTCATTGAATATACTCAAGTTCATCGTAGGAGTGATTGTAAAGTATATCCTCGGTGTCAACATAGGCCAGATTGCAATGATTGTATTGGTAGTATCCCACTCTACCCAATTATTACAATCCAGCTCTAATGAAATCCTCGGCATCATCGTCCAGTAAAAACCAGCATAAGGTAAAGCCTGATACGCCAGAAAACCACGAGAATAATTATACTTGTAACTGACATTAGTCCCTGTCCAGATATTATATTTTGCACCGTTACCCCATATAGAAAGATTCAATATCCGAAAAAGATAATTGGTATCTGCCTCATAATAAGGACCTGCCTCAAGCTCAAGATTGGCACCCCAGTTATTCCTGAAATTGGGATTGAAACAGACTAACCCAATCTTACCCCAGTTTTTATTACCAGGTTCCTGCGCCAGTGCACCACCAAAGCCAACCCAGAAATTTCTTATCATGCCTTTCTGATATTGCCAGAATGGACCTGTAAACAGCATAACCTTCTTCATCCCAACCCAGGGCACATAACCAATATCGCGCACATCAAACGAATCACTAACCACCTGCGCGTTTGCCAGGGTCAAAAAGTTCATATTAAGCCCTTTATAACCCGAATTAAAAGCCCAGCCCTTTTTATTATCCTTATCACTGAATGCACCCTGGATAATTAACTGACTCGGTCCTGAACGGTATGTGCCATCAAGACCAAACGCATAATTGTATGTATCACCGCTCACTCGGGAACCACTGAATAGAACCCCTAAGTCTGATGCCTTAAAAACCTTATACTTTGCCCGTAATACACCAAAACCACGGGCAGGTTCAATAATGGTATCATTATGGCTTATTTCATCCGTATATGCACCAAAGACACCATAATTGAGCCTCTCTGACTTGCTTGTGATTTTCAATCCGCCAATAATCGGCACAACCTCGTTATTGATTGATTTGCCAATCCGACGCGAATAGAAAATCCTCAAAGGCTGGAAAAATCCCGCACCCTCACCAAAACTCGACATCCTGAAGATATCTGTGCCCTCCAGGAAAAAGGGCCTGCGCTCACTCAAATAGGTTTCATACTGGGTAAGATTCAATGTAAACGGGTCAGACTCAATCTGGGCAAAATCCGGAAATACAGTGGCATTGAGTGTTGTCTGGGGTGTAATATCCCATTTCAAATTTAGACTACCACTGAGTTTGGTTTCGGTCTTTATTGTATCCCTGTCCTGACGCACAAAACCTTCTGGATAAATCTCAAAATAATATCCTTTTACCCGGGGATTGATATTTTTGAGCGTGCCAAATTTTGAAACCAGATTGCCTTCAACCTGTAAAACCTCGGTCCAGAAATCACTCTCCTGCAAACCACTGATATACCGCTTGAAATTGATCCCCCATTCTGATAAGCCTCTCTTATACCGAATGGATTTGAATGGAATCTTCATCTCAACGACATAATAATCATCATAAATTTTAGCCGCATAATTCCAGACACCATCCCAGGAATAGTCAAAAGAACGTCCATCGTCCAAAAGCATACCATCATTATGAAGACCACTTACATAGACAGTGAATGTATAGGCAGTCGTCTTACTGCCAAATGGGTCTAAATATAAGGCTACTGCATCATCATTTGTGGTCATCTGATTCACGGGCTTTGTATTCTTTGTCTCACAGCGAAATGCCACATAGAGATTATGTGCATCCTGCAATAGATAGACTGTGGTATTGTCTGCAGGCTTTGTCTTTTCGTAAGGCATATACTGAACAAATTCATAGGCAGAATCTGCAACCTGCCATACCTGCTCAATCACCCCATCAATCACCGGTGCGACCTCACAGACCCGCACCTCAACCCCCCTGCTATTCATAATCAATAGTAAAAGAATGTTCATAACTGTGCTCCTTGTTTACGAAAAGCATAAATTTTCATTCTTCTTCAATGTTTAACTAACATCTTCATATATATTTCCTTAATACCATCTTTAATTCCTGCTGCACTGGTAATTTTGTCTGAAGACATTTTCTAAGTCGCCGTAAGATTTCGCTCATACCTGGGTAATAACAATGTTTTTTCTTTTCACAATTATTACATTTCCAACAAGAAAGTTTTGGATAATATTTAAATATTTTATCTGGGTCAGAGAAATCATCAAGTATCTCCTGAAGCATGTCCTCACTATGTATATATTTTAACACCTCCAAGCTTTCACCTTTATTATTTCCATTTAAGAGTATTGCTAAATAATCTCGTGCGCATTGATAATATTGAAGAATATTATCATTTACTTGTTTAACATTGGATAGGGATTTTAGAAATCTCTTTATATATTGATAACTCTTTTTTATGTCTCTTTGGTGGTAATATGCAGCAGCTAAAAATTGGTCATAAGTAACTTTGGTGAGTGGAAAGGTATTTTTCACGGGTAACCCCAAAAGAGAATCTATAGTTTTATCACTTCCATAACCTTCTTCCGTAAATTTTAAAATATCCTCAATCATCTGTTCACTGCATTCATGCAGGCTTCGCATAAACGATCTTATCGTTTTCTTTTTTCCGATCCTTATACAGTCCTCTTTATTCCAATAAAAATACTCAGAAATTTTTGGTATTACGATATAATAGCTGGGAAAATTTAAGAAGGAAACATCACGAATTAGAATCTTTGTATTTAGATCTCTAAGTATAGAAAAAAGATATTTGAGAATTTCGTCATTACTTGAAAAACTTTTCCAACTGAAATAGTAATTATTGGGGACTTCAAAAAAGAGTGATATAGGATAAATTCCCGAACCAGTTTGAAAAATCTCAAGCACGTTCTTCTCACTCTGAATTTCATTTTTATTGGATATGATTGAATCTTCAAGGGAAATAAGAGGGAAATTGTTGAAAATACGTCCTTGAAGTAATTCTGTAAGACATCTCTCCAAGGCGATTGCAAAAACTGGATGTGCCCCAAATTTTACAAAATACTTTTTATTTTTCCTATCAATAAGTATAACACATAAAACGGGCAAATTGGTAATTGGGAGACAATCCTTCACAACCAATTCATACCCGTCAATTGATTTAATTTTTTCAATAATCTCATACAATTTTCCACATTTTACCAAATATTTGTTGGGAACAGTTGGATATGATAAATTCCTAAATAATGTCTCTCTTATAATAACATATCTCTCTAAGATTTCACAAATTCCTTGCGTAATCGCTTCTTGAGATGTGTTCCCAGCACACATTCCATTGGTTCCATAATAATATTTTAGAAATGGAAGAGGAAGGTATATTACATTATCATCAAATAGGTTATAAAAGGGGATTGCTACAAAATCTCCTTTTGATCTCAACATCGGCGGCGTCTCATTTGCAAAATAATATAAGTAACTGTTATCTATGTTTGTATCATATGAAAATACATCTCGGAGAGCCTGTGGGAATTGAGCAAATAAATCTTTTAAAGCAATGTATTTTTCGTCAGGAGAAAAATAAAAATGGAATTCATTAAAGAGAGCACCATCAAAATCCCAATCTTTTATTAAAAAGAATACTTGATTCTGTAACCTTTCGATAAATTCCCCATATGCACTTGCTAAAGCAAAATCTGGGGACAACCCTTTACCATTTGTGAAAATGCCACTTTGCGGGTGACACAAATGAACCCACCAAATTTCATCAAAAATAGCCCCCCACTTCTCTTCAATAACAGGAAATATAGGTATTTGTCTCAGAATGTCTCTAATTTTGCTTATTGTATTAGCAGGAATATCATCTTTGCATTTATTCTGAATAAATGAATTATTGAATAACCTAGATATTGCACTCAAGTTCAACCTTCCTTAGAAGATAATAATTGTCTGCTAAATAATTTGCGATATTCATCAGAAACTCTGACTAATTCTTCGTGAGAGCCAATTCCATTTATTCGGCCATTCTTAATAACAATTATTTTATTACAATCTTTGAGAGTAGAAAGGCGGTGCGATATTTTAATTACTATTTTGGCTTTAAGAAAAGATGAAATTTCAAAATATATTTGTTCCTCAATACGGCTGTCCATAGATGCGGTGGATTCATCAAAAACTATGAGACTCGGATTGTGCATTAAACTTCGGGCAACCATTATCATTTGCTTCTGCCCACCGGAGAGATTAAAACTACCTTCACCAATTTCAGTATCTAAACCCTGAGGCAGTTCCTTAAGAAAGGTTGAAAGAAAAGGCAGGCTAACCACAGAGTGAAATCTATTTTCATCAACATGTTCCAAGCCAATGGTAATATTTTCTCTAACAGTTCCTGGAAACAAAAAGGGAGTCTGTGATACTACATAGATATTTCTTCTCAATGATCTGAGGGAGTATTTCTTAATATTTTTATTATTAATCTTTATCTCTTCAAATTCATCATAAAATCTCATAAGTAATTTGATAATTGTTGATTTACCTGAACCAATTCTTCCTACTAATCCGATTTTATCACCCATTCGGAATTCAACATTAATATCCTTCAGAATATCTCTATCGGGAGCATAGCGAAATTTCTTTATATTAAAGGAAATTGTCTCAATTTTATGTAAGGCTTCACCTTCATCTTCTTTCTCCATCAATGTTTCAACCTCATCTTTGATAAAAGATAATCCAGCTTTTACATCTCTGAAATTAATATTAAGCCGATTTAAGCTATTTATTGCCTCGAAATAAACTGAAAAAATAAGATTTACAAATATTAAGTCAGCAAAAAGTATTTTATTACTTAAAAAATAATAACAGGTTAAAAACAGAACACCATTTTTTATACATTCAGTCAAAAAATTTATCGTTGCCGAGAAAAGCATTCCATACATACTTACATCATATGTCTTCTTCTGCCAATTAGTAATATATTTATCAAGCATACGCAAAAATGATTGATAGTTTGTATTCTGTTTGATAGCTTCAACATTTTGCACCATGTTAATGACATTTTTTAAGTTGGTAGCGCTTACCTGCTGCAATTCACTGCATTTCGTTTGGAGTTGAAAATTTAGTCTCCGATAGCTCAAAAAGTTAATAGGAATTAAAAGAGTGAAAAATATGAATAGAACCTTATTTAAAAAAAAGATAATAGTAAGAGCTATCATCATTGAAATTATTGAAACAGAAACTGCCGAAGCAGAATCACTTATAAAAGCAAAAATTTTATCTGTGGCATTCAGTATTCTTTCTGTATAGTAAGTTGGCCCTTTTTTATGGATGAATGGAAGTCTCACTGAAAATAGCTTTTTAAAAAATTGGATTAAAGTCTCACATTTAAATTTCAGGGAAAATTTTAGAAGTAATATGCGATAAAAAATTGTGCAGAGGTACATCCCCACAAGAATAAACATGAAAAGCATTACATAATTTACTGGAAAATGTCTTAGCTCAACATTTTGCAGTAGGGAACGTACAATAAACGGTATAATGTATGAGGCTGATGCTTCTATTAATGAGAATAGCATTAAGAAAAAGATATTTTTCTTATAGTGGAACAAAAATTGCCTAATTTCCATAAATTTTATATCTCCACTTTGTAAGTAAACGCATTTGCTAACCTTAGCTTCGCTTCATATTTAAGATGGTCACAAAGGAAGGGTAGATGGTGATTCAAAGACTTATAAATCCGCCATGAAATAGCTGGACATCCTCCACCACAGAGGTATCGATAAGAACAATCTTTGCAACTTTTTATATTATCTACAGATAAGTTACAAAAAAGACGACTTACAGACGAGTATAAAATACTTTTGTACCAATCATCATTGAGCATATTTCCTAATTTAAATTTCTTTTCTTCAACAAAATTTTGGCACGGATATATATCACCGCGGCAATCAACAGCAATTATTTGGCTCCCCGCGCCGCACTTATATTTTAGAAGAGAAAACTTTCTAAACCAGTCTGGGTATGTATCATCTATATTTACCACCATTGGTAGTCGAGGAATTAGTTTAATCTCCTGAGGTTTGTTTGGCAAAAAAATGACTGTTTCGTAGTTACTAATGCCAAATTTTTCTTTTAGTTTACTCCTTATTTCATCTATTTCGTGAAGATTATTTTGAGTCACCACACTTCTGATTGTTAATTTCTCAGGTGCATGTTTTGCAAACAACTCTAATGCTCTGATTATTTTTTTAAACCCTGTTGGACTCCTATTTGTTCCTTGAACTTTTAAAGAAAAACTATCAAGGCTTATGACGAACCGAGTTACAAAAGGGGCCAACCTTTTAAAAATCAATTCACTAAATAAACTACCATTTGTCAATATGGTAAAATTTGCATCCTCTTTTCTTGTTTTTTTAAGAATTTCGTATAAATCCTGCCAGCGTAATAAGGGTTCGCCGCCCGTAATTACGAAATCCCATACTCCTCTTCTAATTAGCTTAATGACAATCTCTTGCCATCTTATAGCATCAAGTTCAACATTTTTATCTTTTGTGATTTGGTGATTATAACAGTACCAACAGTTAAAATTACAACGGTGTGTTATATGGAGATATACTCGCCATAATCTAAAAGCGGTATCATTGTATATTTTCTTAATCTTCTCAATCGAAGCGAGATATTGATTTTTTTCTAAATAGAATATTCTCTTCAGCTTACATATCGCATCAAGTAATTCTTCTATTTTCACCCTCTTGATCCTAAAGATCCACTCTGAGTATGTTTTTAATGCCCCCAGATTTATTACTCCCTTTGTTGCTATTATATATTCAATCAAACTCAAGACTTCGTGGTCTTCCCTTTTTATTTTGAGAAATTCATGGCTTGCTGGACTGTAAAACCAAACATATTTATCTACTTCCATTTTTATAATATTAGGATCGAAATAAACCATAACTTCCTGGGCTTCCGCCCTCTTTAAAGACGGAAGCCCTTGTTTTAAACAATCAGCTGGATTCATTCTGATTGTGGTCTTATTCCGCTTCGCCTTTACCACCACCGCCACCGCTACCACCACCAGAAGTTACTCCACAAGCACAAAAACAATCACAATTCCCTGCTGAAGGAGCTGGGTTTGGAGAGACCTCGATTTCAAATATCTTCATTTCCTTCACCCCCTTTCATTCCGCATATAGCGGAATTGGTGAGGGAGAAATAATCTCCCAATTCTATACAAATTTCCATAAAATTCAAGTGCAGACAAACGCTTTTGCCCTATCTTTGCCATTTTCGCCTTCATCAAGCCTTTTTTCGCCATTTTATGCCTTCTCCGAATAATATATGCAAATTTCGTGCCAGGTGCAAAGTGATGGAATTTCAAGATTTTGTAATATTTTTGTGCCATTTTTGGCACAAGTTATCCACATATTATCCACAAATTCACATAAACGCAGTCCAGGACTACATCTGTGTATGTGCCAGATTTGGCATGCATTTTGCCAAATCTGGCACAATAAATTTTTCAGGAATTTTTAACTGATTTACTCAACCAGACGAGGTTTTCGGGCTTCCTTGATTTTTTTAATTCTGTTGTTTTGTTGACTATTATCAATTATGTGGCCGACCACAAGTCCGATTAAGGCTGAAGAAGTACCCACAATAAC
>Ga0172365_10000932_pt1 | contig 20639 bp, 16 predicted proteins | sample LakKivSesite48cm_FD_114535 | JGI IMG/M metagenome (GOLD analysis project Ga0172365, IMG submission 114535) | Sediment microbial communities from Lake Kivu, Rwanda - Sediment site 48cm | ecosystem: Environmental > Aquatic > Freshwater > Lake > Sediment | place: Rwanda: Western Province, Lake... | reverse complement strand
TAATCTTGAAGTCGCTTTGGCAATAGCGCTGCTTCTCATTTTCGTGGCGCTTATTGCAGTAACAGGCATTCGACTCGTCGGCGGTTCTTCCCTGGTGAAATTATGATTCAAGCCGAAGAAATTTCTTTTGGTATCGGGACGTTCGAGCTGCGGCGTCTGAGCATCGACATAGCGGAGGGGGAATATTTCATCCTTCTGGGCCCGCCCGGCTCGGGCAAAACGATTTTTCTGGAGTGTCTTTGCGGGCTGAAAAAAATCCAATCGGGTCGGATCCTTATCGACGGGCGCGACGTCACCGACCTCGAACCTCGCAGGCGCAACATCGGGTACGTGCCTCAGGATTATGCTCTTTTTCCGCATCTCTCCGTCGAACGAAACATCGCTTTCGGTCTGCGCGCACACGGTTACGCTGAAACAAACATTGCCGAGACCGCGGACCTGCTGGGCATCGGGCATCTGCTGTCACGAAGCATTGATGGTCTCAGCGGCGGCGAAAAACAGCGCGTCGCCCTTGCGCGGGCTTTGGCTCTAAAGCCCAAGATTCTACTTCTGGATGAGCCGGTCTGCGCTCTTGATGAGGTGACCCGGCAGCAGATTTGTGCGCAGCTCTCGGATATTCATCGCCGGCTCAGCCTGACGACCGTCCACGTAAGCCATAATCTCGAAGAGGCATTTTCCGTGGCGGACCGCGCCGCCATATTGCACAACGGCCTCCTGCAGCAGGTCGGCCCTTTGAATGAGCTGCTGCGCAAGCCGAAAAACGAATTTGTCGCCCGTTTCATGCGTTGTGAGAACATCTTCTGCGCGGATGTCACCGGTAGAGGCGTCCGCGATTCTGACACCCGCGTAAAAATCGGTGACATTGAGTTGCAGATAATGGGCCGGCACAGCGGAAAATTGATGCTGATGGTCAGGCCGGAAGACGTGCTCGTCCGGCCCGCCTCTGTGTATAACGGCGAAGATGAAAACGTAATTCGTGCCGTCCTCGTTCGCTTGCGTGATTGCGGCGGCTATGTCAGAGTCGATCTCGACGGACCCGTCGAGCTTGTGGCGCACATGACACACGCAGCGTTCGCAGAATTGCAAGATACGAATCAATCTGAGGTCGTGGCGGAAGTAGACTTGAAAAATATCCACGTAATGCCACAATAGATATGGAGATTTGTTTTATGATAGAACTTTTAAGACGTTTGTATTTTCCTGCTCTTATATTGATCTTATGCGGCACCGGTTGTGTCACTGTCGAACACGCTGCCTCCTCTCCGGACGAAAAATGTACCGAGGCCAATGCGATTGGTATGATAAGGACCAGCCGGGGAACTCTCTCGCCCGTTTATGCCCCCCTGGCCGAACAAATTGTGATGGATTTCGACCTGCAAGAGAAAGAAGGTATCGGTATAGATCTCGGAAGCGGCCCGGGTACGCTTATTCTCGAATTGTGCGAGCGCACACGGCTGCACTGGATTAACGCCGATATCAATCCTCATTTCTTCCCGCACTTTTACAGTCAGGCACAACAGCGCGGCTTCGGTCACCGTGTCAGTGCTGTATTTGCCGATGCTTGCGCCCTTCCTTTTCGCGATAACTACGCGGACATCGTCGTCAGCAGAGGATCATTTCCTTTCTGGCAGGACAAAATCCGCGCGTTCGGTGAGATATATCGCGTTCTCAGGCCCGGAGCAGTCGCTTATATCGGGCGCGGATTTTCGAGAAACCTGCCCGTTGCAACAGCCCGAAAGATTCGCGGCAAACAAGGCGGAAAGATGAATTATGACGTGGACAAGGCGGCAGATGAACTGCGGCGTATCATGGATGAGCTGGGCATCAAAACCTACCGGATTCACAAACCGAAGCCGCCGGGCAGCGAAAAAGTCAATTATGGGATTTGGCTCGAATTTCATAAAACTCCCGGATAGGATTGCAGGAAAAGACAGGTAATGTCGCGAATTGAATGAGAGGAATGGAAAATTGAAAAGGGGTTTTACTTTAATTGAGTTATTAGTAGTCATTGCTGTTATCAGCCTGTTGATGGCGATACTAATCCCGGCGTTGCACAAGGTTCGGTTCAGAGCTAACGAGACGACTTGTCTGAGCAATCTGAGACAGATAAACCTGGCGTTGGTTATGTACGCCAACGATGACAGCAGGCAGTTGTATCCGCTGGAGCCGACCGAGCATAATCCGCATCCGGGCTTGCTGGAAAGAATTAACGCTTATAATAATGAAGTTCTTATGAAAGCCTTTTATTGCCCACAGGCCAAATTCATGGAGCAGTGTGCGAATGATCCGAATGGGGGCGTACCCATTGGAGGCGTTGACTCGGTAATCGATACTCCTGTAAACCGTCAGACGGGCAACGTTACATACATATACTGGAGCTTCAGGACAAACAAGCCGGGACCAGGTGGAGGCACGTGGCGCGATCCTACCTACTTCTTGCCGCGGCAGCTAACCTTGCAGGGTATGGAAGCCCATCGTGACTGGCTGGGCGAGTCAGGCAAAGTTGACGTTCAAAACCAGCGATTCAATCAGTGCATTAAAGCAGCACCGGCGGAAATTTGGGTGGTATGCGATTTTTTCCGAAAGCAGGGGATTTTCCCTCACGGCCGCAAGCCTGGTGCAACAGAAGGGGGCGTGAACGTGAACTTCCTGGACGGCCACGTGGACAGAGTCTATAAACAGCCCCACGACAGCTATCGGTAAGACATTAAACATAGACAGATGAAACCGGGAGAAGTTATTGAGTCGAATCCGACAGGCGGGGTGAAATGTATGAATAAGGGGTAGATGCGATTATCCAATGTAGCGCAAACTCACCATCGTTTGAATGCGGATTTTACATTGGTAGATCTATTGGTGGTCATCTCTATTATCGCTTTGCTGATGGGCATGAACCGCCTGTTTAAATAAGCCTGAAAATATGCTTGTTCGATCCAGCCTTCGATTTCGTCACAAGTTCTGAGATGTATTTTTGCTAATGCCGTAGATAATAAGTTCCATTTTTTAACGTTCTAACACGTTTTTCTCACGGCTTTCACTTTTAGAATCAAGTTTCTTTTTTCTCCGAAACTCTACTCTAAATCCGGCACATCCAATAATAACAAATCAGATCGATTAATAAGCGGCGTCAAAGCTGAGATTGCATATTGTCGAAGGAGCCTTAAGGAACAGCGGAGAAGGTTTTTCGGACCATACCAATTAATCCTTTGCCGCCCGTGACTAACAGGTGACATTCTAAACAAAATTCTCTTGACATTCGGTGACTAATATGATACACTGTAGTTAATAAAAAGTAACTGGGGCGGTTGACATGGGGGTGATGTAAAATTTCAAGTTATCCCTGCCGAGTACATAAGTCAAACTGCTCGGTTAGCAGGTTTAATCGTAGGATTTACTTTGTGACCCTACAGTTTTTAGAAGAGTGAAAGACGTTCGACGGAGTTAGTTCGATATTGTTTAATATATGCTTCGGCAACGGCAATATCGATTTAACGACCAGTCGAGTAAAGATAGTAATGCAGAAAAGGGGAGGTGGTTAACAATGAAAAGGCACAGTTTCAAACCGGTTTTACTTATTATGACGTTGTTTTCGGTGGTCTCACTATCGGTTGCAGGTTGTTCAGGAACACTCGAACAGAGAGCGCAAACAGTGAAGATATCTCCTGTTTCCGATGAATACAAATTAGTCGAGAGGCTGGAAGGGAAGACTTACATCCTGTTGGCGCAGACAAGCAAAGGACAAGAGCAATATAGAGCAGATGTCTCCGACTCTTTGGCGAGGACTCTAAAGAAAGGGTATCAGAAGGGTTACGAAAATTCGAAGAGCATGATTACTTTTTCATTCATGGGTATTGATAATGAAAATAATGCGAAGAGCATACCCAATAAAAGGCTTGAGGTTTTATCGTTCACGGACCTTGCTAATAAATTGAATGAGAAGGGCATAAGCCAAAAGTATGCGGAAATGAGGAAATTCTACAGCGAGAACGGCATGTTCAGAAAATCAGACCTTGAATTCTTCGCAAAGGGATTAGAGGCTGATTATCTTGTTCTGCCTTGTCTGATAGATGTTGAGCGATGGAGTCAGGGCAGACTTTCAGTAATGGGTGTGAAATTCCTCAATACCCATATCATAAATGGAATACTCGCTATGGAAATCTGGGATGCAAGGTCAGGATGCAAAGTTTTCAGCGCAACTACTGACGTGACTTTGGCAAATGAGAAGATCAAAGAAGAGCCGATCTCCATGGACGAAGCCTTTGATAGTGCATGGTTGGGTATAATGAAAGAGCTGCCCGGATATCCTGCTTTGGCGGAAGAGCAAAATCCGGGTGAAGAAAGTGATCCCTTGGCAAACACAACAACCTACGTCAAAGAGGGAGCGAGCAGTGAATACGAAGCGAAAAGACCGAACAAAAGCTGAAATATTTAAGTTAGCCCTTGTCTTCAGTTCAGTCTTATTGTGTTCGTGCGCCCGTTATAAATGTGATCCGGCTTATATAGGCCCGATTAAAAGAAGTGCCGAAATGCTGGAATACTACAGCTATCCCAAGCAACAAATCGAAGCGGAAGTTGAGAGGATAGGTGAAAAGAAACGTTACGTCATTGAGAGGGTAGAGTTTCCCTCGGCCCTGAACGTTTTTAACGATGAGAATGTAAAGGTCGATTTTTACGTACAAAAAAAATTAGGCAAATACCCAACAATTCTTATTTTGCCTATAGCGGGTGGAATCGATTTCTCGGTTAGGGGTTTTGCTAAACTTTTTGCGTCAAATGGCTTTAATTGTGCCGTCGTACATAATCGCCATGCCGACCTGGACAACACCGAGACCGCTGAAGATGTTGAGAATTACTTCAGACAAAATGTTTTGGATAACAGACAGATACTGGACTACCTGGTTGAGAGAGAGCAGGTCGACAGCAACAAACTTGGCTGTTTAGGTTTGAGTCTGGGAGGCATAAGGGCAAGCATGGTCGCCGGAGTGGATGAAAGAGTGAAGTGTACTGTAATCGGCCTCGCCGGCGGCGGCATTGCAGACATAACGCTTCTTTCCGAAGAAAAAGATATCAAAAACCATATCAAAGAGTTGCTTGAAATGGGCGTCAGCAAAGAAACAATTCATGCTGAATTATCCGATAAGGTAATAACGGATCCCCTTAGACTGGCGCAATATGCGGATGCCAGGAACGTCTTGATGTTTACTGCGATGTTCGATCGTGTTGTTCCCAGAAAATGCTGTGACCGGCTATGGAAGACTATGGGTAAGCCCGATGTGATTTATCTTTTGTCGGGTCATTATGGCTCATTTTTGTATTTACTGTACGCCGAAAGGGAAGCTCTGAGCTTCTTTAAAAGTAAATTTGGAAATTGATATTTTTCTTCCGGAGCATCGGGGGATTGAAGTGCGAGTCATGAGTTTAATTTTTGTTTTTCTTTTTGCAGGTTGCCAAGCAGGCTCCGTAGGTGGTATTAGTCTGTCCGTAGGCTCCTACGAACGCGGCTTATGGTTCGACCATGATAATAAGGGATATCAGGCCGGAGGAGTCGGTATGAAGCTTGACATCCTGGCGGGGCACATGATTTATCCGGTCCCGAAATTCTGGAAGCCAAAACAAAATCATTGGAAAGGGGACGAACCCTGGTTCGTCATCAGAAGCCCGATGATAGGGCCGTTTATTTCTTTGGCTCTTGGTGAGAAGGGAGTATATTTTGGTTTTAAAACTTTTGAGGTGAGTGATAAACACCGCTCTTTGGAACGATACGGAAAGTGGATGCACGAAAGCGAATTTCCACAGTCCGAAGCTCCGAATGTTTTTATGCAGCCCAGCGCAACTATACGAAGAACGAGATGGAAATAACAATCGCCTGCTGAAATCCATGTACTAAACCTGATTCACTTTTTTGCTCGAACACTCCTCATCTATGCCAAAATCGGTAACCTGCTTTTTAGATAATCCTGAGATGTTAGGTTGAAGATTTTTTAACTGAATTAGACTAAAAAACATACGCAAATGTCACTGGTATCTTTTGTAGCGTTGTAGTACTAGTATCCCGGTATCAACGGCCTCGAAAATTAAATCGGGAACTGTTCTTTTGAATGGTCGGTAAGCCAAGATTAATCCAAACAAAGGTACAGTTGCCGAAGATAAAACGATAGGACCAATTGTTATTTTATAAATAAGGCTGGAAATTCCTATTAGCAAAACGACCAGTCCAAGGCAAGATACATATGTTATTTGTTTTAACATCTTCATCTCTTTTTCCTACAACAGAGATCGCTCAAATACAGTTTCTTCCAATAGTTCTATTATCAAGGGCAGAATTGAAACCATCGTCGTTGTAAATATTTCACCGGTAGCTAAAAATACTTTCCATTGCCATTTATGAAACTTGGGCTTGCTATTATAATTTCGCAGTGATGGAACAACAGCATTGACTTTTGCCCTATACAGACGCCACTCTTCACCGAATCGCTTTTCTAAGGCTCTTTCTTCATATACAATTGCTGCTCCGTGGAATATAGCAAATAGAGGGATAACTATTGCCCAATTGAGCCAATCGTTTAGTTGAAATAACACGCCACACACAATCAAAAAAGAACCCATATATAGAGGATGACGAACCAGTTCATATGGGCCTGTTGTAAATAAGCGTCCCTTCTCGAAATGGCCGCGTGCCCAGAATCTAATAGAACAACCAATAAGGACTAATATAAAACCCATGATAGCATTTACGTCAATCCCTTCCCACGGCAATAGTTCATGTGGTTTTTTACCATTGAGGATGTCCTCGACTATCAGAATTGGAAAGACAATTTTTAGCGATAAGGTGCGCCGCTTCCTGATTTTATTCAGCAGAAAATCAATACATCTGTTAGATTCACATAAAGTGTCAAACCTGCCCATTTAGTTACTCCTAATATATGAATTATTAAATAATAACAACTGCATGGAGTTCTTTGGTATTATATTTTAACAACTGTATTGTTGGAATAATAAACTCTTAATTTAACATATTGATTCCATATCCGAGAGTTTTTATATCTTATCTGGGGACTTTGTATATCCATATGCCAGACACACTCATCAAGAACTTCAGGTTCTGTGTTGTTGAGATATACTTCAAGGTTCGTATAACCATCAGCGTCTTTATCTTCATTATTTCCGTCGGCGAGATCGCCGGGATTCAAATCATGCCGTTTTTCCCAGTCATCGGGCATGATGATGGGCGTAGAGATTATGATGATAGGTATATCCGTTGCCGAAGCCTCCACGTATGAGCGAGGCGTAGCCGTGAGGGCCCTTATGATGAACCGAATCGTGCAGGCTTTCGGAAATAATACACCACTGGACGGTGACGTTGCCGAGCCGGCCGCCTGATGAAGCTGACAGCGTTTCATCCACGGACCAGTTCGCCGAACGATGATCGACGATAATATCGCGACCGGATGAAATCGACAATGAATCGTTCTCGGTCCCTGTGTTTCCACGGCGGCCCGCAAACTGCCGGGCCCGCCATCATTAAGGTTCGAAACAAAAAGGACCTTGCCGCCCCGGCCTCCCATTGAGCCGGCGCCAAAGCCTTCGGCCCCGGGAAAAGCGGGAATACGAACGTCTGTTTCCGGAATCAACAGAGTAGCGCAAACAGTAAAAAAGATAACTATGGGGCGATACATAATATGTTTTCTCACTTAGCTATAAATTTCAGGTTTTACGGAACCAAGAACACCTTTCTCCATAATAAGCCGGAATAAGATAGCGAACTGTTAAGCAAAATGCAAGTAACATCGGCCGGGAAATGACAGCCCCGCATCAATTAAGCTTATCCTTATGCTAAATCGATGCGGGGCCCAAAAAATAAGACTTCTTTTCGCCGTCTTCTCGTCCAGGTCATTCCGTATTGTCCGTTTCCGGCGATGGCTGGTTTTCCTCCGTTTTACGCGCTAATTCCTTTCTTAACTGCTCAATGGCTGCCGGTAATTCATTGCTCATGGCCTCGGCACTCTGCTGCACATTGTTAATCTGGTTTTGTAATTTTTCCTGGCTTTGCTTCATGGCATCTATGGAATTATCAAAAGCAAGCAGTTTTGCCTGAATCTTTTCCTGAAACTTGAGCTGTTCCCTGCCGTTCATATCCATCATACCGACCAGTTCCTGGATATTGCTTTTAAGAACTTCCTGCAACTTCAATAAATCATTGCCAAGAGTACTCATTCTGTTCGTTACTACTTGGAAATTTTGCTGGAGTTCTTCTATTTTTGCCTGCAATTGCTGCTGGTTCTGCTCAATCACAGCCACGTTGTTCGTAAAGTCCCTGCCGTTGCTCTGTATTGTTTCGTAAAGTCTTGCCTGTTCATCTTTTAAGGCGGTTATATCAGCAACCGTATCCGCTTTTGCATCCTTAGATTCACCCCGTGCCTGTTCGATTCCGTCCCGCAGCCCGGCATGGTTCTCCTCCAGCAGGGCAATCTTCTCTGAAGTCCGCCGGTTAATATTTTGCACCGTTTCCTGCAGCTTCACGTGCTTTTCGCTGACGGCGGCAGTATTGGTCGAAACGTTGCTGATATCGTTCTGCACCTGTTCTATGCCGGCCTGCAGCTCTTGCTGGTTATGTTCGATACGCTGCCCTAATGCGGCTATTTGCTGAGCGTTAGTCTCTATCATCTCCCGTAACTCGAGCTGCCTGTTTTCAATCCTTGCCGTTTCTTCATTACACCCGGCTAAACTAAAGCCGGCTGCGATTATTGCCAAAACCAAAATGGTTCTCATGAAGGGGCTCTTAACATTAAATCCTTTTTTCATTTCCATTCTCGATTCCTTTCTTTTAACACTTATCCCGTACCGTTTAAAACAAACCTACTACTTTAAATCTATCGGCAGGATCAGTATGATATCATTAGTTTTTATGGGACGGACTGAAAAATTAGCTGAGTGTAAAAGTCGAGCAGCCGGTCTATAGCGCGGCTATTCATTCATTATCTCTTCGAGTATCACTACGGCATCCTGCACCAGTTTAAGGCAAGCAGAAGCGAATAAACCGTTCTCTTTCGCTGTGTCGGCCCCTTATTGCCAGATTGAATGGGATGAGATTGTGGTGGAAGTAGTTCACAGGCGGCAAATTTTTGCATCGACGGCTTAAACTGTGCCCGGTCTGGACCCGCCGCCGAGAAGAACTCTATCGGAAATACGGACTAATAACGACCCCTGCCGCCCATCGAATCATATAATCCCATGTCCTCGTATAATCCCATGTCCTCGTACAATCCCATGTCGTCGTACTCGCCTTGCCCGGGACGAATACCCCGGCGTCTGCTTGTGCCAAATGCCTTGAAGGGTTCCTGCGGCTCTCTCTCTAATTTTGAAATGTAATTAAACACCGACTGCATTTCCTTGGACCAGTACGTTGTACCGACGGGCATGTGCTCGATGTTGATCCCGTCGAAACTGTAGAGCATGTCGTAATAATTTCTGGCGCGACGGGCACTGTCACCCCACCAGTCGTTAATCGACATTGCATCCACCATTACAGCACCGGTGCTATAATCAATCTGCTCCGGCACATTTGTCTTCTCCTCGGGCTTGGCAGCGGAGGCGAACCGGTCAGACAGGTAATCCCTGCCCATGCCGGGTCCTGCTGGGCCGCGTCCTGCTGGGCCGGGTCCTGCTGCTCCGCGGATTTCCATACCACGGCCGCGCTGGGGCTTTGGCTTTTCGACCTCGGTTTCGACAACGTTCCCTATGGATTCTCCCTTGTTTACCGGGAAATCTTTGCTGTACCAATGGCCCAATACGTACCGGCAGACCGTAACGGTGACGGTCTTGGCAGCCTCCTGAATGTCTCGTGCAAAGAAGTACGACCTGCCTGGTATCTCCACCGGCTCAGTGACATTTGAAAAATCACTCCACAAAATGACCTTGTTCTTTTGTGTTGCGTCCTGTTCGCCGAGCTGATTCGTTCCAGCTACGGGATTAAAAACTCCCAACCGGATTCTGTATCTGTAGGTTTTTTTCGGCTCAACGGTGTCATCATGATGCCAGAACAACATAGGTTCTCGTATCTTCGAGAAATCCGTGAGCCTGTTGAATGCAACTTCATCGAACTCAAAATAGACGTCGTTTGTCGAAGGGCCTCTTCTTAGAGTTCCTCCTCTAATGTCGCCCATACGTTCGGTTCCGTAGAGGCCGAGCGTGTCCATCATCGGATCACCCGTTCCCGTTCGATTTCTCGAAGAACGCCTTCGGTCGGTCGACCGCCCGGTTTCGGACAAGAGCCCCGGGGTGGTTTGACGATCCCGGCTCCGGTCTCTGCTCCGCGAGTCAATGCCTCCGCCTCCGTACAGGTTTCCTGCGCCTCCCGGCGCTATTCCCGGACCTGTGCGGGATGTTCGTCCCGCAATGCCGGTTCTTGTGTCGGTGCGCCTGTTGCGTCTGTCATCAAGCTCCTTTTCGCGCTCTTCTTTTTGCTTTTCTTCGGCCTGGCGCTTCTCTTCCTGTGTCTCTTTTCTTTGCAAATCCTTGAACTTGCGGTACAGAACGGGAGGAAACCACTCTTCATCGGCCGATGCGATCTGGTAAGCCTGGGGCTGCAGCAAATCTATTTGCACCTGTTTATTATCAAATTGGAGCTTCTGTACCTTTAATCCGCCCGGCGGCAAATCCTGAATATCCTCGATAATGCGAAACATTTTTTGATAATGATCGATCTTTGCCCGGGGAACATCCTGCCAATCACTCCAGGTGCCGTCGCTGTTCAGCTCTTGTCTTTGCAGGTTTACGGCTGCAAAAATCGGCCTGGCAAGGCATGGATCAGCCAATTGCTCTTCCATATCTTCGTAACTTTCCTGGAATTTATCGTATAATCGTTTGATATCAAACTTCGCTTCCACCGTTACAAGATCAATATCATTCGGCTCGTTTCCGGCCTTGTCATAAGGATTCTCCGGAGTCACTTCACCGATCGGCACATAAGCCACAGCTCTAATATGCTCGATTGCCACATCGTTAACTTCTCCAATAGGTGGAGGATTAAAAGCGCCGGCAACGCCTGCGCCGGCTCCAAGTTCGTATGGAACCACCGGCCACAGCGACGTATCCACGTTGTTGACAGACGAGTTAAGCAGGGCGAGGAATTCATCGACTTTCGGCTTATATGGCTCCAGTTGATCGGGTGGGTTGTTCAGCTTTTGCCTCAAAAGCTGGGCCTGCTCGTACACGTAATTATCAATCGCGCTGGGGCTGAAGCTCCGATTGTCGTAAGATACGGTATTGGGGCTCAAAATTACACGCGTGATTAAAAGCCAGGCGCAGACAAGGCCCACAATGACCAGAATGATTTTCTCAACGTGTTCTTCGAAAAAACTGCCTATGCTGCTTATCTTAATCATATCTCGTATCCTATTCAGCGTTTTGTATCAAAACTGCCCACTATTTTTTCTTTTCATCTTCTCCCTGAAGATCTTTCTTGACCGGTTCCGGCAACAATTTGCCGTAGCCCTCGACATCGAAGATATATTCGCAGATCAAATCCAACGTCACCACGGTTTCATCCCCGTACCGATAATATCTGTGGTTCATATCGTTCGGATTAATCGAGCCAATCTTACTTTCCAGGATCGTTATCTGGTTGTGTTTGAAAGTCTGGACCGGCTGAAAAGTCTGATCCGGCTTGTTTGGGTCCGGGTATCCACGGAACTGATGCTCCTTGGCACTGCAGAGCTCCTTCATAAACGGCAAAACCGATTTCGTGTTTACTATAACACTGAAATTAAAGTGTGTGACATCAATATCTTTGTTCTCTTCGTTGCAATACCTTCCCGTACACGATTCGGACAGCCCGTCTTTTGCTGTACGAACATAAGCGGGCCTGTCGGCTTCCTCCTGCTTTGTTGTCTCCATTTTCCTGCGCCCGACGCTTCTAAAGACGCCGCCGCCCCTGCCCCCGCTTCGCGGTCTTTTAAGGCCCATTGTGAAAGTTATGCCCATGAACCGTTTGACCGGAGCTTCCATAACATTGTCGTAATCCGAATTCATAGATTTGATGGTTGTAAAAATATCCTCGATGATCCAGTAAGCCAACTGGTGATACCAGCAGTCTTTCAGGGCGTCTTCCTGCTTGACGTCGTACTTGTATTCTTTCCAGTATTCGTAGCCGCTAATATCGATCGGATTGACGTAGACGGAAATTGTCTTTGCCCTGGCCTCACACATCTCATCAACAATCATCCTGTTAATGTTGCCTAATATCATCGAGCCTCCGCCGTACAGACCCCCTCCATAAAGGTCCCCTGTAAAATCTCTCGAAGCAGATCTTGATTGGAATCCCGTACCTCTCGAACGGCTGCGAGATGATGAATCCTCCAGACCCCTTTCGATTTCGGCATCCGTCGGGCAGTCTCGGCCGTTGACGATTACGACAAGCTTGTCGATACCGCTGCGAAACTGCTGGCCGAATTGCTGGAAGAGCAGGCCGGAGAAACCGTTCGGATTAGGAGCGGGAAAAAGGTCATAGCTCAGCAGCTCTCTCTGAGTGCTTTGTAAGGCTAATTTTGCTATCTCGTTGGCGTCCGCCGCGTGGGCCTTCTGCCGCTCGGCCTCCATTTCATAATGCTCGCGTGAAATGGCGTTTTTTTCCAGGCTCGTAATTCTTTCGGCCCCTTTATTGATGCTTTCCTGCTCGACTTGTTTCCTGAGCTTACTGCTCATCAGTTGCGTGGGGACTAAAAGAAGCACGGCCACCAGCGCAATTATCACCGGCACCAGCAACGACAAGTTGTTCTTGATAACGCTTAATTTCTGCAGGATGTTTTTAAAATTCGGCATATTCATTTTTGGCTCACATGTCCATATCAGGTAATTTGCTTCTTCTGGAAGAACCGGAACTCTTAGAAGGTGTAGTTGTGGTCGTAGTCGTAGCCGGCCGCTGCGTCGACATTGTTCCGTATGGAGAAGTCACAGTCTGTTTGGGCGGCTCCGGTGCGTCTTTCCAGACAAACTTGGCGTTTAATACAAACCAATGGTCGTTGACCTTGTAACGCGGCTGGCCACGGTATAGTATTGGTTTACCTTTCTCATCCAACACACTTTCCTTACTAATGGTTTCCCTGGTCATAGGGTCAATCAATATCCAATTACGTGCCGAAGCGGCCGGAACCGAACGGGGCAAACGGGTCGATGTCTGCGACGTCTGGATACTCTCGTCTATCACCTCTTCCCATACGCCTATCCCTTCGGGCATCTCACCGTCCACGGTGACTTCCTTTATCTCCAAATTAAACTGCTCGTGGTCTTCCTTCTTATACAGCTCGAAGGGGCTATTTGCGTCTTTAGCAATATCGTTAAGATGTGCCAACCTGGTAACGAATCCCCATTTTTCCGGCTGGTCTTCGACGTTGGGAGGATCTACTATTTCACCCAATTCAGTCGCTGCCCGGCCATACGGACTGTAGCAAAGGGCCTGGACTACAAATCCGGATTTCTTCTCCTCTTTAGTCCCGGTGCCCAGCGTCGAACCAAAAGGACTATATTCATATAATCCCCTGCCCATTGCCATCCCCATCTCGGCTTCCATCATCATGGCATACTCATATTCGTCCATTCCTCCTTCTCTTCCCGGCTCAGTGCCCCGGGTTCTTCTCCATACGTCGGCTCCGCCGAATTTCGCCCCACCCAGATCATACGTGAAGTAAACGGTCATCCCCGTAATAAAGATCTGCTTGCGCTGGTCTCTGGGAATCTCCTTGATTGTTTTCACGTCACCATTATGAAAAGCCTTATAAAGTCTTTCCTGTCCGGGAGTGTTCTTCTCATTCGGCAGGGCTGAGATGATGGTCTCGTGCAGAAGTGGAACGACCTGGCGATGTTCGAAAGTTTTAAATTGCTTTTCTATTTCTGCCTCGAACTTAGCACCTTTGGATTTTTCGTCATCATACTTCCGTTTGGCGTCTTCGACGTTACTGAGAGCCATTAATGTTTTTTGCCGGACCTGGCTGTTCTTCGTGTAGTTCATTTTATCCAGGCCGGTTCGTGCAAAGCAAAGAAGCGAGACCGCAAGGAGCATACACGCCGCGGCAATAAAGTACCTGCCCTTGCTCGCCCAGGCCATCGAGCGGGCAACGTTCCGGGGCAGCAGATTGCTCTCTATCTTGGCAAGGCCCAGGCCCTGCAGAGCAAGACCGTAAACGATGCCGAAGTCACAGACGTTTTCGTGGAACTTTGCCGGCGAAACACCCGGACCCATCCCAAGTCTTTTGAATGAGTCCGGCCTTTCAACGGGTATCTGGAGTGTTTGATGCAGGTATTTAAGAATACCTCGCAGCTTGGTCCCGCCTCCCAGGGCAACGATCTTTGTTATTTTTGTATTGGGATTGGAGCTGTTGTAAAAGCCCAGCGAACGCTGGACCTCGGACGCCATGTCGGTAAAAACGGGCCTCATCGCCTGGAGTATCTGCCGGGCATATTTGCTCACCGGGGCCGTGCGTTTGAGTTTTTCGGCTTTTTCAAAGTTAAGCCTGAATGTGTCTGCAATCGCCTTGGTAAAAGCGTTGCCCCCGATAAGGATGCATCTTTGCCAGACGGCTGATTTTGTGCAGACGACCAAATCGGTAATTTCCGCCCCGATGTTCAGAACCACGGTTGCCTGGCTGTCGGATGTCACCAGGTCGGGACGGTCGTTCAGCAGGTAGTTATAAAGAGCCATCGGCGCCATTTGCACGTAACTGACCTGGATGTCTTCTCTGTTAAAATACTCCAGAGTCGAATTGACGACTTCATTTTTGATAGCAAAAATGCCGACCTTTATTTCAGGGCTGTCCGGCTCCGTCATCAACTGCCAGTCCCACTGGACGTCGTTGATGCCGAAGGGAATTTGCTGAACCGCTTCGAACTTAACCATTTCGGGAATGCGTTTCTCCTCTACGGGAGGAAGGTTGACGAACCGGGCAAAGCTGTTTTGGCTCGGCACCGAAATGGCTATTTCGTCCATGCTCAGGTCGTGTTTGTTAACGAACTGGCGCAGACTTAATGCAATAAGCTCTTCTCTTTCGGCCTCCGTTACGTCGGAGCCGCTAAGTATTTTGCCGTGCCGGATATTATCAAAGTCTATTACTTCTACAACTCCACGCTCTGTACTCAGGTGCAACGCTTTAAGCGAACTATTGCCTATGTCGATTGCCCAGACTGTTCCGGTTTCCCCTGCCATAATGCTCCTCTCGCATTGTTCTCAAATAGTCTTGTAAATCCATTCAACTAAACATACATTATATCATGCTATGAAGACTTTTTCTATAAATTCTCTTGGCTGCAAAGTCAATCACTATGAAGGCCAGCAAATTCGAGAGTTACTCGAGCATTTCGGGCTCCATAAAGTCGAACCTCCCAAAAAGCCCGACCTGGCTGTTGTTAATTCCTGCTGCGTAACACATACAGCTTCGGCCAAGAGCCGACAGTGCATTCGAAAAATCCGAAAGCAAAATCCTGATTCTGTTATCGTCGTCTCCGGATGTTTGCCAACTGTACAAATCGGCGAATTGAGGACTGCGGCTGAAAATGTTCTTCTAATCAGAAATAGAAGCGACCTTGCTGATACGCTGAGCGGCATAATCAACAATAACGCTGCCACCCTGACTTCCCAAAGAGCTCAATCCTGTCCGGACACTATCATTAAACCAAATAACGGCTACAAAATCAAGTATAAAAACAAGTTAAATAATAACTTGAATCTGCCGCCTCTGACTTCGTTCGAAGGCCAAACCAGGGCTTTTCTAAAGATACAAGATGGCTGTGATGGGTACTGCACATATTGTATTGTACCTAAAACCCGGCCATTTGTTCACAGTAAATCCGTGGATGTGGTTCTTAAAGAGGCGCAAGCACTTGTAGAATCCGGACATAGAGAAATCGTTATAACCGGAATATTTCTCGGAGCATACGGCTTGCAAAGCGTCAGACGAAAAACTTGGCCTAATCAGGAAAATGCACATTTAGCGGACCTGCTTGATAAAATAGCTAAATTGCCCAATTTAGAAAGAATAAGATTAAGTTCTTTGGAGCCTGCTGATCTTACGCCACGGCTACTCGATACTTTCTGTAAACACCCTAATATTATGCCCCATTTGCATTTGTCGCTGCAGTCTGGCTCAGACAAAATTCTGAGAAAAATGTGCCGGCAATATGAAGTTGACGAATTTAGAGAAAAAGTCGATTTGGCGAAATCCCTCCTCGACAGGCCCGCAATTACGACCGATATAATCGTTGGTTTTCCCAGTGAAACAGATGGCGACTTTGAGAAAACCGTTCAAATGGCTCAGACTGTCGGTTTTGCCAAAATGCACGTTTTCAGCTTCTCGCCGCGTAAAGGTACTTTTGCCGCAAAAATGCAGGATACTGTAGATAATAAGGTTATAAAAGAAAGATCGAAAATATTGCGAGAGCTGGATATCGAGCTCGGATCAAAGTATCGCCGGCGATTTCTTGGCGAAACTGCCAGAATTTTGATTGAGAATAATAACGGCCAAATCTCCGGACGAAGTGAAAGATACTTCACTGTCTATCTCAATAAAATAGAGAAAAAGCAAAAAAGAAATAACATTGTTGAAGTTAAACTTATAGAAAACAAAGAAAATGGAATGATTGGAGTAATTGGCAACTAACAGATTCCATAAATAAGCTAATGCCGGGTGCGAAATAGCCTGGTGCGAAGATGATAGTCGATAAATTCACTGGCACGAGTATTTATAACAATGTAGCCGCAATTACAGCTCTGCTTATGATTGCCAGCGTTTGCCCCGCAGAGTACGGCCTGTACTGTATAGGCAGCAGCTACATTATAGACCATCAGTACATACAATCCATGGCCGAATCGGCGGGTATCGCCATGAAGGCCGGCCGAAGTGAGATATACGGCAATATGCGCAGTATCCGGGTGCTTGCTGAAAGCAAACCGATGAATGGGGCCAATCCGCTCCATGAGTTGACCACGGGCACAGTCGACGTTTTGGCTATGACTGCAACTCGTCCCTGGCTATATACCGAGTCCGAGTTCGAGGCCTGCGCCGGCTTCGGCAAACTGCTTTTGGAGCATAATCCGGACGCTCGCGTTTTCATTCACGACTACTGGACCGTTTCGACGCCGGACAGGTCGCTCTATCCGGAGCTGCACGGCTGGGACAACGTAAGGGCCATGCGCTTAGGCTCGATCAAGATAATCAACCTGATGGCTAATGAGCTGAGGCACAAGGTGTACGTCGTGCCCGTAGGTGTGGCCGTTCAGGTGATGAGAGAAAAAATCGCCGCGGGTCAGCTTGAAGGCTATAAAAATCCGGACGATTTGATGAGTGACAGTATTCATCTTAGTGAAATGGGGCGTTATATTCAGGCCTGCCTTACATTCTGCGGCGCTTACCGCTATGATGTGCGCAAATTGCCGGGTGATGTCCTTGGCGGCGGGGACAGGCACAGACTGAAACTCAGCCCCCACGATGCGAAGATTATCCACGAAGTAGTTTATGAGACAGTAAGGAATACGCCCTATTCAGGCTGGTACAAGAACGAGCCGGAAGGTCTTGAGGCTTATCTTGAACATTTGAAGGCCGGCTTGAAAAACTTCGAGTCCTTCGACAAGATGTATCCGGCTTGCGGCACTGGCGTATTTACAGGCGACAACGGAATTTTATGGAGTTATACTAACGTCGATTCCAGCAAAGACGAGGAGACGATGACCGACGCTTTTATAATAATGCACCACGGTTCATCACTCTCGGCAACCATCCCCGGCGGCATCGACGAGCTGCATTTCGCTATAGATAAAAACGCCGAGATTGAAGTGTCTATTGATGGTAGATCGATAGGAACGTTCAGACCCATTCGAAAGGGCGGCTGGAATAACCACTATTTCAAGGTTAAGGATTTGAACAAAAAAGGGGACGCTAAAGTTGAATTTACATGCGGCAGCGATAGGGCCGTCATGGATAATATCTGGTGGACCGTCGCTGATTAGCTTGTACGGTGTGCAACTTGTTGCACACGCGTAACTTTACAATGACATATACGGCAGAAAGAGAGGACAATTATGCTTAGACGGGATTTTTTAAAGGTTGCCGGCAGTGTAGCCGCTTTTGCAAATGTACCAAACCCATACGTATCACCTTCGATTGCGGCGGCAACGAGCTTGGCCGTATCGGAGAATAAACAAGCCTCAGTGCGAGTGGAAGAGCATAAAATCACTATTCAGACACCCACCCAATCGGCGGTTATCGAAAAGGGTTTCCTGACATCGCTCAAAAACAGAAAGACGGGTGAAGAATTCATCGAAGGCGTGGCGGTTGATAAAGCAGCAGCGCTGCATCTTATCTATCGCGGCGGCGAAACCATTGCCATCGACGAAAGCAAGTTCGGCAATGTTACGACCCGTCAGATCTCCCCGCTCAGAGCGGAAATCGTTTTCCACAGTTGGGACGGCGACGGCGTTATTTTGGTCTGCGCGGAGCCTGAAAGCGGTGATATCCTTGTCGAACCGTCGGCCTATTCATCCCGTCCCGGAGTGCTTGCCTGCCGATGGAACATGCCCGGCGTTCGTCCCGACCTCGAGCTTGTCGCCCCGTTCTTTCAGGGAATAAAACTCAAGCTGGATGATCCTCTAATTGCAAACACACACTGGGAATGGCCGCTCTATTGGGAGGCGGGATTGGCAATCCTGCAGTCAGGCAAAGGAGGATTCTGGATTCATACGCGGGACAACCGTTACCGATATAAAGCCCTTCAGGTGGGTTCGGCAGCCCAGAAGAATCATCTTGGATTCGATGCTCAGGCTTATGGCCCGATAGATGACAATTTAAGTGCCGGGGGGCTTGTCTGGCGTATTAACGTGTTCGATGGTGATTGGAATGTCCCGGCGGAACAATACCGCCGCTGGCTGTGGGACGCTTATAATCTGAAGACTGAAGAAGAAAATCGCCGGGCCTGGACAAAGGAAGTCAAATTCGCCGTAAGCTGGTGCCCCGGCGAAGAAAGCATCCTGGATGCAATTTCGAAAAAGGTCGATCCCAAAAATTGCCTGATTCACTATCCGAACTGGCGCACGGACCCCTACGATGAGAATTACCCCAACTATGTGCCGAGCGAGAAGGCCAGGGCCTTTGTCAAAAAAGGCATGGACATGGGCTTTCGGATGATGCCGCACTTTAATTCAGTCGACATGGACCCGTCGCACCCCGCTTATGCTTACCTGAGGGATTTTCAGTATCGCGGAATCGAACGTAAAGATTTACGCGGGTGGAGCTGGTATCAGGGGCGAGGTCTCGGCGTGCCGGAATCCAACGCCAGCAGGCTGAACAATAGAGACAAGAAGGTCATGGTCAAGGTGCATCCGGGCCTGAGTATGTGGCGCTCCATCCTGGGCCAGAACATCCTGCAGGCCGCCCGTGAATTAGACCTCGATACGGTCTTTATCGACGTGACACTCGTCAGCCATAATCTGCACAACTGTTTCGTCGAAGCGACAACGCCTACCGAAGGCATGAAAAAAATCATCAGTCACGTGGCCAGTCTGGGAGATGGACTGGTCGTCGGCGGCGAGGGCCTAAACGAAATCACAATGCAGGGTTTGTCCTTCGCCCAGGCCCATTTGTTTAAGAGCTGGCAAAGCTCCATAGAGGGGCTGGAAAGGACCGGCGGATGCAATCTGAATGACGTCCTTTTCGGGAAACTGTGCCGTACGTTCGGATATTCCAGTCTGTCGGGCCGTGATGAAGACCAGGCGCTGCGTATGAAGATGCACCTGGAGCATGGCGCCATTCCCACCGTGACTATCCGTTCAGCGAAGGATATTGAATCGCCTAATCCTTCCGTAAAACTGATGCTGGACCTGGCGGGAACGTAGCTGTTTCGGAATCCTGCCAGAAAATACTCCGGCAGAAAACGTTGACCCTTACGAAACCGACCGGCGATACTGGCAGATGTTCCATTATAAGCCAATTCGTGCCGCGTACGGCGGGCCGCGTTCTGAGCCGCTGAACACCGAACGATGAACGAGTAAAATTGGCTTTGTTTTTTCGTGCCCGGAAGGGCGGTATATTGCCATAAGCTCCTTTCATATAAGAAATTACGCCAATTTTGCTATCCCGCAAATTGGCTTTGTTTTTTCAAATAGCCTTCCATATAGACACAGATTTACACTGATTAACACTAATATTTCTTTGTCATTCCCGCGAAGGCGGGAATCCACTTTGCATACAACCCAGCGTATGTAATTGGCTTTGTTTTTCGCCGGCCTTAAAGCGTGAAATTCTTCATAACCTCCTTTCATTTAGATACTTACGCTCATTTCGCCTGTTGCAAAATTGGCTTTGTTTTTACAACTAAGCAACAAATTCAAACCGCAGATAAACGCAGATGGACGCGGAAGAAATGAAAAAATTGAGTCTCACAAATCATAATTCGCAAATCATAAACATGTCCTGAGCAAGGTCGAATGGATCATAAATACCAAAGGTCCCCGCCTTCTCCATCCTGTCTCCTTTATCATTAATCAATTGTCAATAGTCAATAATCAATTAGTTAGGTATTATACTAAACTCCTGCCCCGAAATCAACCGAATTTTAAAAAAATCTCCAATACACGGCGGTCTTTATTCAGCCACAGAGGG
>Ga0172365_10000929_pt1 | contig 20655 bp, 19 predicted proteins | sample LakKivSesite48cm_FD_114535 | JGI IMG/M metagenome (GOLD analysis project Ga0172365, IMG submission 114535) | Sediment microbial communities from Lake Kivu, Rwanda - Sediment site 48cm | ecosystem: Environmental > Aquatic > Freshwater > Lake > Sediment | place: Rwanda: Western Province, Lake... | reverse complement strand
TGAGGAAAGATTTGCCTGCGGACCTGGTCAACCTCGGTGACCAGGATATTCACGCCTTTGAGCGCCTTGACCAGCTTGGAACCGGCCAAGACCCGCAGCCGCTCGCCATAGCTGCTGTATTCCACTTCGCCGTAGCGGCGCAAGGTGGCCAGCGCCTCTGCATCGAACTGGGCTGTGACCAGGATCTTCATCAGCTACGCTTTAGCCTTGGTTTGCTGATAGATGCGCTGGAAATCGCCCATTAAACTCTGCAGACGCATTGCCAAGGCCACATTGCCCGAGAAAGCCAGGTCACCTTTCATAGCTGCTTTGGCAGCGTTGACCTTGCCGGTGAACATGCCATCAAAGACATCACTGTCCATCGTCAATTGGATGTCGGACTCTTCCAACTCGCCCAGTCCGGCCTCGACGTTGCCATCTAGAAACTTGGTGTAGAAAAAAATCTCCAGGTCGGGGAACTCGTAACTGATAGTCAGTTTCTTGCCTTTGCTGGCCTGGATGAGAGCAGCGTCGGATTGCATCAAATCGGCCATTTTGCTCAGGATCTCTTTCATCTCTTCCGGAGTTTCAAATGCAGCCATAATGCTTCCTCCTAATTGTATGAGAGCGTTACTGTCAAATTATATCATAGGATACCTGTTGCTACAACACATCTGCCCAACCCTTATAGGCTCGGAGCACATTTCTTGGACTTGCAGGCTCAAGATGCGGCTTTGCCGGGTATGGCATAAGGGCGTTTTGGGCAGCTTGCCTCCGTCTAGTTGATCGTAATCTGCGACCCACGCGGTGTCTTGTATACGTCTATACGCACCGGGAAGGCATCTCTCAGTTCCTCAATGTGCGTGATGACGATGATGCGTGCAAAGTCATCCTTGATGGAATTTATTGCTTCCACCAGCCGCTGCCGTCCCTCTGCGTCCTGTGTGCCAAATCCTTCGTCAATGATCAATGTCTGCAACTGCGCGCCAGCTCGCCGCGCCAAAAGTTTGCTCAAGGCGATACGGATAGCAAAGTTGACACGAAAAGCCTCGCCGCCAGAGTACATTTCGTAGCTGCGCGGGCCATTCTCGTCAGAGATCTTAATGTCCAAAGTTTCGATAGTGCTGCCGCTTTTGGTATCGCGCTGCGTCTCAAAATGCACACTCATACGGCCTTCGGTCATGCGGCCTAAAAGCATATTGGCTTCGTCCTCTATCTCTGGAATAGCGCTCTCAATGATCAGCGCTTGCAAGCCCTTTTTCCCGAAGGCCAGTTGCAGTTCTTCGTACAGGCTGCGCTCCTCCCCCAAGCCCTTCAGTTGTTTGGCTCGCTCCTTCCGCTCTCCAGCCAGGTAGCGACAGTAATCCAGTTTCTGCTGCGCTGCACCTACTACTTGGCGTGCGTGACCCTCTTTGCTGCGCAGTTCGTCTGTCTCTTGCTGCTTGGCCTCCAGGTTCTGAGCCAGTTCTTCGAGTCCGGCCAGGGCTGCCGACAATTCTGCATAACGCTGTCTGTCCGCTTCCAGCGATGCTGCCCAATGCTCGCGGGCTTTCGTTAGTTGCTGTTGATTTGCGTGCAATTCAGCAAGCGCCTGCTGTGCTCCGTCTAACTCTGACTTGTCAGCTTCGAAACTGGCTAAGGTTGCTATGACCCGGCGCACTTCCTCGTGGGCGGTACTGCCGTAGCCCAGGTTTGTGATGTGCGCCTCAATCGTAGTCAGTTGTGCTTGCTCCTCTATAGCGAAATCTCCGTGCGCTAATTGCTTTTCCAGGGAAAACAACACTTGCCGCTGCTCTTCCAGCTTGGTGGCCGCCTCTAGTGCTTCTTGTATAGACTTGCTTAGCGTCGCTTCGCGCCCTTGCAGTGCAGGCAAACGCCTCAAATCGCGTTCGATATGTTCCACCTCAGATTCCATGGACGTGATCTGAGTGGCGATCTTCTTTAGCCTGGCTGTGTTCTTGCGGTAGAGCTCCCCCTGCTGAGTGCCTGTTTCCTCGAATTCTGCGAGCAGGCGCAGGCGGTCGCTTTCGGCCAGCCCTTGCCCGCAAAGGGGGCATGTGGCTGTCGGCTTCTGCAACAACTTAACCTTCTCTTTGAGGGCAGCCATCTCCACCTTCAGTTGTGCATTGAGCGTGTTCAGAACAGAAGTTTCGTTGGACAGTTCTTTGATCCGCTGCTTGTCTGCTTCGGCTTTGACACGCAGAGCCATCAATTCCTCCAATTCCTTGGAGACTCTGGCGTGTTCAGCCTCTAATCCTGTACGTTGTTGTGCTAGCTTCTCCAGGTCAGCGGCTCTATCCATAGTGACATGCTTACTTACTTCCAGGTTCTTCTTCGCCTCGGCAATTAGCTTCTCGAGGCGTGCTTTTTCTTCGTTCAGAGGGAGGAGCCTTGAGAGTTTAACGCTGCATTCAGCCTCTCGTTCGCGTGCCTGTTGCAGACGTGCGTAGCCTGCTTCGATCTCTTCATGGCGTTTTAGAATGGACTCATAGGTGGCGATCCGTTCACTTTGGGCCTCTATTTGAACGCTGAGTTCACGTAGTTGCGTCTCGGCATCTTCAATGCGCTTGCGGACATCGGCCAGTTGGGTCTTTTGAGCCTCTAGTGTCCTTATCTTGTCGCGCAGTTGCTGCAGAATTGCTTCCGCTGCTTTGGCCTGGTTGCTGAGTTGTGCCAGTTCTGCTTGGGCCACTTCGAATTCTCGTTCGTATTCTGAGCGGTGCTGCAGTTCGCGCTCGATTTCCTGGATGCGCGCCTCAACTTCGCGCTCTGCACGCTCTTTCTCATTGGCCAATTCCTTGGCACGCTGCTCATATTCATCGTAGATGGATAAGCCAAGGATATCTGCGAGGACACGCTTACGTTCTGCCGGTGGTTTCACCGTGAATTCATCGGCTCGCCCTTGCAGTAAGAGGGCTGAATTAATGAAGGTGTCATAGTCCATGCGCAGGATCTCGCTGATCCTGGCCTGGGTTTCCCGTTGCGTGCTGGCCGTGAAGGAACGAAATCTGCCGTTGTCCTTGATTTGGAACTCAAGTGCCCCTCTGCTTTGGCGCCCGAGCTCACGCTTGCGGATTACACGGTAGTGCACATCGCCCAGCAAAAACTCGAACTCCACCTCCATCTCTTTCTCACCCAAGGACACGAGTTCATCCTCGTAGCGTGCCCGCGCCCTGCCCCACAACGCCCAGGTGATGGCGTCGAGGAGAGCCGATTTACCATGGCCGTTATCGCCAGTTAGACACGCCAGGTGGATGCCTGTAAAGTCCAACGGTGTTGGATCACGGTAACACATAAAGTTTCGTAGCTGCAGTCTAACCGGAATCATGATTCCCCCACCACACTTTCCCGAACCTTTCTTCATTAGCCAGCCAGGAAAGGCAAGGCCTAGCCACTATTGCTCACTATCAGAGCACTCGGACGTACATAGACAAGTATTGAATCGCTAAGTCATGTCAAAATGATACCATAGATAGCCATCTATGCCAAGAGTGCGGGCTTGGAGAAGCACCCCATTGGAAATGCAATTGGCGTCGAGGGATAGGATTCCCACGACATGACCATGTCGGCCATTTGGCATGAGGGGTACTGTGCTTTATACTTTTGGTGCAGGTGAGGCAAATGGAACAGGTTGACAAGCTGGTGCAGAAACTTCAGCGGTATTCGCCGGATGCCGATACTGGCCTCGTGCGGCATGCCTACGAGGTGGCAACACGAGCGCATGAAGGCCAAATGCGCGCTTCCGGCGAACCATATGTATATCACTCAGTTGCGGTGGCAGACATCTTGGCGGATCTACAACTGGATGCAGTGTCGCTTGCGGCGGCATTGCTTCATGACGTGCCTGAAGACACTTCGGTAACATTGGAAGACTTGCGGGCTCAATTTGGTGACGAGGTGGCAAAACTTGTAGACGGCGTGACAAAGTTAGAGCGCCTTAGACAACTGAGCCGCAGCCCCCAGGGCGCGCTAGCCGAGACGCAGGCAGAAAATGTGCGCAAAATCTTCCTGGCCATGGTTGATGACATCCGGGTGGTCATGATCAAATTGGCCGACCGCCTACACAATATGCGCACCCTGAATGCCCTGCCGCCTGAGAAGCAGATACGCATTGCACAAGAGACCTTGGACATCTATGCACCATTAGCCAACCGCCTTGGTATCTGGGAATTGAAGTGGCAGTTGGAAGACCTGGCTCTCCAACATGTTGAACCCGAAGAATACAGAAAGATAGCAAACTTGCTAGCAGAAAAACGCCAGGAGCGAGAAGAGTACGTTGCCCGGGTGATTACTGTCATCCGTCAGAGGTTAAAGGAAGAAGGTATTGTCGCTGATGTAACCGGACGTCCGAAACATATCTATAGCATCTATCGCAAGATGAAGGAAAAAGAACGCGATTTTGAACAGATCTATGATGTACGCGGTGTGCGCATCTTGTTGGAAGAAATCAAGGATTGTTATGCAGTATTGGGAATCATTCACAGCATGTGGCGGCCCATTCCCGGTCAGTTTGACGACTATATCGCCATGCCCAAGGACAATATGTATCAGTCCCTGCACACGGCGATGATCGGGCCAGAAGGCCGCCCCCTCGAAATACAGATTCGCACTTGGGAGATGCACCGGGTGGCAGAACATGGCATCGCTGCTCACTGGCGTTATAAGGAGCAGACCAGGCGGGATCTCAACCTGGAAGCTAAAATCGCTTGGCTGCGCCAGGTCTCCGAGTGGCGTCAGGATGTAGGGGATGCCGGTCAGTTTGTCGAGTCGTTGAAAAGTGACATCTTTCCAGAGCGAGTATATGTTTTCACCCCGAAAGGGGATATAGTAGATCTGCCCCAGGGGGCTACACCGGTTGATTTCGCCTATTACATCCACACCGAGATAGGTCACCGTTGTCGTGGTGCTAAAGTGAACAGTCGCCTGGTGCCCTTGGATTACCAATTGCATACCGGTGAGCAGGTAGAGGTTCTAACAGCAAAAAAGGGCGGCCCCAGCCGGGATTGGTTGAATCCACAACTGGGGTATATAAATACGGCACGGGCACGGGAAAAAGCCAGGCAGTGGTTTAAGCAGCAAGAGCGCGCTGAGAACATTGCCCAAGGACGCGAAGTGCTAGAGAAGGAATTGCGTCGGTTGGGTCTGGAACAGAGGTCCTTTGAGGAGGTGGCCAAGCTTTTCAAGTTCCAGAACGTGGACAACTTTTTGGCTGCCATTGGGTATGGCGACGTTTCTCCCCAGCAGATCGCTGTTAAGCTGGCGGACATTGCGGTGCAACCTCAGCTCTTTCCTGAGCCTATATTGCCACCACCGTCTGTTGTAGGTATTCAAGTGAAGGGGGTCGGCGATTTGCTCACACGTCTGGCAAAGTGTTGCAACCCCGTCCCGGGAGACCCGATCATCGGCTACATTACCAGGGGCACCGGAATCACCGTTCACCGTCGCGATTGCTCCAATATCAGGAACACTGCCGACTCTGAGCGTCTGATTGAAGTCGAGTGGGGAGTTATACGTGAGGCATATCCAGTGGATATCCGCATCGAAGCTTTCGACCGGGCTGGCCTGCTGCGCGATATTGCCGCCATAATAGCCGACGAAGGCATCAATATGAGTGCTGCGAATATTTCTGCGCACGAGGACAATACCGCCACAATCCTGGCCACATTGCAGATAAGCAGTATCCAACAGTTGCGTAACGTATTGAGCAGACTGGAAGGCCTTCGTGATGTGCTGGAAGTTCACCGCGAAAAGGATTAGCTTCAATCTAAAGAGCCCCGACTATGTAGCATAGTCAGGGCTCTTCCCGTCTCGAGCCGTCAACTTGATCAGGTTTTACTTGAGCGGAGGCACTTTGTCCAGGTACGAGAAGCGCTGCACCGCCTCTGATTCGCGTTGTTTGGCGAGCCAATCTTCCAAGGCAGAAGCCCTCTTTTGAGAGAGAGTAGCCTCGTCCAGTGGACGGTTAGGGTCACGTTCTAGCAGATTGATAATATGGTATCCATAACTCGTCTGCACGATGCCGCTCGTTTCCCCAGGTTGGAGAGCAAAGGCAGCTTCCTCGAACTCGGTGACCATCTGTCCCCGCGGAAACCACCCCAAGTCACCACCCTTAGAACTGGTGTCTGTCGAAAGCTCTTTGGCCAAAGCGGCAAAATCTTCTCCAGCTTTCAACCTCTCTAGTACACTCTTGGCTTCCTCTTCGGTCTTTACCAGGATATGGCGAGCATGAACTTGCTCGGCCGTTGTGGGTACCTCTGCTGCCAGTGCCTCTTGGAGCTTTTCGCGGTATATACCCGACTCAAACAGGCGCCGAAAAGCAGCCTCGCTGAATCCCACGTTTTTGCGTAGAGCCAGTACGTACTCGCTGTATCTCTTCTGGAATTCGTCTTCGCTCATCAACGATGGAGTGGGCATAGGTGTCACAGTTATTGCTACTGTCGCCGTGATTGGCGTTGGCGTAGGAGTAGGCGGATTGCGCTCGTAACCAAACTGTTGCTCAATTTCCTCCTGTACCTCTTCAGGTGTGACGATGATGTTGCGCTTGGCAGCTTCCTGTCGGATCAACTCATCATCAATCATAGCATCAAAGACCTGGGTGGGAAGATTCAGTTGTTGCTGTTGGATTTGCTGCAGTTGCTGTTGGAAATACTGCACAAGGAATTGTTGCTCCTCGACTGTCGGATCCAACTGAGATAGTTGACTTTGCAAGTTGGCCGCTAGGCTGGCCAATTCAGCGCGCTGATACTGCACCATCAGTTGATACTCTCTAGTAGAGATCGGCTTCCCATTGACCACTGCGACGGGAGAGGAAGGTTTGACGATGTATTCCTGGTAGAAGCCAAAGCCTAGCACTAGGAGCACGGCGACGATAGTCACAGCAGCGACGGTATATAGAACCCGTTTCTGTTGCGCCTCGCGTTCTTTCCTGGATAGTTGCTTTTTGCTTAAGAGTTCTCTTTGCTTAGATCTCTTTGCCATTCGCTAGCCTCGAGTTCATAGCGGCACAAGAATGGACTGTTCTTTGTGTCTCGGCATAGCAAACCGTCAATCAGATCGTGCGAAGATGTTCGGCAGTAAAAGGTAGTAGAGCCAGATGGCGTGCACGCTTGATGGCCAAAGCCATGTGGCGCTGATGCCTGGCACAAAGACCAGTACTGCGTCGAGGTGCGATCTTGCCTCTTTCTGTGATATAGTTTTGTAGCAGATCAACCCTCTTGTAGTCAATTTGTAGTGTCTTATTCGTGCAAAACGCGCATTTTTTGCGGGTAGGTGATGGACCAAATCCCCTGCGCGGTCCTCGCTGCACGTCTTGTTGCGAAGGCACAGTGCGCCGTGGCCGCGCTGTTCGCTCTTGTCCTTCTGTATCTTCTATAGTCAAGTTAACCTCCTCGGATAGCGTGAAGTGTCTAAGCGGCTAAGCCCTTTGCCCGCCGCCTGCTTCATCCTGGCGTACGATCAGATAACGGATAACGTCTTCCATTAATTTCAGGCTTCGTTCCAGACTGCGAACTGCCGATGAAGGCAGGGCCATCTGTATCAGGAAATAGAACCCTTCCCGGTGCTTCTTAATGGGATAGGCTAGACGCCGTCTTCCCCAGGGATCAACCTGGTAGACCTGGCCTTTGAGATCGCTGATGGTTTGTTTAATCTTTTCCACCTGCGCAGTGAGGGGCTCTTCTTCCATTTCAGGCTGGACGATGAAGACCAACTCATACCCTGGCATCGTCACACCTCCTTTCCTTGGGATTGCTGCAGGCTCGCCCTGTCGGGGCGAACAGGATGGCCTGGAGCGGAAAGGTCGCTTGAAGCAAACCTTTGACTGATATATATTGTAACATGAAATGTCTGAAGATACAAACACCAATAATGCGCAATGCAACAAATGCCAAGCGACACTTGTTCACCTCATGAATATGGAGTATAATGTTTTTCGCACCATTTGATGATGGGGTCAGGATTCGTTGAGTTGAGGAGATCAATGTAGGGCATGCTGCTCAGTGCGATTGCATTCATATTTGTATTTGGCTTGGTGGTGCTGGTGCATGAATGGGGCCACTTTGTGCTAGCCAGACGGGCCGGCATCGTTGTCCAGGAGTTCGGCTTTGGTTACCCGCCTCGGCTGAAGACCCTAGCTGTCCGTGACGGTGTGAAGTATACCCTTAATGCTATCCCTCTCGGTGGCTTTGTGCGCATGTTGGGTGAAGACAATCCTAGTGAGCCAGGGAGCTTTGCCAGCAAGAGCGCCTGGGAGCGCATCCGTACCGTGCTGGCCGGGCCTGCGATGAATCTTGTTCTGGCGGCGCTACTTTTCAGTTGTACTTTCATGATTGGCGAGCAAATCGCAGTAGGCAAAGTGGTTGTACAGTCCGTGGTGTCCGGGTCGCCAGCGGAAAAGGCTGGTATGCGCGTTGGCGACGTCATCGTAGCTATTGAGGACCAGGAGGTTGGCAACACAGTGGAGTTGGCCCAGCGGACTTATACCTTCCAGGGGCAGGAGATCAGCTTATCCTTGCTACGGGGTAGTGAGCATCTAGTCATCCGCCTGACACCGCGCGCAGCGCCGCCTCCGGGCGAGGGAGCAATGGGCATTGTCATCGCTATGCAGGAGGGTTATGAACTGAAAACGATCCGACATCCCATTTGGGAGGCCATCCTGCTGGGCATACGTGAAGTGTGGATGGCCCTTGTACTGGTCATCTCGGGTTTCATTCGCATGTTCCGCATTGGTATCAAGCCAGAGGATATTGCGGGGCCGGTAGGCCTCTTCCAGATAAGTGGTGCCGTAGCCCGAACGAGTGTGGCGAACCTAATGCACTTCACCGCTTTCCTCAGCCTTAACCTGTTCATCATCAACTTGCTTCCCCTGCCACCGCTTGACGGCGGCCGCATCGCTTTCATCCTGCTGGAGAAGCTGCGTGGGGGGAGGCGTATCGCACCACAGCAGCAAGGCCTTGTACACTTTGTTGGTTTGTTGCTCATTCTGGCGTTCATGCTAATAGTGTCCTACTTTGACATCCTGCGCATTTTCAGCGGTACGAGTCCGTTGCCATAAGGGTGCAGAGATGCGCTGTAGGACTTGTGGTGTTCAGGTTAGGGCGGGGTTGCGCGTTTGTCCTGAGTGCGGGGCCACTTTGCGAGGTTCCAAGCTCTGGCGGAGGACATTGCGCTGTCGAGCCTGCCAGGCGCGGGTGCCATCTGGCCTGAGCATCTGCCCCTACTGTGGGGCAGCGTTGAAGCGCAGTTGGCGAGCATTGTTCCTGACACTGGGCACGCTTGTGGCTTTGCTTATTCTAGCTTACCTGGCGATCAAGTATGTGCCATGGGCTGAGTTACGCACCCTTGGGTTGAGCTTTGTCGAGACCTTACCAAGACGCGTGCGGCTTCCTGTGGTAGCTTTCCTGGCCACACCTGTGTTTACGCCTACGCCAAGGCCTACACGCATGCCAGCGATCACAGCGACAGTTACACGCACACCCACGTTCACGCCGACGCCTGTGCCACCGACAGAGACGCCAACCGTACCACTGCCCACAGCCACACGCCGTCCAGGTTCGACGCACACACCAACGCCTAGCTTTGCCACGCCTCGTCTGCTCTGGCCAGAAAATCAAACGGAATTCCGTGGTGGCAATTCACAAATCAAGCTGAGCTGGGAGCCAGCAGGAGTACTAACTGAAGACGAGTGGTATGCGCTGAGCCTGCGCTTCCTAGCAGATGGTATTGTGCATTATAGTGGCACTTGGACAAAAGAAACGAGTTGGATCGTACCAAGAGAACTATATATGAAAGCCGGTCAGTTTGAGCGTGCCTTTCAGTGGGATGTCGTAGTTATGAAGCAGACGGGCACAAAGCCAGATGGTGGCCGCCAGGGAGTGCCTCTTAGTCCGCCAAGTGAACCGCGTACTTTCTTCTGGTATTAACCTGATGACGCACTCGGCGGAAGCCTGTCAATAGCGCGGGAGTTGTCTACGATGTACGAATGGGAAGTGTGGTCAAAATGTTTGGAAACAATGAATGTTTGACTTTTGAGGAAGCGCTACTACAGCTCGCTGATGAGGGGACATCGCTTTCCAGCCCCGTTCTATACGCGCTGTCTGCGCCAAGTTCGACGGAAATACAGCTTTTTCGCCAGCAGTGGCCCTCTCTTTCTCTGGAGCGGCGAAGGAAGCTCATCACCTTGCTCACAGAGAGCGCCGAAGCTGATTTTGAGTTGGACTTTAATGCTATCTTCCGCGTGACAATGGAGGATGAAGACGAGCAGGTGAGGACACTGTCTATCGAAGGGCTTTGGGAAGACGATGAGGTCACGCTGATTCCACCGCTGGTACGCACGCTACGGCATGACCCTGCCATGTCAGCGCGTGCGGCAGCAGCCGCCTCATTGGGACGTTTTGTGCTGATGGCAGAACTCGAAGAGTTGGATCAGCGCTATGCCAAGCTGGTGCGGGGCTCCCTGTTGGAAGTGATCCATAACCGTGATGAGCACGTGGAGGTACGTCGCCGCGCTGTGGAATCCGTTGCCTATTTGGGAGAGGATTATGTGCAGGAGATCATTGCTGTGGCCTACAAAGAGCCTGATGAGTCCATGCGCATCAGCGCCGTATTTGCTATGGGACGTAGTGCCGACAAGGCTTGGTCAAGCATTGTGCAAAGTGAGCTTTCCAATGCCAATCCGGCTATGCGCTACGAGGCGGCTCGTGCCTGTGGGGAGCTGGAGGTCAAAGAGGCAGTGCCTGCCTTGATCCAGCTCGTCTCGGACCCTGATCGCGAAGTGCAGTTCGCGGCCATTGCTGCACTAGGGCAGATTGGGGGACAGAGAGCACGTCGGATCCTGGAGCGGTGTTGTCGCAGCGCAGATAAAGTGATGCGGCTGGCGGCTGAGGACGCCCTGGCTGAGTTAGAGCTAGGGCAGCAGCCACTTGATCTCTTCATCTATAACCCCAATATGGGACAAGATGATGACATTGAGTTAGAGGATTAGTTTCCGTTTGGGCTCGCCCAAGCTACCACAGCCAGGAGGTGTTATGAAGCTGCAATTGAAGCGCATCGTGCGCACGCTGCAGTCGGAACAATACGCCTTGTTTGACCTGGACCGACTGGATGAAGAGTACCTGCCAATGAGTCTGGGCAAGCTGGACCTGCATTATACTACTGAGGGCACCTATGCTACACTGATCTTGTGGCGTGCCTACTTTGCGCACTTGTCCGACGAAGAACTGCGCCTGTTTGTGCAAGAAGTTATGGACGAGTTCAGCGCACCAATGGGTGTGCCAGGAGAGTTTCTGCTGGAATGCATCCTTGCCGACGAGCAGGACTACAAAGTGTACAGCAATATGCTGGGGGCAAAGGAAGACGTAGATACAGCTTCGTGCATAGAACCCTAAGCAGTGTCACCATGCCATGTTTTCTCCAATATCTTTCCAGTAGTTGCAGTTGATTTTGCATTTTGAACAAGATCATGTAAAATAATTTACAATTGAGAATGAAAGTGTCCCTTCTCCGACCCAACGGGCCTAAGGGTAACAAAGTAGGCTCTTCAACTGGGCTTAGGATAAATTTATGGACGTTGGGCGATAGGGTGTAGCTGGAAACGGCTACGCCTCCCATGCTTGGAAAGGAGATGGGGCGGCGGATAATGAATGTGCCGGCGTCCACCTTTCCAGGTGGGCGCCGTTTTTAGTGTCGAGATTTCACCATGGTCCATTTAGACGTCTACAACCGCCCAATCAATTACTTGCGTGTCTCTGTGACTGACCGCTGTAATCTGCGTTGCATCTATTGCATGCCGCCAGAAGGCATTCCCTGGCATCCGCAGGAGCAGATTCTGCGCTATGAGGAGATCGAGACGATTGTGCGCGCAGCAGCCGAGTTAGGGATCAGTAAAGTGCGGCTGACTGGTGGAGAGCCTTTGGTTCGGCTGGGAATTGTGGACTTGGTGCGCATGCTGGCCCGCATACCCGGTGTTGACGACCTGGCGATGACTACTAATGGCATCTTTCTATCGCGCTACGCTCAAGCCCTGACCGAAGCAGGTCTCCGGCGGGTCAACGTCAGCCTGGACAGCCTCCGCCCAGAGCGTTTCCATCGCATTACTCGCCTGGGCCAGGTTGAGGACGTCCTGGCTGGGATCGAAGCGGCCCGGCGCGAGGGCCTGGAACCGGTCAAGATCAACACTGTGGTCATCCGTGGGATAAACGATGATGAGATAGTGGACCTGGCCCGCAAAACAAGTGAAGCGGGGTGGAACGTCCGCTTTATCGAATGGATGCCGGTGGGGGAAGCAGCACTGTTGTCAGAATGCAGGTGGCGGGAGAGAGTCGTGACAGCGAAGGAGGTTCGACAGAAGGTCGAAGCGACACTGGGTGAGCTGCAACCCGTAAAGGCGAGCACCGGCAGTGGACCAGCCCGTTATTACCGCCTGCCCGGGGCAAAGGGCACACTTGGCTTCATCACGCCCATCAGCGAGCATTTTTGCTACCGTTGCAATCGCCTGCGTCTCACAGCCGATGGTCAACTGCGTCCCTGTTTGCTTTCGGACCAGGAAATTGACCTGCGTACTCCTCTGCGTCAGGGGGCAGACGTTGCCCAGATCAAGGCCCTGTTGCTGCAAGGGATCGAAAGCAAGCCACTACAACATCATCTGGACGAGTGCATGCAGCCTGAGAAGCGGGCCATGTCCCAAATCGGGGGATAAGTGCTGGTCCTTGATCTTTGGTCGCTTAGTCATCTGGTCATTGGTACTTAGAGGATGTTTGAAAAGGTTTGTAGTAAGCGCTTCAGCGCTTGAAAGATGCACTGAAGTGCGCACTACGAACGCGAAAACTACGCTTTTGAAACACGCTTTTAGCCAGTTTGGCATCAACTAACCGACTATTTGACCGAAAGACTGAATTGGAGGTCGTGGTGAGACTGAGTCATGTAGATGAAACAGGTCGTGCGCAAATGGTAGATATTGGTGCGAAGCTGGACACGGAACGAGTAGCCATTGCCAAAGGAGAGGTGTCCATGCGCCCGGAAACATTGCGCCTCATCGCCGAGAAAGGCGTGCCAAAGGGCGACGTGCTCGCGGTAGCGCAGGTAGCGGGGATCATGGCCGCCAAGCACGTTCCTGACCTCATCCCACTCTGTCACCCTCTGCTCTTAACCAAGATAGATGTGGAGTTTCAGATTGACGAGGAGGCATCGCGTATCGAGATTACGGCGACGGTGCACAGTCGAGGGAAAACCGGCGTGGAAATGGAAGCGCTCACCGCTGTTAGCGTGGCTGCCCTGACCATATACGATATGGCCAAGGCCGTGGAACGGACAATGCGCATTGGCAACATCCGTCTGGTGCACAAAAGCGGTGGCAAGAGTGGAGAGATTGTCTTGGAGGCTTCGCCCTCGAGAGCTCAAGCCCGAAGGGAAGGGATATGAAAGTTAGAGTCAGGTTTTTCGCCGCTCCGCGGGAAGCATTGGGCAGGGGTGAAATTGAACAGGAGTTACCAACAGGGTCAACGGTAGGGGAATTGATGGACTTATTGACGGAGGAGTATCCTGTCCTGCGCTCCTATGCTTCCTTCATCAATATTGCGGTGAACCGCAAGTATGCAACTCCGGAGATCGAGTTGCACGAAGGGGATGAAGTAGCATGTGTACCCCCTGTGGGAGGGGGATAAAACAGCGGGGTGGAGAGTGGATAAGCACGTGACGGGTAAAGAATCTGTGAAGCTGTTTGAGATTACAACAGAGAAGCTATCTGTGGACGATGTGGTTGCAAGGCTTGCAAACCCAGCCATTGGGGCAGTGATTGTTTTCGTCGGCGTGGTGCGGGGCAACACAGAGGGCCGCGAGGTGCGCTTTCTGGAGTACGAGGCTTACCCAGAGATGGCTGAGGAGACGCTGCGCCAGATCGGCCAAGAGATCTGCGCCCGGTGGAAAACGATCCAGGAAGTTGCTATCGTCCACCGCGTGGGGCGGCTGCAGGTAGGAGAGGTCAGTGTGGTCATCGCGCTCTCTGCAGCTCATCGCCCGGAGGTCTTTGATGCCGTACACTATGCCATTGATCGGCTGAAAGAGATCGTGCCCATCTGGAAGAAAGAGCTATGGGTCAATGGGGCAGAATGGAGGAGTGAAAGGTGACGGAGTTGTATCCGATGTTGAGTGTAGAGGAAGCTCAAGAACGTGTGCTGAGCTACTTCCAGCCTTTGGAAGTGGAACGAGTGCCCATCCTCGAAGCGCTGGGGCATGTCCTGGCTGAGGACGTCTATGCCGATGTGAACATCCCACCTCATACCAACACAGCTATGGATGGTTATGCGGTACTGGCAGCAGACACCACTGGGGCAAGCCACCAAGCGCCTAGGCGCTTGCGCATTATCGCTGACTTGGCAGCAGGATACGTCACCGAGACGAAGGTGACACCTGGAACGGCCATTCGCATCATGACCGGCGCTCCCATTCCTCCCGGCGCTGATGTAGTAGTCCCCTTCGAGGACACAGAACGGCAGGGAGAGTGGGTCAACATCTTGATCGAAGTGCCGATAGGTAAGAACGTTCGCCTTGCTGGAGAGGACGTGCGTCAGGGGGCGCTGGTCTTGCACCAGGGAAGCCGAATCCGCCCGCAGGAAGTGGGCATGCTAGCCACCTTGGGACGTAAGGAAGTGCTGGTTATCCGCCGTCCCCGCGTGGCGATTCTGGCCACCGGCGACGAGGTGGTAGAGATTGATGCTCCTCTTGCACCGGGAAAGATCCGCAACGCCAACAGTTATTCCAACGCCGCTCAGGTCATTGAATGCGGTGGGATACCCGTCATGCTGGGCATCGCCCGTGACCAGATACAGGAGTTGACGGAGAAGATCAGGGTGGGGTTGGCCAAAAGGGTGGACCTTTTCCTCACCTCTGGTGGCGTCTCGGTCGGTGACTTTGATGTAGTAAAAGAGGTTCTTGCTGCTGAGGGCGCGATCACTTTTTGGCGGGTGCAGATGAAACCAGGGAAGCCCTTGGCCTTTGGGCGGATTGGAGGAGTGCCGCTGCTGGGACTGCCAGGCAATCCTGTCTCAGCTATGATCGCCTTCGAGCTTTTTGCTCGCCCGGCGGTCCTGAAGATGCTGGGATTAACGGACTGGAAGCGGCCCACCGTAGAAGCTGTCCTGATGAATGAGGTGAAGCGTAAGGACGATCGCCGCCACTTTCTGCGCGTGCGCGTCGAGGTGCAAGAAGGAGAATACCGCGCCTATCTCACGGGCGAGCAAGGGTCGGGCATTCTGAGTTCGATGGTCGAGGCACATGGCCTGGCCATTATCCCGGAGGAATGGAGCAAGGTTCCGGCAGGTAGCCGGGTCCTGGTGATGATGCTGGATTGAGACATGATTGCATAATCCGCTAGTCAGATGGTCATGGGTTGGCTGGTCGAGTACCAGATCAGGGCCTTGCCTCATGGGCACTGTGTGTCCTTAAACAGCGAATGTCCTCAGAAGCCCGAACGCGAACCGACGACCATTGGCCCAACTGACTATTCGACCAAAAGACTGAAAGGGAGGCCTTAGTGACAATCTCAGTTGGAATCTTGACGGTTAGCGATCGCTGCTATCGGGGGGAAGCAGAAGATGCCAGCGGGCCCGTTATCCGCCAGTTGGTGACGGAGCGGCTGAAGGCTGAGGTCCGAATGGAGGCGGTGGTGCCAGATGAGCGCGACCTCATTGCCCGCACGCTAATCTCCTGGAGTGACAGAGAGGGCCTTGACCTGATCATCACTACAGGAGGGACGGGTTTTGCGCCGCGCGACGTAACCCCAGAAGCGACGCGGAGTATTATCGAACGCGAGGTGCCCGGCCTGGCGGAGGCGATGAGAAGGGAGGGTGCGAAAGCCACGCCTCATGCCATGCTCTCGCGGGCCATGGCTGGCATTCGCGGCCATACGCTAGTTGTGAACTTGCCAGGTAGCCCCAAGGCGGTGCAGGAAGGTCTGGAAGTCATTCTCCCTGCTCTCCCCCATGGAATCGAGATCCTTAAAGGGATACATGGAGCAAATCAAAGACACGAATACAAAACAGCAGGTAGCAGGCAATAATGGCTCACTGCTGCCTGCTCACTGCTAACTAGCGGAGGATTAGCAATCAACGAGATATTGCAAGGTATAGTTCAGGCTATCCATCTGATTGTCGCGGGGAATTCAGCCCTGCTCGAGATCGTAGCGCTATCGCTGCGAGTGTCCGGCACGGCGCTGTTGTTCAGCACGCTGGTAGGCATCCCGCTGGGCATCTTTCTCGGCTTCAGTCGCTTCGTGGGACGGCGGCTGGTCATCGCCTTGCTGTATACCGGCATGGGCTTTCCGCCGGTGGTGGTCGGGCTTGTGGTCTATCTATTGCTTTCTCGGAACGGCCCGCTGGGTCAGTTGGGTTGGGCAATCATTCCGCCCCTGTTCACCCCAGCGGCTATGGTGGTGGCACAGAGCATCATTTCCTTTCCTCTAGTAGCAGGGTTTACTATGGCTGCCGTTATGGGCGTAGACCCCCACCTGCGACAGCAAGTGCAGTCTCTGGGCGCTACCCACTGGCAGACAGCACTCACCGTGCTAGCGGAAGCACGGATAGGGGTAGTGGTGTCAATCATTGCCGGTTTTGGCAGCATCATTTCCGAGGTAGGTGCAGTAATGTTGGTGGGGGGTAACATCGAACACAGCACTCGCGTGCTCACGACCGCCATTGTGCTAGAGACGGGCAAAGGGAATTTTGACCTAGCCATGGCACTGGGAGTGATCTTGCTTGGGCTGTCTTTCATTACTAACTTGGCCATGTTACGTCTGCAAGGAAGAACGCTCGACCAATGAACGAGTTTGTTTACCAGTTGCAAGATGTCGCCAAGGAGTACAACGGACGCCGCGTGCTGCAAGTGGATCGCCTGGACATCCACCGGGGGGAGATTTTTACCGTGGTCGGGCCAAGTGGCGCAGGTAAGAGCACCTTGCTGCGGCTGCTCAACTTTCTGGAACCACCCACCAGTGGGCGCATCCGCTTTCTGGATGCCGAGTTCAGCCCAACCCAACCCATGCCTTTGGAACTGCGCCGCCGAGTGACTACCGTATTCCAGCGCCCCATATTGCTTAATCGCAGTGTATGGGCTAACGTGGCCTATGGCTTATGGCTGCGTGGACAGCGCGATTCGGCAGAACTGGTCAGGACAACGTTGGAACAGGTGGGGTTGTTGGCCCTGGCTCGTCAGCAGGCACGGACGCTCTCCGGGGGAGAACTGCAGCGAGTGGCTTTGGCCCGCGCTATGGTGCTGCAGCCAGATGTCCTACTGCTGGATGAGCCGACAGCCAATCTGGATCCATACAATGTTGGACTGATTGAGGACATCGCAAGGAGACTGAACCGCGAAAGAGGTACGACGCTGGTGCTGGTGACGCACAATGTCTTTCAGGCGCGACGGCTGGCTCATCGGGCAGCATTATTGCTGGATGGCCAGTTGATCGAGGTGGCAGATGTAAACACCTTTTTCCAGTCACCCCGTGACCCGCGCACTGGGGCCTTTGTACGCGGTGAGATGGTGTACTGACGATTTCCTCACCATTCTCGAAGCTTAACTGCCGTTATACCCAACCACTGCGGGGAGGAAAAATACATTGAAGAAAGCATTGCTGACCCTTAGCCTTATGACGCTGTGCAGTAGTATGCTGATTGGCTGCCGCATCCCTACGTCCACGCCGACCTTTGTTCCTCGCGCGCCTACCGACACTCCCCGACCTGTTCAACCATTGCTTTCCCCATCTCCAGCCAAGTTGCAAAAGCTAATCCTGGCTACCACTACCAGTACCTACGACTCGGGTTTGCTGGATTATATCCTGCCCGACTTTGAGCGACAATATAACGTCCAGGTGGATGTCATCGCTGTAGGCACGGGCCAGGCGCTCAAGCTGGGAGAAGACGGCAACGCGGACGTGCTGTTAGTGCACGCTCGGAGCCAGGAGGACGAGTTCATGAAGGCTGGCCACGGCGAGCGTCGCGAAGATGTGATGTACAATGATTTTATCGTCATTGGCCCAGCCAAAGACTGGGCTGGGATCAAAGGGATGAAGAATGCAACTGAAGCTTTGCAGAAACTAGCCAGTGTGCAGGCCACTTTCATCTCCCGTGGCGACGATTCAGGCACGCATAGCAAAGAAAAATCTATTTGGAAGGCCGCTGGCATCGAGCCAGTAGGCAAATGGTACATCTCGGCCGGGCAGGGCATGGGCGCGGTGCTGACCATGGCCAACGAATTGGGTGCTTATACTCTCAGCGATCGGGCTACTTACCTGGCTCGCAAGTTGGAAGGCCTCAATTTGGAGATTCTGGTGGAGGGCGACCCGATCTTGTTCAATCCTTACGGCGTCATCGCCGTCAACCCTGCCAAGGGCCTACACATCAAGGCCGACCTGGCCAACGCTTTCATTGATTGGCTCATCTCCTTGCCAGTGCAGGAGAAGATCAGCCAGTTCGGAAAGGACACGTTTGGCCAGTCTCTCTTTGTGCCGGATTCGGCTCCATGGCGCGCAGCGCATGGAGGCAGTAGCCCTCAACCAACCAGTACCGCTCCGTAAAATGCAACCAGAATCACTGGTAAGCTTCGCCCCAAAGGCCCTATCCTTTGGCCTCAAAGGTCAACAGGGAGATTGCTAGTCAAAAAAGCTGGCAATACATCGTTCCTTTCCGTAGCCAGGGAGGGCTCAGCGCGGTGCTTTCAGCGCTGAGCCCGTCGTTTAGCCTGATACAGCCCTGCCGGGTCTGCCCCTAACATGCCGGCATCATATAGGCGCTTGTCGACTGGCTGCAGGTTTTGGGCCATAGCTTCGTCAATCAGCAAATAGTGCGGCATCGCATCGAGCCGCTGACCGATCCACGCCAGGTCTTCCTCTGTCGTCATCCACCCCAGCGCATCGAAGGCACTGAGATCCAGCGGGCGTGAGTAGAAACGCAAGGACTTTTCCCCCAGGGTATTGAAGTACAGCTCAAAATAGGAGAGAGCCAGTTCCCGATAGCTTCTGTAGACCGGCTCGCGGAAGCGCAGCCCAGAGAAATTGGATTTGGCAATAGCTCCAATGAACCCACGCACCTTGTAAATGGCCACGACGTGGTCGTCGTCGTTCACCGCGCGCAGGTCGAGGACCAACGGTAGCTGGCCATGGTGACGCAATGCTGCAGCAGCAAGGAACGCCCCCTCGGTACAGTGTGCACAGCGCTCGCGCATGACTCGGCGTGGTGAACGGGTTTGGCTATCGGTAGCGTAGGGAATACTGTCCAGATACTCCTGGATTTTGCAGGGCGAGTTCAACTGGGTCAAGATAGCCCGCTCCTCTTCAGTCCAGCAAGAGTTGGTTGTCACGAATGACCTCCGCGAACTGTCAGGTTTCCAGTGACCAGTTTCTAGTACCCAGACGCTGGCCACTGCGAACGGCTAACTGACAAATAGTTACATCCCTATCCCCTTGCCGAAAGGATCTACCCACGTCTCCAGGGCCACCTTCAGTTCAGGGTACTCCTTGGCTGCTTCTTCCAGGGAACGGCTTTCCATTGTGGCCTGGATGGCTTGCCGGAAAGCCTTTGCTCCAGCTACTGGTCCCTGCGGATGGGCATGAATGCCCCCGCCGGAGCCAATGACAATGTCTGGCCCCAGGTCATGGATAACGTCGGGCACCATCTTGGGGGTGATGCCGCCGCTGGGCATTGGGAAAGTGGGCCGTATCTGATAGAAGGGGAAGGTCAGGTTACGAGCCACGGTCTGAAACTTGTCTGGCAACACGGGGGCCTTGCCGTAAGGAGCGGGAAAGACGACGATGTCTGCTCCAGCTAGGCGGGGGAGTTTGCCCAGGACCAGGTGCGAGCTTATACCGTGCCATTCCGAGGCGTAAAGTGCCCCAGCTACGTCCATGTGTGCCAGGATAGGGACGTTGATGGCGGGATCATCTGCCAGTGCTCGTAGCACTGGGAAGCCGGTCGCCAGGTAGTTCACCATGAGCGCATTGCAGCCTAGTTCCATTGCCCGGTGCGCGTTCTCGAAGACCTTTGGCACTTCGTCAGTGACGTTGACCGTGTACAGGGTATGCTCGCCGGTTTGCTCGTAGACCTGCCGCTCTGCCTCCATGTACAGTTTCACCCGCCTCTGCACTTCGTTGAAGGAAGCGTTCGCCAGCAGTTCGTCGTCCTTGATAATGTCACATCCGCCCAGTGCGGCCAGGCGGAACAGCTCTACCCCCACTTCTGGTGGATAGCCAGTGCAGGGCTTGATCATGTTGTTGAGCAGTGGCCGGCCTTGTACCCCGAGGAGTTTCCGTACCCCCGGGATGCCGAACTTGGGCCCCTGAAAGCCAGCAACGTACTTCTGTGGAAAGCGAATGTCCAGCACCTTGAGCTTCCCGGCCATCGAGATGTTGCCGACAACAGTGGTCAGGAGCATAGGGATCTGCTCGCCGAAGTTGACCTCTGGAAAGGCAATCTGGATGACGTACTGACGCTCGTCCACCTCGTATGGAACCATCCACTCATAGTCCGGCACCTCATAGACGCCGATGACCTTGGCGATGTGCTTGCGGCGTACCTCGGGTGTTTCCCCAGGCACGGGCACCCACGTGCCAGTGGATTGCTCGATGGCCAGGGCCGGGGCCAATTTGGGCACCGGGATCGCTTTCGGATAGGAAACCAGGTACGTGCCGATCAC